>ERZ773147.2851-NODE-2851-length-14119-cov-11.171715_pt1 | contig 14119 bp, 12 predicted proteins | sample MGYA00580851_ERZ773147 | MGnify/ENA primary metagenome ERZ773147 (study PRJEB29015, sample SAMEA2737818) | human gut metagenome | biome: human gut; feature: human-associated habitat; material: faeces | place: China | collected 2012 ... | reverse complement strand
CATATTCAACGATGGTTTCATGGGAATCGGAGCAACGAAGAAAATCGAAAACGCAACCGATTACACGATTGCGCATAAAGAACTTTTAAGAGTGCCGGCAATGGACTCCTATATCTGGACCGCAAAGGCTATGGGATACAACACTACAACAATTGCTTACTCTGACCTGTATTCCGCGCTTCAGACAGGGGTGGCTGACGGCTGGATCGGTGGTTCGGCATATGTTAACAAGACAAGCTTCGGAGATGTTTTAGAGTACTATGTTGATAACAAATACATCCTTGAGCTCATTGTAGGTATCATGAATAATGACAAATTCAGTGCTCTGCCGGAGGAATATCAGAAGATTATCAACGAAGCTTTCCAGGCAGAAGCTGTTACAGTTGCAAACGACAGACAGAAACTTGACGATCAGGCAATGGAAGATATGAAGGCAGCAGGCATTACGGTTGAAGTTCCAAGCGAAAAAGAAATTCAGAAGGTTGCAGCACACTTCAAAGAAACCGTATGGCCGAAATACAAAGATATTCTCGGAGAGGAACTGTATAACGATCTTCTCGCTTAATTAAACAAAGGAAATAGCAATATAAGTTTCCATTGAGAATTTGTATCGGAGCACTGCAGCCTGCCGGACATCGAGCGCAGAATGCGGTGCTTCGGTACAGATTATCTTTAGGAGGGGAAAAATGAAAAACAGAAAACCGATTGAGGAAATGGGCTTTTGGAAGTTCATTGTCGCAATTGAAGAATATATATTGGTGATTACAAGCTTTGTTGCTGCCTGTATCGTTGCAATCGGCGTATTCACGAGATATGTCCTTGGAATAGACTTCTTCGGACAGGAAGAAATTATAACATTAATTGCAATGTGGCTGTACTGGATCGGCGGTGTATACGGAAGCTATGAGGGCAGCCATATCAAAGGTGACATCCTAAATACCTATGTAAAGAACGAAAAAGTTCTCAAGGGACTCAATGCATTTGTTTACATAGTTAGTATCGTAATATCTGCAGTATTTACGGTGTGGAGTTATGGCTATCTGATGAGAAATATCGCACAGTGGCCGGTATCGACAGGACTGAAAATTCCTCTTGTTATCTGTCAGGTTCCGCTATTGATTGGGTTCGGCATGATGACGCTTTACGAACTGTATCACTTAATCAAGTTATTATCCTCCAAGAGTGACGACGCTGCCGGCGCCGGAGGTACAGCAGAGGAGGGAATATAAATGGAATTAGTTATTGGTTTTATCATACTTGTAGTTTTAGTAGTTGTAGGTGTGCCGATTGTATTTTCCTTCGGTGCGGCAACGATTTGGTTTACACTTTCACTCGGTTACGATCCGGCTTTCCTGATGCCTACAGCATACAGCAAGCTGAACGGCGTTGTTCTTTTCGCAATTCCGCTTTTCATCATGGCAGGCGGAATCATGGAAAAGGGAAAGATTGGCGGAGCACTTATCAGCTTTATTGAAATTTTCTGCGGGAGAACAAAAGGTGCGCTTTGCGCAGTTGCATCCGTTGCATGTGCTGTTTTCGGCTCGATTTGCGGAAGCGGTGCGGCAACCCTTTCCTGTATCGGTTCGATACTTGCACCGAAAATGCGAGAAAGAAACTACCCTATGGGTGTTGCAGCTGCAGTACTTGCATGCGCAGCACCTATCGGAATGCTGATACCGCCAAGCTCCATACAGATTTTGTATGCATGGTCGGGACAGCTTTCGGTACTGGCTTGTTTCCTTTCAACAGTACTTCCGGGAATTCTTCTTACCATTTTAATTGCAATTGTAGGCGTTGTAATGGCGAGAAGAGAATCGCATAAAGCAGGCGTTGAAATGATTCTGGATGAAGAAGTTCCGAGACATCAGAGATGGGTTATGGCGAGAAAGCGTACCTTCTCAGCGGCTCCTGCTCTTGTAATGCCGATTATCATTTTAGGTGGTATTTACGGCGGTTATATGACTCCGTCAGAGGCTGCGGCAATTTCCGTTATCTACGCTCTGCCGGTAAGTATTTGGGTTTATAAGGGCGTTAAGATTAAAGGACTGAAGCAGGTATTCGTGGAAACCGCTACGACGACAGGTGTTATCATGGTAATGCTTTCAACCATCATGGTAATGAGCCGTATTTTGATTATGGAAAATCTGCCGGGCAAAGTGCTTGAACTCTTATTGGCAATAAGCGATAACAAATATGTTATTTTAGTAATGATTAACATATTCCTTGTAATTATCGGAATGATTATGGACGATGTTTCAGGCACGCTGCTTTGCACGCCAATCCTCATCCCGATTGCTATATCCCTGGGAGTGAGCCCATATCACATGGCAGCAATTCTGGGCGTAAACCTCGGAATGGGTAATATTACGCCGCCTACGGCTCCATTCCTTTACCTCGGAGGAAGAATCTGCAAAGTAAACACAAAAGACATGCTCAAGCATTGCGTGATTATAATCCTATTTGCATATTTGCCGACGCTGATTCTGACAACTTATGTTCCGCAGATGGCGTTATGGCTTCCAAACCTCATCATGGAAGGCACCTATTAATATAGAAGAAATCCCATAATAAGAAATCATAAAAAGGGGCACATAGCAAAATTTGACGGCTAATGTGCCTCTGTTTCATAGCAAAATCCTTTCTTCGATAAGTGCTGGGGTGAAGCGTAAAGGCGACGGGCGTGCAATGATTATTAATCGGAAAAAGAGCCTGTTGCCAATTTGATTTCGTTCATATCCTTGCGATTCAAAGTATGCATTGTCTGCGAATGAAAATGCCGGAGAGAAGACAAAGCATTCTCTCCGGTGCTCTTTAAATCTATCAGGACATTTCCGCGTGCTCCATCACAAAGGGCTCCATGCCGTGGCCGGCACGGTTATTCCTTACGCCTCGCTGCCGGTCACGGATCCGCCATCGCTTTCCGCCGACCACTTTGTGTGGATGCCGTATGCTATTATTATACCTCTTACTATCTATATTACAATATAGCGACGTTCGCGGTTGCCCTGCGGCGCGATCTGCTGACGCTTGGCGGGGATGAGGTGCTTGTGGGAGGCAATGTATTCCTTTACGATTGCTGCACCTCCGTCAAACCCGGCCTGACGCAGACGATCACGTATGACCGAAGAGTTCTTGATACCCTGCCGGAGCAAGCTGTCGATGATGCCGGTGTAGCCACTGGGCTTTGCGGCAGCGTGTTTTCTGCCTTTTGAACGGCGAGGCAGATCCTGAAATCCGTTTCGCTTGAGCCGCCGCAGTTTCCCTCGAGATACACCGCTCCGCCGCTCCAGTTCCGCCAGGTTGATACGATCCAAGGAAAAACCATCTCCCTGTTCGGCTTTCATTTCTTCAATGGCTTGTGCTATACTTGATGCAAAGCCATTACTGTATAACTCTTTCATTGCACATCCTTTCCACTGGGTTGTTGGCACTTTCCAGTTTACAAGGTTTGAAAGAGCTATGGTAGTGGCTTTTCCTTTTCCGACTATTTTCGGCTGTGAACTCCCGACATCTGGGGTTAGTTACGCCCAACGCCAATACCCGCACCGCGCCCGCAAGATACGACGCCGCCTCGTCAAAGGCTGTCGAGCTGGTGGCAGAGCTGGATAAAATAGAGAGATTCGGTGGGGAGCTGCTTATTTCTGTGCCAGACGATGGAGAAGCGGCGCTTGAGCTGGAATTCCGCCGGGATCTCAGCGAGCAGGCGCTTCGAGATGGATTCGCGAACGAGGAGCTGCGAGAGTACTGCGACCCCGTTCCCGCGAATTGCCCGGTGCAGGAGATTCTGATGGCTTGAGCTGCTCCATGCCGGAGCAATGGTCAGGTTATTCTCTCGCGCCATGCGCTCGAGCAATTCCCGTGTTCCGTATCCTCCTGCAGGAAGGAGAAGATCCGTTTTTACGAGCTCCTCAAAACGGATTGGCGTGCCATGATAGTAATGGTGCAGGTGATCGTAGGCGCAGACGGGGATTAAGCGGTCGTGGTAAAAGGCTTCGCCATGCAGGTTTTGCTCGGATACCGGCCCTTCGATCAATGCAAAGTCAAGATCGTTGGAAATGACCTGCTGCTGGATCACGCGCGAGGAAGTCTCGAGCACATGGATGCGACAGTTCGGATAGCGTTCGTGAAAGGACATGATCAGTTCCGGCATGAGTATGGTTCCGATGGCGATGCCGCAGCCGATTTGGAGTGAGGATATCTTGGAGGAATTCTGTGCATTTTGCTCCAGCACGCCAAAGTCCTTCAGCACGCGCTCGCTGTCGTTCCAAAGCTGGCGACCGTGTTCAGTCAGAAAGAGACGTTTGTTGATTCGCTCGAAGACCTTGAACCCGTAATGCTTTTCGATTTCCATGATTGTGCGGCTGACTGCCGGCTGTGTAAGGTGCAGTCTCTTGGCCGCGCCGGACATGGAGTTTTCCCGGCAGGTCGCACAAAGGACTTCCAAATGGTGAAGCGTCATAATATGCCCTCCTATCATAACACTTTTGATATCTATTTGATAATATTATATAATTTGACAAAATGAATTGCAAGGGATTATTATAAAAATATAGCAAAAGCACAAAAGCCGTCCGCTTGATGTACCGGATAGACTGTGAAGTGGGAGAGACAAGGGCGGAGCGTCGGCATGGAGGAAAAAATGATAGATACAGTTTCCTATCAGGCATACTGCTGCCTGCTGAAAAAAGAATTGATTTGTGCGATGGGCTGCACCGAGCCGATTGCCATTGCCTACTGCGCGGCGGTTTCCCGCGCGGCGCTCGGTGGTCTTCCGGACAAGGTGCGGATTGTTGTCAGCGGAAACATCGTCAAGAATGTGAAGAGCGTGATCGTTCCGAACACTGGAAACCGCAAGGGCCTCACGGCCGCCGCCGCCATCGGCATCCTCGGAGGCGACGAGCAGGCGGAGCTGGAGGTCATCTCCCGAGTGAGCCGGGAAACGATCGAAAAGCTCCCTGCCTACCTCGACGCAACGACATTTGAGATCGTTCCGGTGGAGCGCGGTTTTCTGCTCGACATCGAGATCGTCTGCTCCCGCGGGGCGGATACCGCCACGGCGCGGATCGTTCAGGAGCACACGAACATCATTCTCGTTGAAAAGAATGGGACGATTCTGTATCATAAGGATCCTCAGCCGGAGCTGGCGGACGACGATTCTGAGCACTTGAGCCTGCGCGGGATCTACGACTTTGTGCAGAGTTGCAATCTTGCGGATATTGCGCCGCTGCTTGAGCGTCAGATCGCGGACAACACCGCCATCGCGGAGGTCGGCTTGCGCGGACAGTACGGCGCGGCGATCGGCACCCTGCTGCTCGGCGGTGGCAGGGCCACAGCGAAGGAAAAGGCGCGGGCATACGCCTCCGCTGGCTCCGACGCGCGAATGAACGGCTGCGAGATGCCGGTCGTCATCAACTCCGGAAGTGGAAACCAAGGCATGACGGTCTCTTTGCCGGTCATTGTTTACGCCCGGGAGCTGGGTGTGAGCCACGAGCGTTTGCTGCGGGCGCTGCTGCTCTCCAACCTCCTCTCGCTGCACGAGAAGAAGAGCATCGGCAGGCTTTCGGCTTATTGCGGTGCGGTCAGCGCGGGCGCGGCCGCAGGTGCCGGTATCGCATATCTGCACGGCGCCTCATTTGAGGATATTACAAAAACGCTGGAAAACGCGCTTGCCATGTCCGCGGGCATCGTTTGCGACGGGGCAAAGTCCTCCTGTGCCGGTAAAATCTCGCTTGCCGTGGAGGCGGGCATCATGGGCTTTGAAATGGCACAACGCGGTCGCAATTTCCCGGAGGACGACGGTCTTTTGTGCAGGGATCCCGAAAATTCGCTGGATCATTTCGGTCGTCTCGCCCGCGTCGGAATGCGCGAAACAGACACAGAGATCATTCGAATGATGACGGAGTGAAGAAAAATGGATTTGAAAGAAAATATTATGCTCAAAGGGGCGATGAAGCTCGCCCGCGACTGTACGAATATCACCAGTGACGATACGGTAGCTGTGGTGTGCGATTACGAATCGTTTGAGGTCGGCAACCAGATGGCACGCGCCTGCCTAATGCTCGGCGCCTGCACCAATATGATCGTGATGGAGCCAACAGAACGGCACGGCGCGCCGGTTCCCGAAATGGTCGGCGCTGCAATGGAAAAGGCGACAGCGGCCTTTCTTGTCACGACAAAGTCCATGTCGCACACGAGCGCGGTCAAGAAGGCGCGTGCAGCCGGCTGCCGGATCGTGACGATGCCCGAGGTGTATCCGCACATGCTGATGCACGGCGCGATCGAAGCAGATTTTCCGGCCTGTGCGGTCGTTGCGGAAAAGGTCAAGGCTCTGCTGACCAAAGCAAAGACTGCGCGGATCGTGAACCGCGAGACCGGAACGGACATTTCCTTCACCCTTGAGGGGAGAATGGGACGCTGCATTACCGGCATGGCGACCGAGCCCGGCTCCTTTGCCTGCCCGCCCAACATAGAGGGCTGCATTGCCCCGGTCGAGGATCAGACAAACGGCGTGTTTGTTGTCAATGCAAGTATTGCCGGCGTCGGCGTGATTTCTCATCCGGTGACCGTGACGGTCAAGGGCGGCGTGGTCGTTTCCGTTGATGGGGGAGAAGAGGCGGATCGTCTGCGCGCTACCCTTGAATCGCCCAGCGATCCGCAGTGCTTCCGGATCGGGGAGCTCGGCATCGGCCTGAACCCTTGTGCTGTTCCGTGCGGTTCACTGCTGGAGGATGAGGCACCTCTTGGTACCTGCCATATCGCAGCCGGCAACAATGCGACCAATTTCCCCGGCGGACAAGTTGTCGCGCCGATCCATATCGACATGATCACAAAGGGGAGCACGCTCTATCTGGATGATCTGGTATTGCTGCGCGACGGAGTCTTTCAGGATTCCGCTTTGACAAAGGAATAAGCGCATCGGCGTTTATTTAATAAAAAGATTATTGGAGAAAGAAAAGGAGACAAGATATGAAGAGAATTCTTGCACTTACACTGGCCGTCATTATGCTGCTGCCGTTGGTTGGCTGCGGCAATACGGATCAGCCCGACGATCCGTCCGTCAATACGGAGCAGCAGACTTCCGGTGTCAGCGACAGCTGGATGGGCGCGGATTTGAACGGCGTTGCCGGCGCGGTCGGCGGCGGCTGGTATTCCACTTTTGCAGCTTTTACTGAGCTGGTGATGGAGAAGGAACCCATGATTTCCTTCAAGGTTTCGCCCGGTTCCGGTATCGGCAACTCCGCCACGATCGGCGAGGGGACGTTCGATATGGGATGGGTTTATCCTCCCATGGCGCAGCTTGCTTATGAGGGTCAGACGCCGTATGAGGAAAAGTATGAAAATATCCGTATGGTCGCCACTGGCCTGAGCCCGCAGGTTATTGAGGTCGTCGCCCGCGCCAGTGTGGACGTTGACAGCATCGACGATATCTTTAAGGACCATGTCGGCATCCGCTGGCTGACGCCCAACAAGGGCTCCACGACCCCCGCACTGTTCTTCGACATTATGCTTCAGTATTACAATACGACCGAAAGCGATATCAAGAGCTGGGGCGGCAGCACGACTTACACGCCGTACAGCGATTGGGCACAGTTTGTACAGGACGGCCACGCTGACATCATGTTCAACCAGGGATCCATGCCGTTCAGTACCACGCAGGAGATCGCTGCCAATACCAGCCTGAAGCTCCTCTCTCTGCCCGAGGGCCTGCGCAACTACATGGTCGAAAAGTATGCCCTTCAGGAGTATACGATCGCCGGTGGTACCTACGATTTTGAGGATCAGGATATCGACACGCTCCAGATGTGCTCTGGCCTTGGCTGCAATGCGGAGCTTGATGACGACACGGTTTATCGCATCCTTGAGATCATTGAAGCGAACTTGGATGAGTTTAAGTCCATCAGCGCGAGCTTCTCCAACTTTGACCTCGCTACCGCATGGCAGAACACCGGTTCTGTTCCTCTGCATCCCGGCGCGGAGCGCTTCTATCGCGAGCACGGCTACATGACCTGATCCCACCCAAAAACGGTCTTCTTGCCGCTTAGCCGTAAATAGACAGCAGGAGGCGAAGGCATTTGACTTTGCCTCCTGCTTCTTTTCAGGACAGGTCAAAGAAAGTTCAGGCAAACAAGAACCACAAGTTAGGAGGACAAGATGATGTGCCCGCTGCAGGGCACTCCATCTCATATTGCAAATGAGAAAGTTGACCGGCTATCAAAAAACGGTATGCTACATTCTCGGCGTATTCGTTTCGATTTTTTCCCTTTATACGGCTGCGTTCGGTGTTTTGGCCCCGTTCCTTCAGCGCAGCATCCATGTCGCAGCCCTTCTGCCCATGGTATTCATGCTTTACCCCGCCAGCAAAAAGCACTCACCGAAGGATCGCTTCACGCTGCTTGATGCCGCTTTGGCGGTTCTTTCGGTCATTCCCTGTATCTATGTTATACTTCATAACGAAGACCTTCAAACGCGTATGGTGTTTGTAACGCATCTGACGACGGCGGAGATGGTCATGGGAATCATCCTGATTATCTGCATGATCGAGGCGGTGCGCAGAAGTGTATCCGGCGTAATGGCAGGTCTTGTTGTGATTGGTCTCGCCTACCTGTATGTCGGTCCCTTTCTCGGCGGTCTGCTGTGCCATAAGGGCTTGTCCTTTGAGAGGATGATCGAGGCGAGCACCATGCTGACGGACACCGGCATCTTCGGCAGCCTGATGGGAACTTCCGCGACCTTCATTATTGTCTTTTGCATCTTCGGCGCTTTTGCCGTGGAGAGTGGCGCGGGCGGCTTCTTTACGGAATTTGCGCGTGCGATTGCCGGCCACACGCGTGGAAGCTCTGCTAAGATCGCAACGATCAGCGCAGGCCTGTTTGGCACGATGACCGGCTCAGCGGTAGCTACGGTTTACACGACCGGTACCTTCACCATCCCCATGATGAAAAAGGGTGGCTTTTCTCCTGAATTTTCCGGCGCGGTCTCCGCGGTCGCATCGACTGGCGGACAGCTCATGCCGCCGATTATGGGCGCTGCGGCATTCCTGCTTGCGGAAAATCTCGGCATAACCTACGGCGAGGTCGCAGCCAAGAGTGCGGTCATTGCGATTTTGTACTATTTCTCGCTCTTTGCCATGATCCACTTCAAATGTCTGCGGGATGATATCTACGGAGAGGCTAAGGAGGATCTTCCTCAGCTGCGCAGCGTGCTGAAAAGATCCTATCTGTTCATCCCCATTCTTCTCCTGCTCGTTTTGCTTCTCTCCGGCGTGTCCACCCTGCTCTCCGGTCTGATCGCAACAGGAGCATGTTTTGCGGTCAGCCTTTTGGATAAGGAGAACCGCATGACCCCCAAAAAGCTCCTCAAGGCGCTCTACGACGGCGGCAAGAGCTCTGCCATGTGTATGGCGGCGCTCGGCGGTGCGGGCCTAATCGTTGTTGCTGTGACTTACAGCGGACTCGCTCTGAGCTTTTCGAGCCTTGTCGTCAGTTTCTCTCACGGAAGCAAGTTTCTCGCCCTGCTGCTGATCGCCGTTGCCTGCATGATCCTCGGCATGGGCGTTCCCAGCACGGCGGCCTATGTGATCGCGTCGGCGCTCGGTTGCCGCATCCTTATTAAGCTTGGCGTTTCCCCCTTCGCGGCGCACATGTTTGTGTTTTATTTCTCCATTATTTCGAATATCACGCCCCCCGTTGCCGTTGCAGCTTATGCGGCTGCCAACGTAGCGGAGTCCAAGCCAATGCGGACGGGCGTTCTGGCATCGCTTATCGCAGTTGTTGCTTACATTGTTCCGTTTGTTGCCGCCTATAACCCTGCACTCCTGATGGAAGGCAGCCCCGCGACCATAATCCAGTCTACGATTACCGCCTTCGTGGGTGTGTATCTGATTGCTGGCGCGATTCAGGGATACTTTATGGGAAATCTGAACATCGTGAAGCGCGTGATTCTTGGCGGTATTGCATTTTGCTTCATTGCCGTTGGGACGGTTACGGATATTATTGGCGTAGCCCTCGCTGTGGCGTTTATTTTCTTCCAAAAGCTGGGTAAAAAGAAACTGTCGCAGAACGGGCAGGAACAATAAAAAAGAAAGAAGAAGAAACAAATGGAATATAATAGAATTTATAACTTTTCCTCCGGACCGGCTGTGATGCCTGTTTCTGTTCTCGAACAGATCCGGGATGAGCTTCTCAACTATGGACATACCGGCATGTCGGTCATGGAGATGTCTCACCGCTCACAGTCCTTTCTGGATATCAAGGATCAGGCAATTGCCGATTTGCGAAAGCTGATGAATATTCCGGATCAGTATAAGGTCATGTTCATTCAGGGCGGTGCGACGCTCCAGTTTGCGATGATCCCGTGGAACCTGATGCGAAATGGGAAGGCGACCTATATTGAGACCGGCGCATGGTCTAAGAAAGCCATTGCCGAAGCGAAAAAGTATGGTGAGGTCACCGTCGGCGCATCCTCGGCTGAGTGCGGATATGCCCGTATTCCGGATTGCTCAAATCTGGATATTGCACCGGACACAGACTATGTATATATCTGTGAAAATGAGACAATCCATGGTGTGACATGGCCAAAGCTGCCAGATACCAAAGGGCATGTTTTGGTTTCCGATCAGTCCTCCATGTTTCTCTCCAAACCCTGCTGTGTTACGGACTATGGCATGATCTACGCGGGCGTTCAGAAGAATGTTGGCCCGGCCGGCATGGTCATCGTAATTATGAAAGAGGATCTGATCCCGGAGGAAGTCGACCCCAAGATGCCGGTGTATCTAAAATATGCGACCCACGCAGATACTAACTCCGGTTACAATACGCCGAACTGCTGGTCCATCTACTGCTGTGGCCTGGTCATCCGCAACCTGCTGGAGCACGGCGGTCTGGAGGCGATCTACCAGAAAAATCAGGAAAAGGCGAAGATCATTTATGATTTTCTGGATAATTCCACGCTTTTCCGCGGGAAAGTCGACCCGGAATTCCGGAGCCTGATGAACATTCCCTTCACGACCGGCAATCCGGACACGGATGCTGATGTGGTCGCGTCCGCCGTGCGGGTCGGCTTGAGCAATCTCAAGGGACATCCGTCTGTCGGTGGCCTGCGAGCTTCTGTGTATAACGCTATGCCGATCGACGGCGCAAGGGCGTTGGTAGAGTTCCTGCAGCGCTATGAGCTGACTCATCGCGGTTGAGAGGAAAGCTATGATATTTTTTGCAAACGATTATGCCGGCGGCGCTCACCCTGATGTGCTTCGGGCTGTTGTCGAAAGCAATGAGGAGTTGCTGGCAGGCTACGGAGAAGATCCCTATTGCGAACGGGCGAAGGAGAAAATCCGCAAATGCTGCCAGGCACCGCAGGCTGATATATTTTTCATCCCGGGCGGTACGCAGGCCAATATGGTCGTGCTGAAATCGCTGCTCGGCGCCTGTGAGGGGGTCCTTGCTGCCGACAGCGGACATATCAGCATTCATGAAGCTGGTACGATCGAGGCCGGGGGGCATAAGGTGATTACCCTTCCCCACCGAGAGGGCAAGCTCTCCGCCGCTGCGGTGAGAGAGTTTGTCGATGGCTTCTATGAAGATCGGAATCATACGCAGATGGTCTATCCTGCGGCTGTCTATCTCTCCTACCCCACCGAGTACGGGACGGTATACTCCAAAAAGGAACTGTATGAGATTGCAGATGTCTGCCGCGAAAAGGGGTTGCTTCTCTATCTTGACGGTGCACGTCTCGGCTATGGCCTTGCAATACCGGACACAGATGTGACACTTGCCGATATTGCGAAGGTCTGTGATGCCTTTTATATCGGCGGGACAAAGGTCGGAGCCCTTTGCGGCGAGGCCATCGTATTTCCCAACGGAAACGCCCCCAGATGTTTTACGACCTTTGTTCGCCAGCAGGGTGGTCTGCTGGCGAAGGGAAGACTGCTTGGCGTGCAGTTCGATGCATTGTTTACAGCAGATACCTATACCAAGATCTGCAAACCGGCCATCCATTGCGCGGACGCTCTGCGCGAAGTCTTCCGACGAAAGGGATATCCTTTTTATGTTGACTCTCCCAGCAATCAGATATTTGTGATCATGGAAGACGAGAAATTCCGGCATTTGCAGGAATATGTCGTCTGCCGCTTCTGGAAAAAGATGGATGCGGCACACACGGTTGTGCGCTTTGTAACCAGCTGGGCAACGACTATGGAGGATGTGCGTCAGTTAGAGCTTGTTCTTGAAAATTCGTAACGTACTCTCGCCACGAGAGGAACAGAGCCGCGATTTGCAAAAGCAAATCGCGGCTCTGTTCCTTTTAGCGTGTCGCGGTTTTCTCGTTTTTAGGAGTTCGCGCTGATTGTCGGGACACAACAGGGTGTCGCGCGTGAGCGCAAAAGCCATTGGATATCTATATTTTTTCGATATGTACTACTTTATATGGAAGGTCTTGGATTTTAATAAATTGACCGCATTATTATGTCATTGGGGATATGTCTTGGAACGACTTTGCCGGGCAATGACCGAAACAGCGGAAAGGGCGCAATATGGCGGCTCTCCCCTCTTTATACTGGTTTCCGGTCGGACGCTTCCGTCACATAGGGGCAATAAGGGCAGGCAGCGAGAAATTGCAAAAAATGGTCAAAAGGATTCCTTCGTTTTTTACACAGTACAGATGCCGAAACAGTACCTTTTCATGAAAAGCGCAGTTACTTAGGACGCAACTTTTGACGGAAGGTACACATGGGGAGTTTGCGGAAAATGACGGAGTGTGCCGTTGCGCCGGAATCAGAAAAGGAGGGAAAGTACGGATGACGAAAATCCAACTTTTCATGAGAAGTGTAGTTACTTGGAATGCAACTTTTGGCGGAATGTACACATTGTGAAATTGTAGAAAATGAGCGATTTCGGATCGCTGGAAATCCATGCGCATCAAGAGTTTTCCGGAAACGGGGCGAAGCGAACCTTGCTCCGTACCGATGCGGAATGTTTGTTCCATACTCGTTCCGCTTTTATTCCGCATTTTGCGCGCGGGATGCTGTGAAGCAGAACGCATGAAGTCCCGTGACCCTTGCGGACACAGGACTTCTTCGGGAGGTGTGCTGAGGTTCGAAAATAGTGCCTCTTGAATCCTATTCTTGAATTCTATCCCAAGCGAGATGAGGGAAAGATATTCGTTGAAATGTTGATAGGTTAATTGCGAAACATTTCAGTGAGCGGCGCACGACGTCTCCCCCGCGCTGCGAATCATCCGCGTGATCGTGTGCCAATAGAGGGTGAAATCCTCCCTTTGCGGGGCTTCACTTGAATCGTTGAGCCTTAGCTGAAATCATTTGTCGAACTTTGTATTTTATCAGTTATAACTGATAGATTTGCAATTTCGGCATTGATTTTCATTTGTAAGTGTGATATTCTATGACCAAATACGGAAGGAGGGCGAGGTTTTATGATCAAACGCGAACTGTATATGAGCCGTATCCGCCCGTTCATCGGGACGGAGTTGATCAAGGTCATGACCGGTATCCGCCGCTGCGGAAAGTCGGTCATGTTGGAGCTGATCCAGCAGGAACTCACGGAGTCCGGCGTCAGCTCGGCGCAGTTTATCTCCATCAATTTTGAAGATATGAGCTATTCCCACCTGCAAACCGCTCAGGAGCTGCATGACGAGATCACCGCAAGAGCCGCAGAAATAGAGGGCAAGGTCTATTTGTTCTTTGATGAAATACAGGAGGTCAAGGGCTGGGAGAAGTGCATCAACTCTCTCCGCGTCTCGCTGGATTGCGACATCTACATCACCGGCTCCAATGCAAAGTTGCTGTCCGGTGAGCTTGCGACCTATTTGGGCGGACGGTATGTGGAGTTTGTGATCTATCCGTTCTCCTTCGGGGAGTTCATGGAGCTGTACCGTTCGATTGCGCCTGATGCGTCCATCCAGCAGTGTTTCCAAAAGTACCTGCTTGCCGGAGGGATGCCCTATCTTGCAAATCTCCGATATGCGGATGCGCCGTCCAAGCAATATCTTCACGATCTGCTCAACTCTGTCCAGCTCAAGGACATCGTGAAGCGGAATAAAATCCGGGATGTAGATTTGCTGGAACGGATCATTGCCTATGTGATCGCCAATGTGGGAACGACCTTCT
>ERZ773147.2839-NODE-2839-length-14167-cov-6.379252_pt1 | contig 14167 bp, 20 predicted proteins | sample MGYA00580851_ERZ773147 | MGnify/ENA primary metagenome ERZ773147 (study PRJEB29015, sample SAMEA2737818) | human gut metagenome | biome: human gut; feature: human-associated habitat; material: faeces | place: China | collected 2012 ... | reverse complement strand
CGAAAGAAATCGTCGACATGTATATCAAGGTCGTGTTGTTTCTGATAAGATGGACAAAACTATAACTGTACTTGTTGAAACACATGTAAAGCATAAATTATACGGAAAGCGTATGAATTCATCAAAGAAATTCCATGCACATGATGAAAATAATGAAGCACGTGTTGGAGATACAGTAAAGATTATGGCAACAAGACCATTATCTGCAACAAAGCGTTTCCGTTTAGTAGAAATCGTAAAGAAAGCAGAAATTATCTAATACAGTCTGAAAGGAGGTCACTACTATGATCCAGAACGAAAGTAGATTAAAAGTTGCTGACAATACAGGCGCTAAAGAAGTTTTAGTTATCAGAAACCTTGGTGGTTCAAATAGAAAGACAAGTAGCATCGGTGATATCGTTGTTGCTACTGTAAAGCAAGCGGCTCCAGGCGGAACTGTAAAGAAGGGTGAAGTCGTTAAAGCTGTTATCGTTAGAACAAGATACGGTGTACAGCGTGAAAACGGTTCAGTAATCCGTTTCGATGATAACGCATGCGTAATCATTAAAGATGACAATACACCTAAGGGTACACGTATCTTTGGCCCAGTCGCTAGAGAGTTAAGAGATGCTGATTTCATGAAAATCGTATCATTAGCTCCTGAAGTATTATAGGAGGAACGAAGATGGCAAGTATGAAGATCAAAAAAGGCGATATGGTAAAAGTTATCGCTGGCAGAGATAAAGACAAAGAGGGCAAGGTTATTGCCGTAAATAAAAAAGACAACACACTCCTCGTTGAAGGCGTTAACATGGTTACCAAGCATGCAAAGCCAAGCATGGCAAACCAGCAGGGCGGAATCCTTCATCAGGAAGGACCTATTGATGCATCTAACGTAATGTATCTTCACAAAGGAAAAGCTACCCGTGTAGGTTTCAAAATGGATGGAGATAAGAAAGTACGTTATGCAAAATCTACAGGTGATGTAATCGATTAATCGTAAGAGAGGAGGAGCAGCAAGTTGAGTAGACTTAAAGATCAGTACCAGAACGAGATCATTGATGCAATGACCAAAAAGTTCGGCTATAAAAACATTATGGAAGTACCAAAGCTTTCTAAGATTGTTATCAACATGGGTGTTGGTGAAGCAAAAGAAAACGCTAAAATCTTAGAGTCAGCTATGAAAGATATGGAAACAATTTCCGGTCAGAAACCAGTTACTACAAAGGCAAAGAATTCCATCGCTAACTTCAAGTTAAGAGAAGGAATGCCGATCGGATGTAAAGTTACTTTAAGAGGCGAGAAGATGTATGAGTTCGTAGACCGTCTGGTAAACTTAGCTTTACCACGAGTACGTGACTTCAGAGGAGTTAATCCGAACGCTTTCGACGGTAGAGGTAACTACGCTCTTGGTATCAAAGAGCAGATCATTTTCCCTGAAATTGAATTCGATAAGGTTGATAAAGTAAGAGGAATGGATATTATTTTCGTAACAACTGCAAAGACAGACGAAGAAGCACGCGAATTATTGACATTATTCAATATGCCATTCGCTAAATAAGACAGGAGGGAATTTAAATGGCAAAGACTTCTATGAAAGTAAAACAGCAGCGTAAACAGAAATTCTCTTCTAGAGAATACAATCGTTGCAGAATCTGTGGTCGTCCACATGCATATTTAAGAAAATATGGAATCTGTAGAGTTTGCTTCCGTGAACTGGCTTACAAAGGTCAGATTCCGGGTGTAAAGAAAGCAAGCTGGTAGGCTGTAAAGCCATTCTCTTAAATTGAGTGAGACCGAAGCCCTTGTGGTGTAGGTCGAACTTGACGGAGAACATCTACAACAAAGAAAGAGAAGAATAATAGGAGGCAGACACATCATGACAATGACAAGTGATCCAATTGCAGATATGCTTACAAGAATCCGTAATGCAAACACTGCAAAACATGATACAGTTGATATCCCGGCTTCTAAAATCAAAGTGGCAATCGCAGACATTTTAGTAAGAGAAGGATACATTGCAAAATATGACATCATTGAAGATGGAATCTTTAAGACCATTCGTGTAACCTTAAAATATGGTGCAGATAAGAATGAAAAGATTATTACCGGACTGAAGAGAATTTCTAAACCAGGACTTCGTGTATACGCTGGTAAAGATAATCTTCCTAAGGTACTTGGTGGACTTGGAATCGCAATTCTTTCCACAAACCAGGGAATCATCACTGACAAAGAGGCTAGAAAGCTTCAGGTTGGTGGCGAAGTATTAGCATTTGTTTGGTAGGCATTGAACACTTGATGAAATCGAGCCGCAGGCGAAGATTGAGGCTAGTGTGAAAGCCGTTCTGTGAGATTACTGAGCGCAAGCCCTTTGGGGTGCAGCGCGAAGTTAGCGAGCAGAACTACCTTAAGAGTATATTCTTAAGGCATAGCGCAGGTAACAATAAACCACAAATTATACAGGAGGTACGGGCATGTCACGAATTGGAAGAATGCCAATCGCAATTCCAGCAGGTGTTACTGTGGAATTAGCAGAAAATAATCAGGTGACTGTAAAGGGTCCAAAAGGAACATTAAGCAGAGTATTACCATCCGAGATGGAAATCAAAGTAGAAGGTTCTGAAGTAACCGTTACAAGACCAAATGATTTGAAGAAAATGAAATCCTTACACGGATTAACAAGAACACTGATTCACAACATGGTTGTTGGTGTAACAGATGGATTTACCAAAGAACTTGAAGTAAATGGTGTAGGTTACAGAGCATCTAAAGCAGGAAAGAAACTTACATTAAACCTTGGATATTCTCATCCGGTAGAGATGGAAGATCCAGAAGGATTAGAGTCTACAGTAGATGGTAACAAGATTATCATCAAAGGTATCGATAAAGAAAAAGTTGGCCAGTACGCAGCTGAAATCAGAGATAAGAGAAGACCTGAACCTTACAAAGGAAAAGGTATCAAATATGCTGATGAAGTTATTAGACGTAAAGTTGGTAAAACTGGTAAGAAATAATTAAAGGAGTGACGAGAGATGGTTAATAAAGAATCAAGAACAGCAGCTCGTGAAAATAAACATAGAAGACTGCGTAATCGCCTGGCTGGAACAGCAGAGAGACCACGTTTAGCTGTGTTTAGAAGTAATAATCATATGTACGCTCAGATTATTGACGATACAGTTGGCAATACCCTCGTAGCAGCATCTACAATGGATAAAGATGTAAAAGCAGCTTGCGAGAAGACTAATAACGTTGATGCAGCAGCACAGGTTGGTACTGCAATTGCAAAGAAAGCATTAGAAAAAGGTATTACAACAGTTGTCTTTGATAGAGGCGGTTTCATATATTCCGGAAAAGTAAAAGCATTAGCTGACGCAGCAAGAGAAGCTGGATTAGAATTCTAATAAGGAGGAAAACAGTACATGAAACGTACAATTATTGATGCTAGTCAATTAGAATTAACAGAAAAAGTGGTATCAATCAAGCGCGTTACGAAAGTTGTAAAAGGTGGACGTAACATGCGTTTCACAGCTCTTGTTGTTGTTGGTGACGGCAATGGTCATGTGGGCGCAGGACTTGGAAAAGCAACTGAAATTCCTGAAGCAATCCGCAAAGGAAAAGAAGATGCTATGAAAAAACTTATCACTGTAAAATTAGATGAGAACAATAGTATTACTCATGATATCAGTGGAAAACATACTGGTGCATCTGTTTTATTAAAGAGAGCTCCAGAAGGTACCGGTGTTATCGCAGGCGGTCCGGCTCGTAACGTATGTGAGCTGGCAGGAATCGAGAATATTCGTACAAAATCTCTTGGTTCCAACAATAAGCAGAACGTAGTACTTGCTACTATCGATGCTTTAAGCAAACTGAAATCCCCGGAAGAAGTTGCAAAACTTCGTGGATTATCTGTAGAAGAAGTAGTAGGTTAAGGAGGAATAAGAAATGGCAAATTTAAAAATTACACTCGTAAAATCTACTATCGGTGCAGTGCCAAAGAATAAAAAGACAGTAGAAGCATTAGGTCTTAAGAAAATTGGCGCATCAGTTGAACGTCCGGATAACAAAGCTGTTAGAGGAATGATTCAGCAGGTAAGACATTTAGTGAAAGTAGAAGAAATCTAATTATAGAGATAAGGAGGTGCCAGAAATGGATTTATCCAATTTACAGCCGGCATTAGGTTCTAAGCATAGTGATAATTTCAGAAGAGGCCGTGGTCACGGTTCAGGAAACGGTAAGACCGCTGGTAAAGGACACAAGGGACAGAAAGCTCGTTCCGGAGCTCCAAGACCAGGCTTTGAAGGTGGCCAGATGCCTTTATACAGAAGATTACCGAAGAGAGGTTTCAAATGTATTAATTCCAAGACTATCGTTGGAATCAATGTATCTGCTCTTGAAGTATTTGACAACGATGCAGTAGTATCTGTTGAAACTTTACTGGAAAAAGGTATCGTAAAGAATCCAAGAGATGGAGTTAAGATCCTTGGAAACGGCGAACTTACTAAGAAGCTCACAGTTCAGGCTAATGCATTCAGCGCAAGCGCAAAAGAAAAAATCGAGGCTCTTGGTGGAAAAGCTGAGGTGATCTAATGTTTGATACAGTTCGTAACGCATTTAAAGTAAAAGATATTAGAAATAGAATTTTATTTACCTTTTTTATGCTGATTATCATCCGAATCGGTTCACAGTTACCGATTCCGGGTGTTGACCGGAATGTGTTTGCAGACTGGTTTGCTAATCAGAGTAGTGATGCGTTTAACTTTTTCGATGCAGTAACAGGCGGTTCATTCTTACAGATGTCCGTCTTTGCATTGAATATCACACCATATATCACATCTTCCATCATCATGCAGCTGTTGACGATTGCAATTCCAAAACTGGAAGAGATGCAGCGTGACGGCGAAGAGGGAAGAAAGAAAATTGCAGAGATTACACGTTATGTGACTGTTGTTCTGGCTTTAATCGAAGCAATTGCAATGGCAATCGGATTCTCCAGAAGCGGTTATCTGACCGATAAAGGATGGCTTACGGTTCTTCAGGTAATTGTAACCTTGACAGCAGGTTCTGCAGTACTTATGTGGATTGGTGAGAGAATTACGGAAAAGGGTGTTGGAAACGGTATTTCTATCGTACTTGTAATCAACATTATTTCACGAATTCCTAGCGATTTTGGAACACTGTATGAGCAGTTTGTAAAAGGAAAGATTCCTGCAAAAGCAGTTCTTGCAGTAGTAATTATCGCAGCAATCATTTTAGTAACCGTTGTCTTTGTCGTTGTCCTTCAGGCAGCTCAGAGAAAGATTCCGGTACAATATTCGAAGAAAATTCAGGGAAGAAAACAGGTAGGCGGTCAGTCTACGCATATTCCTCTGAAAGTAAATACCGGTGGAGTTATCCCGGTTATCTTCGCACAGTCTTTAATGCAGTTCCCGGTTGTTATTGCGTCTCTCTTAGGAAAGGGCAATGGAACAGGAATTGGCAGTAAGATTTTAAAGGGATTATCCCAGTCTAACTGGTGCAACCCACAGGAGCCAATCTACAGCATTGGTTTGGCTGTATATCTTGTATTGATTATTGCATTTGCATACTTCTATACATCCATTACATTCAATCCGCTGGAGATTGCGAACAACATGAAGAGACAGGGTGGATTTATCCCGGGTATCAGACCTGGAAAACCAACCAGCGATTATCTGAATCGGATTTTAAATTACATTGTCTTTATCGGTGCGGCAGGCTTATCCATTGTTGCAGTTATTCCAATCTTCTTCAATGGAGTATTTAAAGCAAACGTATCTTTCGGTGGAACATCTATCATCATTATCGTAGGTGTTGTTATCGAGACAATTAAACAGATCGAATCCCAGATGTTAGTTCGTTACTATAAAGGATTTTTGAATGACTAATGTGTACCAGAAGGGGGTGCTGCAAATGCAGCGTCTCCTGTGGTGCACTAAAGTTGTTTATAGAAGAAAAAGCAGATTAGCTTGCAAAGAAGAAGGTAAACAGGAGGTTTTCTTTATATGAAAATTATTATGTTAGGAGCGCCGGGTGCTGGTAAAGGTACACAGGCAAAACAGATTGCAGATAAATATTCTATTCCACACATCTCAACAGGAGATATTTTCCGTGCAAATATCAAAAACGGAACAGAATTAGGCAAGAAAGCAAAACAGTATATGGACCAGGGAGCTTTAGTTCCGGATGAATTAACCTGTGATCTGGTAATGGACAGAATACAGCAGGATGACTGCAAGAACGGCTTCGTACTGGACGGTTTTCCAAGAACCATTCCTCAGGCAGAAGCATTGGATGCAGCACTTGGTAAAATAAACGAGAAGATGGACTATGCAATTGATGTAGATGTTCCAGACGAAAATATCGTAAATCGTATGAGCGGCAGAAGAGCCTGCTTAAATTGTGGAGCAACCTATCATCTTATTTCCATTCCACCAAAGGTAGAAGGAATCTGTGACCGTTGTGGCAGCGAAATCGTATTGCGTGAAGATGATAAGCCAGAGACAGTTCAGAAGAGATTAAAAGTATATCATGAGCAGACACAGCCATTGATTGATTATTATAAGAATCAGGGAATTTTAAAATCTGTAGACGGAACACAGCCGATGGATGAAGTATTCAAAGCCATCGTTACAATCTTAGGAGCGTAAATAATGTCGGTTACGATTAAATCAGCAGAAGAAATAGAGCTGATGCGTCAGGCAGGAAAGTATCTTGCTAAAGTACATCAGGAACTGGAACGTGCAATCAAACCTGGAATCAGCACATGGGAGATTGATAAAATCGGAGAAGAGACCATCCGCAGCCTTGGCTGCGAACCGAATTTCCTGAATTATCAGGGCTATCCGGCATCCGTCTGTGTATCGGTCAACGACGAAGTTGTTCATGGAATTCCAAGAAAAGACCATATTATTAAGGAAGGCGATATCGTAAGCCTTGATACCGGTCTTATCTATAAGGGATATCATTCCGATGCGGCAAGAACCCATGGAGTTGGTGAAATCAGTAAAGAGGCTGCTCTTTTAATAGAAAGAACCCGGGAAAGCTTTTTCCAGGGAATGCAGTATGCAAGAGCCGGAAGAAGGCTTTATGAAATCTCAGGAGCAATCGGAGATTATGCAGAAAGCTACGGCTACGGAGTTGTATATGATCTGGTAGGGCATGGCATTGGAACCCATCTTCATGAGGAACCGGAGATTCCGAATTTCCGTCAGTGGAGAAGAGGACTGAAGCTGAAGGCAGGAATGACATTGGCAGTTGAGCCGATGATAAATGCCGGAAGCCCGGATGTGGAATGGATGGATGATGAATGGACAGTAGTAACCTACGATGGTTCCTTATCTGCACATTATGAAAACACCATTTTGATTACAGAAGGAAGACCGGAAATCCTTACATTGACAGAGGAGGAAAGAGAATGTATCTGGCAAGAGTAAAGGCAGGTCACGACCGGAATCAGTACTATGTAGTGCAGTCACAGGATGAAAAATTCGTCTATCTTGTAAATGGAACCACAAGAACCTGTGACCGGCCGAGAAAGAAAAGCTACAAACATGTACAGCTTGTAAAAAAGCTTCCGCAGGAAGTCTTAGAAGCAGTAAATAACCCGGGGCTTACAGAAAATGCAAAAGCAGCAAAGCTGATTAAGGCTTATGAGCAATATATATTAACCAGAAAAGATTGATTTAGCAGGAGGAAAGAAAATGTCAAAGGCAGATGTAATTGAAGTAGAAGGAACAATTTTGGAAAAGCTTCCAAACGCAATGTTTCAGGTGCAGCTTGAGAATGGCCATCAGGTACTGGCGCATATCAGCGGCAAATTAAGAATGAATTTCATTCGTATCTTACCAGGTGATAAGGTTACGATTGAGATGTCTCCATATGATCTGACAAAGGGCAGAATTATCTGGAGAGATAAATAAGGAGAAAATTCGAGAAAAGTAGTTGATTTTTCGGATTCTCTATGCTAAAATGCTAAATGGACGCTTTTGTGAAAACAAGGGCATATTATGCTGTTTAGCAGAAAGAAAAGAGAAATACCCATGGAAACAGGTTTTCCGGGGCGCAGGCAAGTAGAAAGGAGGATTATGCTGTGAAGGTAAGATCATCAGTTAAACCTATTTGCGAAAAGTGCAAAGTTATCAAGAGAAAAGGAAGCATCAGAATTATCTGTGAGAATCCAAAGCATAAGCAGAGACAGGGTTAATTAGTACAAATATTTGACCCTGTTATTTGTGCGTTTGGTTTATTAAACCTTTTTTCACATCATTATGTGCGGCTGCAGCGAGATATTTATCATCGCTGTTCATAATAAACAGAGGCATTCTGGTTTCATATTATAATACCGAGTGATATGGAACAAAATGCAAATATGGGAGCGCATATGGCTACACACATTTCAGGACGTGCAACCGTAGCTGTAGATGCATATGTGTTTCGGAGAGTATACGTCAAGTTGCAGATGTATCGTTACTATAGTAAATAACTAAAAATTATGGAGGTGTAAACACACATGGCTCGTATTGCAGGTGTAGATTTACCAAGAGAAAAACGTGTAGAAATCGGCTTAACTTACATCTACGGAATCGGAAGAGTAAGTGCAGACCGTATCCTTGAAGCAGCTAATGTTGATCCAAGCACTCGTGTTAGAGATCTTACAGATGACGAGGTTAAGAGAATCAGCGCTGTTATCGACGAGACAATGACAGTTGAAGGTGATTTAAGAAGAGAAATCGCTTTAAATATCAAGAGACTTCAGGAAATTGGATGCTATCGTGGTATCCGTCATAGAAAGGGACTTCCAGTTCGTGGTCAGAATACAAAGAACAATGCCAGAAGTTTCTGGTGGATAAATTCATCCACTGGCCGGACGGTTTCAAATTTATCCTTCAGCATCTCCAAGGTTGCTTTCGAAACAAGATTTGCTATCATAAATTCCTCAAAGTCCATAGGATACATCCTTAATACCGATAAGTATCCTACCGGAGCTGAAGCAATTCCTTTCAATTCCACTCCCAATAAGGATCCGCTCATGACGTACTTAAAGCTTCCTTCATCAACCAGAAATTTAATGTTGGTTACAATTTCCGGACATTTCTGAATCTCATCAAAGAAAAAGACGGTCTTACCGGGAACAATTTTCTTATCGCTGTACAGGGATAGCTTCAGAATCAGATCGTTTACGCTCGTTGCCCCGTCCAGAATACCAACGATTTCCGGCTGCCGTATCAGATTGAACTCGATGTACTCGCAGCCTGCCGCCTTTAGGCACTCGCGGACGATAAATGTTTTTCCCGCCTGACGGACACCATATATCAGCAGAGCCTTGTCGCTGCTATCGATCCAGTGCATAATATCCTTTTCAATTTTCCTTTTCAGCATCATCAGTACCTCCGTGTCTGGCCTGTGCATTTTCCAAGGATATTATACTTCCATTCTGACACTTTTTCAACGAAATTTTGTTTGATAATTGACACTTTTTCTGACACTATTGAAAATTTTGCGGGTACACGCACTTTCTTCAATAGAAGTGGAGTGCTGCGCGGTAAAGCGAATGGCCATCATCCTTGCTCTATTTTCCCAAATCAATATTTTTTGATTTTGGAAAATAGAATCACAGAGGCAAAACGAGAGCGGCCCGAAAGCCGCTCCCGCCGGCGCATCTTCCTTGTTCGTCTGTGTCGAAGTCCGGCACCAGCTCCAATTCCGCAAACTGTTCATCGGTGATGCGGCCCAACTTGTGCAGGGCACTGTCTGTCAGTTCCAACAGTTCGGTTTCGCCTGGTTCCAGATGTCTGTGCATGTCTGTCAGCTTCTACATCAGACCGGTGCGGCTGCCGGTATTGTAGATGCACATCAGGTTGATCTCGTCAAATGTAAAGTTGCTCATGTCACAGCTCCCTTTCCGCGCTCCGTTTCGGGGCGCTCTTCACAGATTTGGTGTCGGCTACGGACGGCGTTTTCAGCTTCGCAAGGATGGAGGGCTTTTCGCCGGATTTTTCTCTGCGCACCGGCTGCTGGGCACGGCGCTTTTCCGCGTCTTCGCGCTGGACGGCCTGCGCCAGCTCCAGAAGAGAAATGGGCGTGCCGGTCTTGGACTGTTCCTCCAGCTCCGCGACTGTTTTGCGCGGGCCATTGTTGATGATGCCGTCGATCATACCGTAATCATCTTCCATCGCCATCTCGGCATTTTTCAGGTAGTTCTCCGGCTTGAGAAAGCCCGGCAGCTCCTTGAAGCCCCAGGAATCGACGTAATGACAGGATACCACGCCATTCTGCTTCAGCGCTACGATGTCGCTGACGGATAGGCTGTGGCCGCGAAAATCCTCCGGACGGCGGATATTGAAGGTCTCATACAGCTCGTTCAATTTATCCTGCGTATCACCCCTGCGGTCGAGGTTTCCTGCGTAAACGGCGGCGTAATTCTCCCTTCGGGCGGAAAGCCCTTTCTTCTCCAGATACTCGGAGTTCATATAGCGGAGCTGCGCCGTGTCATCATTATCCCGAAGCTGATAGATGGCAAAGCTGTCGCCGGGGTTATCGAGGAACGCTTTCTCGTAGTCCTGCGGCGCGAAGCGGGCTTTGACCGTCTCCCATTCGGAAGTCTCCACGCCGAAAATGCCGTCAAAGCTGCGGATTTCATCGGCATCAAACGCCATGGCCTCGGTGTTGTCGGTGTGAAGCATGTACACGGTCACGTCGCGCTCCATGAGTTCCAGCGCACGCTCCTTTGTCAGCGGCAGCATATTGGCGTCGGTGTAGCCGTATGCGTTCATGGTCTCTACAGAAATTGCCGGGTCAGGAACGCAGCCATTATCCGGTGCGCTGACCGGCTCCGGCTCCTGTACCGTGATCTCCTGCACAGGTTCGGCAGCAAGGCTTTCAGGCTCCTTATCCAGACCGCGTTCTTTGATCAGCGCCTTATAGTTCCGGTCAATATCCGTGATCAGGCCGGATGCTGTGCGGTTGATGGTTTCCAGCGAGGCTTTCAGTTCCGGCAGATCCTTGCCCTTTGACCAGGTGGCGATATACCCGAAGCTGTTCTCGCCGGTCTCAATGCCGAAACAGGCACAGACGGCATAGGAAATGCTCTCTGCCTGCACTTCCTCGGTGTTGCGGGAGAGTGCTGCGGTCTTTACAGCACTCAAGTCTTCTTCAACTTCCAAACGCCATTCAAACCGATTTTCGTCCAGATAACGCCAGTTTTCCGCTTCGGCAAAATGTTTCGCTTCTGCCTCGGTTTTGAAGCCGGAGCTGAAATCGCGCTTTGTGCCACCTTCGCTGACCATAACTACTTTCCAACTGGGTGTCAGCTCATTGGTCTCTTTGGAATGACTGTGCAGAAGGGAAAGTGCAATCTCATGGATCGCCGCACATACCGTCTGCACCTCGCTCATGCCGGTGCGGACGGCGATGCGCTGATTCTCATCATCGTAATACCCATCCATGCCTGTCATATTCTCCAGGAAGACCGGCACCGGCGCACTGCGCTTCACAGCCTCCATGAAGACCTCATAATTCTGCACATTGCCGGTAAGATCGGCGGCAAGCTGCGGCAGGGGCTTGCCCTCTGTCTGGCTCACATCAAAAACCGTGACCGGTTTGTACATCGGAATCTTAATTTCCTTTTCTTCCATGATGGCCTTGCCGTCAGCATCCAGCATGGGGAGCTTGGTGTCCGGGTCGAGCTTTGCTTCTTCGATTTTCTTCTTGTACGGCGTCGGGGCAATGATCTTGATGCCTTTTTCGCCCTTGAGTACATTGCGGCCAAACTGATCTCGCCATTTGTTGAAACCGGCAACGACGGTGGCGTCCGGCTTCTGCATATAGATGAGCATGGTGTTGTTGACGCTGTATTTGTGGAACCGGCTCATGGTGCGGAGATATTGCCGGTATTTCTCACTCTGGAACAGCTCCTGAATTCCTTTTTCAATGCTGTCGGTGATCTCTTTGAGCCTGTCCTTGTTAGACTGCTTTTCTGCCATATACGCTCCTTTCCGGGATTACAATCCCTGCATATGGTCAGCCCCTGCGTGGACGCGGAAATCCTCGCAGGAGCATAGGGCTTATTCAGATTTGGGGACGGTGCCCCTGACCGGGGGCTTGTACCCGGCCTGTTTGGCTCGCTCACTGGCGGCGCGGCGGCGCTCTTCGCTGTACGGCTCCCGGATAGAGATGCAGTTTTTCGGTACGATGAAGCAGGCCGAGCCGGAGCGTCCCTTGCTGTCTGGATAGATTTTGTCCGGCTGCCGCCGATGCAGCTCCTTGAGCCGCGCTTTGAGCTTTTTATCGAAGGTGTAAACGCTGGCGGTATCATCCGCATCCGAGAACAGGATAATGGTCTCACGCTCCGAAGGTTCCAGTCTCATCGGCCTGCCTCCAGCATGGATGCGGCAAACCGGCGGCAGATTCTGTGAAAAAGGCGGCTGGCCGACGAGGCAAGGGTCATTTCAAAGGCAGTCGCAATCTCCAGATATTTGCACACTTTCGTGGGCGCAAATCCTTTATGGGGATTGAAACCCAGACGCATACCCAAAACCGTCCGATCCCGATACCCCAGCTTTTCAAAGATGGACATAACGGTTTCGCACAGGTTGTCGATGGTGTCGCAATGGGTGCTGAAAGCGGGAGCGGCCTCTCCCTGCATGGTGAGAATTGCTGACAGGATCAGGTGCACCGCACGCATTTTATGAATACTGTTTTCCATTTGTTTTCCCTCTTTCAAATTCCAGCCGGTAAGCTGTCTTTGTGCCGTCGTCCTCCAGAACGATATAAGCGTCGTAGGTCTTGCCGGTTTTCTCCGAGAAGATGCCGCTGGAATAGGTTTTTCCGTCTTTCAGCAACGCCTCCGCCATTTTCTTTGTCAGGTTGATCTTCTTGGCCGCAAGAAAACGGTTGTCCCGCCAAAGGCCGAAATGACAGTCATTCCGCTCACAGAAATAACCCTTTTTGCTCTCGGTAACATCACTGCCGCAGCGTGGGCATTTTCCGACGACCGTTCTTCCGGATGGGAACAGCACATCGGCCCCCAGTACCGTTTTATAGGTCTTGACCAGCTCGCAGACCATATCGTGGATGCCCTGCATGAAGGTTTCCGGGAATTCTTCGCCGCGCTCGATCTCTTTTAGGCGATGCTCCCATTCAGCAGTCATAAGCGGAGACTGGAGATGTTCCGGCAGCACGGTAATCAGGGAGATCCCGGCGTGGGTCGGGATCAGGTTCACCGTCTTTTTGCTCTTTTTGCGCTCAACAAAGCCGGTGGCCACCAGCTTTTCCAGAATGGCGGCGCGGGTGGCAGGCGTCCCCAGCCCCTTGCGTTCAGCATCTTCGGGCATTTTCTTTGCACCGGCGACCTCCATTGCAGAAAGCAGCGTATCCTCGGTATAGTGTTTGGGCGGCGTCGTCTTGCCCTCTTTGACGGCGGCAGAATGAACCGTAAAAGCCTGTCCTCCGTCCATGGGCGGCAGTGCCTTTACTGCATCCGAAGATTCATTCTCACCCTTGCCGGAGTAATGCGTTTCCATCAGCGCCCGCCAGCCGGGATTCATGACCGTGCGGCCTTTTGCGCTGAAGCTGTGCCCGGCACATTCCAGCGTTACCGCCGTTTCCGTGTATTCATAGGACTGCGCGACGGCGCAGAGCAAACGCAGGGCGACCAATTCCAGCACAGCACGCTCACCGGCGGGCAAGCCAGTGAGCGCGGTTTCTTTGAAATTGGCGGTGGGAATGACTGCGTGGTGATCGGAGACCTTTTTATCGTTGATGACCTGCGCAGCGTTCACATGGATCGGGATGCCGCCCACCTTCGGCATTGCCGCAGCTGCATTGTTTACGAGTGCAGCCAAACCGTCTGCCATATCCGAGGTCAGATACCGGCTGTCGGTGCGGGGATAGGTGCAGAGCTTCTTTTCATAAAGGCTCTGGAGGTAGTCCAGCGTCTGCTGGGCGGTGAAGCCAAGAATCCGGTTTGCGTCACGCTGCAAGGTGGTGAGGTCATAAAGCGCAGGCGGCTTTTCGGATTTGTCCCTGCGCTCCAGCTTTGTGACCACAGCGGTCTGATTGGCGCAGGACTGGCTCAAGGTCTCGGCATCCGCTTTGCTTTTCATGCGTTCGCTTCCAGCATCAAACCCCGGAAGCCCCAGCGTGACGAATAGATGAAAACGGACAAAGTGT
>ERZ773147.2836-NODE-2836-length-14179-cov-8.702138_pt1 | contig 14179 bp, 10 predicted proteins | sample MGYA00580851_ERZ773147 | MGnify/ENA primary metagenome ERZ773147 (study PRJEB29015, sample SAMEA2737818) | human gut metagenome | biome: human gut; feature: human-associated habitat; material: faeces | place: China | collected 2012 ... | reverse complement strand
CTTTTGGTGTATTTTATAAACCTTTGGCAAAAACACGGGGACGCACAGCGTCCCCTCATCTTCACAATCTCTCACGCTCGCCCGCCGTAAGGCGGATTTCACATGGCGGAGCCATATTTCACATTGCGCAGGCAATATTTCACTGCGGGCGTAAGCCAGCCTATATCGTTCCCGTTACAACCACGGTGGTCACGCCGGGGGTCACGCTGACAACGCCGGTTGTTGTGTCCTGCGTGAACGTGGCGGCGGGCACGGCGAGCGTTGTGGCTGCGCCGGTATTGGGCAGGGTCAGCACGCCGGCCGTGTAAGTATAGTCGCCCGAGGGCACGGCAGTGCCGTTTATGCTAACGGAAAGGTTGCCGGGCGCGGGGTTGAACGCATCACGGAGCACAACGTCCGTAGCGGCGGTGTTGCCGTAATTATACAGGGTGAAGGTGTATGTTATGGTGCTGCCGTCGGTAAGCGTGGAGGGCGACATGTCCTTCACTATGCTCACATCCGCATAATCGGCCACGTTTATGGTGTGCGATGCGGTGGAAGCATCGGCAATGCCTGTGGCGGTTGCGGTAACGGTGTTGGTTATGCCCGCTTCGGCGGCTATGGGCGCGGCGGTGTTTGCCGTGGCCTTATAAAGTATGGTGGCGGTGGCTCCCGCGGCAAGCGTGGGTATTGTGAACGTTACGCCTGTGGCAGAGACGGTGGGCGTTATGCTGCCGGAAAGCACGCCGTTTATATAAAGCTGAGCGGGGCCGGCATACGTCAGCGGATACACGGCAGCGGTGCCGCCGGCGGGCGTGTATGCGCCAAGATTGTCGCTGAGCACAACGTTGGTAAGGGCGTTTGCGCCGGAGTTGGTGGCGGTGAGTATATAGGTCAGTTCGCCGTTGCGGCGGTAGTTTGTGTCCAGCGTGGTCTTTGCTACGCTGAGCGCTTCCTGCAGCAGGGCTGTGGCTATGTTCGAAGCCGCCTGTCCCGTTGTGCCCGCGTACTGATAGGTAAGCGTGGCCTGATTGGTTATTCGGGTTGCCATATTTATGTTCCTCTTTTCATGGTTGCTTTTTATGGGGAGCAAATCCTCCCTTGTTCACAATATGCCGCTGTCCCGTTTTTTGATAGAATATTCTGAACAGCGGGCTTGAAACGCATCACCTATCGATTTTTTAGATAAAAAGTACATTCGGATTCACAAGAACTATGCAACGCCCCTTGCAATTTTCATCGATTTTTGCAATAATAATTTTGAACACATATCGCGTGTATAATTAGCGCGCCATAAAGCGCAAAAGGAGAGAACAGATATGGCAGGCGAAGATATAAAACTGACTAAATTGGCAAAATGCGCGGGCTGCGGCGCAAAGGTCGGCGCGGGAGTGCTGGCGAAGCTGCTGGACGGCATAAAGGTGCATCACGACCCGAACCTTCTCGTGGGCTTCGATAAGAGCGACGACGCATCCGTTTATAAAATAAGCGACGAGCTTGCGATAGTGCAGACGGTGGACTTCTTCCCGCCGATAGCGGACGATCCGTACCTTTTCGGCCAGATAGCCGCCACCAACGCCCTTTCGGACATATATGCAATGGGCGGCGAGCCCAAGCTTTGCCTGAACATAATGGCCATACCCGAAAAGATGCCCATGGACGCGGTGCATGCGCTGCTAAAAGGCGGATACGACAAGGTGTATGAAGCGGGCGCGCTGATAACCGGCGGCCACAGCATACATGACGACGAGCCTAAATACGGCCTTGCGGTTACGGGCTTTGTGCATCCGGACAAGATGCTGACCAATTCAGACGCCAAGCCGGGCGACGTGCTGCTGCTGACAAAGCCGATAGGCATAGGCGTGCTTTCCACCGCGAACAAGGCGGACATGCTTTCAAAGGCCGGACAGGACCTTATATATTCCCTTATGACAACGCTGAACAAGGCCGCGCGCGACGCGATGGTTAAATACGACGTGCATGCCTGCACGGACGTTACCGGTTTCGGCCTTATTGGGCACACATACGAGATGGCATCGGGAAGCGACACGGAGATTACGCTGAACGTGAACGATATAGACCTTATCCCCGAGGCGCTTGAGCTTGCGCGCATGGGCATACTGCCCGCGGGCATGTACCGCAACCGCACCTATGCCGAGCATGCCGTTGACGCAGGCGACACGGAGCTTGCCAAGCAGGATATGCTCTACGATCCGCAGACCGCAGGCGGCCTGCTGATAGCCGTTGCCGAAAAGGATGCGGACGCGCTGATGAACGACCTTCGCGGCGCAGTGCCCAGCGCCCAGCGCATAGGCTATGTGAGCGAGTATCAGGGCGGGGCGAGGATAAAGTTGATGTAAAAGCGCACCAAAAGGCTCCCCGGCCGGGGAGCTGGCAATACGCCGCAAGGCGGATTGACTGAGGGGTTGCCGTAAATAAGAGCAGCCCCGATGCAACCCCTCCGTCTGCTCGTTGCACTCGCATCCACCTCCCCTTTCAGGGCAGGCTAACTCCCTCCGTCTTTTGCTTCGCAAAATCCACCTCCCTCAAGGAGGGAGGCTAATCTGTGAGCTTGTAAAGCGCACCCAAAAGGCTCCACCGCTTGCGGGGGAGCTGTCTGTGAACGATAGTGAACAGACTGAGGGGGAATACCTCACGGCACTTGGCTTCTTTGAGCCATTCCCCTTTCGGCACTTCGTGCCACGAACGCTGGTTGGAATATGGTCGTCTTGCTTTGCTGCCGCTTGCAACACTCCCTATTCCGCCCGATTCTCCCCTCGCTTTATCGTCCACCGGACGCGCTCGGCTCGAATCCCCCGCACGCGGGGACAGCTTTTGTTTAGCGCTGCCTAAAGGCTTCTTCTCCCCTTCCCGCTCATATTGCGATGGCGCTGCGGAGAAAAATAGTATATAATATAGGTCGGGTTTCGGCGCAATTTGCCGAAACGTGCAAAGCGAGAAAATATATTCATATTGGAGGAATGACAATGGGTGTACAGAGCAGCTTCGGCTTCACGCTGGGCAGGATGGAAAAGGGCAGGCTGAATAAGATTACCGACGTTCCCGGCGTAAGGGTCGGCCACGTTACGCGGCACGAGGGCGACATAAACACGGGCGTAACCGCAATACTGCCGCATACGGGCGATATGTTCCACGATAAATGCCCCGCCGCGAGCCACGTTATAAACGGCTTCGGCAAAAGCATAGGCCTTGTGCAGGTGAACGAGCTTGGCACCATTGAAACCCCATTGCTTTTGACCAACACCCTTTCCGTAGGCACGGCGGCTACGGCACTGGTGAAATACATGCTGGAGCGCAATGAGGATATAGGCCGCGACACGGGTACGGTAAACCCAATGGTTTTTGAATGCAACGACGGCCATCTTAACGACATACGCGGCCTGCACGTTACGGAGCAGAACGCGCTTGACGCGCTTGCAAACGCCGCGGACGATTTTGAGGAAGGCGCAGTGGGCGCGGGCAGCGGCATGAGCTGCTATTCGCTCAAGGGCGGCATAGGCTCCGCCAGCCGTGTATTTGAGCTTTACGGCAACAAATACACCGTGGGCGCGCTGCTGCTTACCAACTTCGGCACGCTCAGGGACCTTACCATAGGCGGCGAGCGCGTGGGTGAACGGCTTTATCAGAAAAAGGAGGCCGAAAAGGCGGCTGAGCAGCAGGACAAGGGCAGCGTTATAATCATAATAGCTACCGACGCCCCCGTATCCGCAAGGCAGCTTCAGCGCGTTGCCCGCCGGGCGCAGAGCGGCATAGCCCGCACCGGCAGCATATCCGGCAACGGCTCGGGCGAAATTGCCCTTGCATTCACAACGGCCAACCGCATACCGCACTATTCGCCCAAAAAGCCCATCGCCGCGGACGTGCTCTTTGAGGACGATATGGACCTTATGTTCCGCGCGGCGATAGAGTGCGTTGAGGAGAGCGTCATAAGCAGCCTTACCCATGCCGAGCATACCAAAGGCTTCCGCGGGCACGAAAAAGAATGCCTTGCAGAGCTGCTGTAATAAATCTGCATTAAAATTCCAAGGCGTTCCATGCATAAATTGATTGCTAAAGAGCGCCGAAAAGTATACAATATATAAAGGTTTTTCCGTTAAATATTCCATTAACGGAAAAATTTCGCCAAAACACGCTTATTTAGCAGCAAAAGGCAAAAGAAGGAGATACCAATGAACAAAAAGGCCATCATTATCGCTCCCCGCGCGCTGTATGTGTGCGCACCCGCATTCGATGCCGAGCCCGACGACGAAGGCTGGTACGGCCACGTCATCACCTGCACGGAAAAGCTGGACGGCGGCTGGTACAAAATAGTTACCCCTTACCGTTACGAAACCTATGCCCATAAGGACGACATGCTTTTCGATAAGGCGGAAATAGCCCGCCGCGAAGGCGAGGACACCAAGCTGCTGCGCGTTTGGGCGCTGGCCGGCGATGTGCATACCGAGGCCACGCATAACGGCAACGTGCTCATAACCCTTTACCGCGGCGCGATAGTTGAAAAAATAGAAGATGAAAACGTACGCGCGGGCTGGACCCATGTTCGCCTGTACGGCGGCGCGGAAGGCTATATGCGTTCGCTGCAGCTTGGCGCGTATTATGATAAGCCTGCCCTTGGCGAGGAGGAGATGCGGAACGCGGTCGTAAGCCTTGCAAAGCAGTACCTCGGCACGCAGTACCGCTGGGGCGGCAAGAGCCCGCTTGGCATAGACTGCTCCGGCCTTGTCGGCAGCTGCTATCTTATGTACGGCGTGGACATGTACCGCAATGCGGACATAAAGGAAGGCTTCTGCGTACACGAAATAGAGCGCAAGGACATGAAGAAGGGCGATATGCTGTTCTTCAAGGGTCATGTTGCAATGTATATTGGCGATGGCAAATATATCCATTCCACCAGCCGCGCCGGAAGCGACGGCGTGGTTATAAACAGCCTTTGCCCCTGTGATCCCGATTACCGTGAGGATCTTGCCAACGGCGTGCTTGCCGTAGGCAGCATTTTTTAGGAGGATATTATTATGAGCATGAACCAGAACGACGACATCCGCTATCTTGACATCGGCTTGCCGGAGGACATTGCAAGGCTGAAGGCCGTGGGCGATATTGACAACGCCCTGCGCCTTATCGACATGCACCTTGCCGACCCCAATACCACCGCGCCCCTTGCCGCCTGCATGAGGGTGCAGCGCGAAATAATGCTGCGCCTGCCAAGGAACTATCCTTACACGTTTGAAACCGCCATGGCGTGCATACGCAAGGATATTCCCGATTTTACCGAGGAGGAGTTCCACGCGCTTGAGGATATGAACAAAATAGGCTGGATATTCATAAACGGCGAAAGGCGCTATTTCAAGCGCTTCCATCAAACCCTGCTCAAGGTCAACGCCGACTACGCCGCGCGCGCCAACATTAAGGATACCGGCACGAGCCAGGGCGAGGATAAGCCCACCGAGACCTTAAGCATGCTGGATCGTTCCATGAACATCATGCGTGAACGCGGCAGCTTCGGCGTACACCAGCGCATACGCGCCTCCATCCGCATTGACGACGATGCGTTCGTTCCCGGCAAGGTGGTCAAGGTGCATTTGCCGATACCCGCCAAGTGCATACAGCAGAGCAACATAAAGCTTATTGCATTTTCGCATGAGCCTAAGCACATCTGCCCCGAGGATGCGCCCATACGCACCGTGTACTTTGAAGAAAAGCTTGAAGAGAACACGGAATTCTTCGTTGAATACGAATACGACAATATTGCCCCCTACTGCGATACCTACAAGCTTATCCCCGATGCGGAGCAGCCCAGCGATTTCGATACGCAGGAGCAGTCCCCGCACATTGTTTTCACGCCGTATATAAAGGAGCTTGTGAAGGAGCTTAGCGCAGGCTGCGCTAACAACCTTGAAAAGGCCCGCAATTTCTATGATTTTGTTACAACAAGGGTAACGTACTCCTTCATGCCGGAATACTTCTGCCTTGAAAGCATAGCGGAAGGCTGTGCGCGCAACCTGAAGGGAGACTGCGGCGTTCAGGCGCTGCTGTTCATAACGCTGTGCCGCTGCGCGGGCATACCCGCAAAATGGCAGAGCGGCTTCTACTCCGCTCCCGGCGATATCGGCTACCATGACTGGGCGCAGTTCTACATTGCCCCCCACGGCTGGCTGTTTGCAGATCCCTCCTTCGGCGGCAGCGCACACCGCATCAATAATTCCGCCCGCCGCAAGCACTATTTCGGCAATCTCGATCCGTACAGAATGGTTGCCAACAGCGAATTCCAGCACCCGCTCGACCCCGCGGAAACCTTCTGGCGCCACGACCCCTATGATAATCAGGGCGGCGAGATTGAATACGACGATGCGGCGATATCCGCAAGCAGCGTAACAAAGGGCGAGCAGATCATAGAGCTCAGGGAAATTTAAGCCCGATTCATAAACGGAGGATAAATCACGTGACGGACAAGAAACTGCCCTTTAACAAGGCACAGATGGAAAAGATAATCGAGAAGTTCCCGACTCCTTTCCATATTTATGACGAGAAGGACATTCGCCACCGCGCCCGCGCGCTGCGCCAGGCCTTCAGCTGGAACGAAGGATACAAGGAATACTATGCCGTTAAGGCCTGCCCCAACCCCATTATAATGAGCATACTCCGCGACGAAGGCTGCGGCATGGACTGCTCAAGCTATGCCGAGCTTATGCTTTGCGAGGCGATAGGCGTCGTTGGCGACGGAATAATGTTCTCCTCCAACGATACCCCGGCCAAGGACTTTGAGTATGCCCGCAGGCTGAACGCCACGATCAATCTGGATGACATTACCCACATAGAGTTTCTTAAGGAGCACGGCGGCATACCCGAAACCATATCCTGCCGCTTCAATCCCGGCGGCGAGTTCCGCATCGGCACCGCCATAATGGGCAACCCCGCGGACGCGAAATACGGCTTCACCCGCGAACAGCTTACCGAAGGCTTTAAGCAGCTAAAGGCGCTGGGCGTGAAGCATTTCGGCCTGCACTCCTTCCTTTCCTCCTGCAACACGGATAACATGTATTATCCCACGCTTGCAAAGCTCCTCTTTACCGTTGCAAAGGAACTGCACGAGGAAGTTGGCGTTGAAATAGCGTTCATCAACCTCTCCGGCGGCATAGGCATACCCTATAGGCCCGAAGAAACCGCCACCGATATAGCGTTCGTGGGCGAAAAGGTACACGAGGTTTATGACGAGGTGTTCGGCGGCACGGATATGCGCCCGCGCATATTCACCGAGCTTGGCCGCTACATGACCGGCCCCGCGGGCTATCTTGTTACCACGGTTATACACCATAAGGATACCCACAAGCACTTCATAGGTACCGACGCCTGCGCCGCCAACCTGCTGCGCCCGGCAATGTACGGCGCGTATCATCACGTTACGGTGCTGGGCAAGGAAAACGCCCCGCATGACCACGTTTATGATATTACCGGCTCCCTTTGCGAAAGCAACGACCGCTTTGCCATAGACCGCGCCCTGCCCGAAATAAACGAAGGCGACATACTGGTTATTCACGATACCGGCGCGCACGGCTTCTCCATGGGCTATAACTACAACGGCAAGCTTAAAAGCGCGGAGGTGCTGCTGAAGGAGGACGGAAGCACTCAGCTTATCCGCCGCGCAGAAACCAACAAGGACTATTTTGCGACATTTGATTTTCTCAACATGCCCAGATTGAAGGAGGAAAAGTAGCCATGAACAAACCCAATAAACTGCACCTTGGCCAGTTCCCAACGCCCATGCACCATTTGGACAACATGAGCCGCGCACTCGGCCGCAGCATATACATCAAGCGCGACGATATGACCGGCGTAAGCACCGGCGGCAACAAGGTGCGCAAGCTTGAATATCTGCTTTACGACGCAAAGGAAAAGGGCGCGGACTACGTGCTGACCACCGGCGGGGCGCAAAGCAACCACGCCATGCTCACCGCGGCATGCTGCAACAAAATAGGCATAAAGGCGATACTTGTGCTAAAGCAGCGCGGCGTGCAGGGAAGGGTAGGCAATCTGCTTATAAACGAACTGCTGGGCGCGGACGTGCGCTTTGTTGATACGGACAGCTACGACGACGTATATAAGGAAATGGACCGCATTGCGGACGAGCTGCGCGCGGCGGGACATAATCCTTACCTTGTGCCGGTTGGCGGCAGCGTGCCGCTCGGCACGGTTGGCTACGTCGACTGCGCGCGCGAAATTTTTGCCGAAGCCCTTGAGCAGGACATAAAGATAGACCGCATAGTTTCAACCGCGGGCAGCGGCGGAACGCTTGCGGGGCTGGTGCTTGGCGCAATGCTTTACGGCGACGGCTGCAAGGTGACCGGCGTTGCCGTGTGCGACGATCCGTTTGAAGAAATAACGGCGGAGCTTGTGAACGGCGCGGCGGAAATACTGGGCGCGGACGTGCACGTTGAGCCGAAGGATATAGACATACTCCGCTACTACGGCGCGGGCTATGCCAAGCCCTCCAAGGAAGGGCTTGAGGCCATAACGCTCATGGCGCAGCAGGAAGGGCTTATACTCGACCCCGTATACACGGGCAAGGCATTCGCCGGACTTATGCACCTTATCCGCACGGGCAAAATCAGCGAAAACGAAACGGTGCTGTTCCTGCACAGCGGCGGCACGGCGTCCCTTTTCGCGGTTGACCCCAGGGACGTTAAATAAGGGAGAATTATGGAACAAACGCAACATAAAAAGGTCGGCATAATAGGCGGCATGGGTCCGCTTGCCACGGCCGATCTGTTCGAAAAAATAACGCACCTTACCAAGGCGGACGCGGATTCAAAGCATATCCACGTTATAATAGACTCCGATACAAGCATACCCGACCGCACGGCGGCTATACTTGGCTTGGGGCCGGATCCCACGGACGAGCTGAAGGCGGCGGCGAAGCGGCTTGAGAACGCGGGCGCGGACATATTGCTTATGCCCTGCAACACGGCGCACTATTTTTACCCCGCCATACAGGCGTCCACCAAATGCCCCATACTGCACATGCTGCGCCTTACCGCGGAGGAAATAAAGAGCCGCGGGCATATAAAGGTGGCCCTGCTTGCAACCGACGGCACGGTGAAAACCGGCATATACGCAAAGCTGTTTGAAGAATACGGCATAGATTATATGCTGCCGGAGCCGGAGGAGCAGAAGCTTGTTATGAGCATGATTTACGACGGCATAAAGGCGGACAACGAGCAGTATTTCGACACGGAGCCGATAAAGGCGGCGCTTCGCGCCATGCAGCAGCGCGGCGCGGACGCATTCGTGCTGGGCTGCACGGAGCTGCCCATAGCCTTCGATGATTTTGAGCTGGACTTCCCCACGGTCGATCCCACGCGCGTGCTTGCCAAGAACGCCGTACTCGCCGCCGGATACGAACTGAAAACGAAGTAAGGTAAACGAATAAAGACGCAAAAAGGAACGATGTAGGTCGTTCCTTTTTTGGTATTACCGCTACCAAAAGCTCCAAGTTATTCCCCTTTCGTCCACTCGCTTCGTTCGTGTCCACTTTCCCCGTAAACGGGGAAAGCTTTTGGGTGGTGCTTCCGCCAGCCTGCCCTGAAAGGGGAGGTGGATGCGAGCAAAGCGAGCAGACGGAGGGGTTGAACCGGGGCTGCGCATGTTTACGTCAACCCCTCAGTCAATAGCTAAACCAAGCCCAGGTTGGAACAAGGTCGCCTTACTCACTGCCGTTCGTAATTCTCCCTGTTCCTGCCCGTTCTCCGTTTCGCTTACTCGTCCACAGGACGCGCTCAACTCCGAACCCCGTGTGGGGAGCCTTTTGGTGTGCCTTACAATCTCACCCGTTCACACGCCTTTGGCGTATTTCACATGGCGAAGCCATATTTCACTGCGCATCAGCGCAATTTCACCCTGCGCAAGCAGGATTTCACTGCGGACGAAAGTCCGCTTTACCCCATCCCCACCACCTCCGCGCCGATATTTTCTATGAACGCGCGGTCGTGCTCTACTATCAGCATCGTGGGGCGGTTCTTCTTTATCAGCTCCTCAAGCTGTATGCGGCTTAGCAGGTCTATGTAGTTGAGCGGTTCGTCCCATATGAAAACATGCGCGCTTTGGCACAGGCTTGCCGCAAGCAGCACCTTTTTGCGCTGGCCCGCGGAGTAGCTTTGCATGTCCTTTTCAAACTGCACGCGCGGGAAGTCCATCTTTCGCAATATGGTCAAAAACAGGCTGATGTCCGCGCCCATGCGCCTTGCGTAGTCCGCCGCCATGCCGCGAAGAAAGGACGTGTCCTGCGGCACATAGGAGGCCGTAATGCCGCTTGGCAGCTTCAGAAGCCCCGTGTACGGCACATCCGCCGCGCCGTGCATATCGCAGCCGGCAAGCCTTGCCGCGGCCTTTATAACGCTCGATTTGCCGCAGCCATTGCGCCCCGCAAGGGCTATTATATCGCCCGCCCTCAGCTCAAAGGACAGGTTAGCGAATATCCGCCGCTCTCCGTAGCTCAGGCACAGTTCCCGCGCCTCAATTATGCGCTGCGCCTGCGTGCCGAGCGTGTGTATCTTCAGTTCCTCGCTGCGCTCTATGTTCTTAAGCAGCGTTTTCTTTTCCTCTATGGCGTTCTGCTGCCGCCGTTCTATGTTTTTGCGCCGCTGCTGCATTTTGCGCGATTGTTCGCCTATGTATGCCCTGCCGCCCATCATATATTTGTCGCGGTCGGGAATATCGCCTATCTTTTCGCCTTCCACCCTGTCCGCCCATGCCGCGGTGCGCCGCGCGGCCTCCGAAAGGCGGCGTATGTCGCCCATAAGCCTTTCGTTTTCGCCCTGCTCGTAGGCGTCCTGCCGCCGCTTATTCTCCCACCATTGGGAAAAATTGCCCTTTGTAACGGTTATGTCCGCGCGGTTGATGGAAAGTATATGGTCAACGCAGCCGTCAAGGAACGCGCGGTCGTGGCTGACCAAAATGAAGCCCTTCTTCCCGTTCAGATACTCCGCCACCTGCGCGCGCCCCTCCGCGTCAAGATGGTTTGTCGGCTCGTCTATAAGCAGGAAGCGGTTGCGCCTTAGGAACATTCCGGCAAGCATAAGCTTCGTCCGCTCGCCGTGGCTCAAGGTATTAAACGGGCGGTACAGCGCGCCCGCGTCCACGTTCAGGCGGTTTATTTCGCGCAGTATCTCCCATTCCTCGGCATCGGGGCAAACGGAGGCTACGCAGTCCATTGCAAGCGCGTCCGGCTCCGCCACCTCAAAGGGAAAATAATCGAACTCCACGCTTGAAGCTATGCTGCCGCGGTAGTCGTATTCCCCCATAAGCAGCTTCAAAAACGTGGTCTTGCCGCGCCCGTTGCGCCCAACGAACCCCAGCTTCCAATCCGTATCTATTGCAAAGGAAACGTTTTCAAATATATTGTCGTAGCTGCCCTCATAGCAGAACGTTAATGAGCTTACGGAAATTTGAGACATAAAAAATCCTCCTTCCTTCGGCCGAAAATCAGCCTTGGCGGGAGGGTGCGGCGGAGCAGGGCGGCCCGTGGGATATAAAAATACCCCAAGGCCGAACGAAGCATACGCAAGGATTTCCGCAAAAAAGAACGCACCCACCCGCGCCGCCGGTTTTAAGCCGAACGGCAAACGGTTTAATCAATACGCTTTTATAATGCGAAAATCAGTTGCGCATCCCTTCATCTCCTTCGGGTTATATTAGTTTTATTGTAAGTTAAGTTTAGCCGCCTGTCAAGCGTGGGGAAGCTTTGTAACGCTTATCCATTCGCTGCCGGGGGTGCATGCGGCAAGCTCGTCGCAGGTAAGCTCTATTGCGCTGTTGGCGCTGCCGCAGGCGGGGAAAACGGTTTCAAACCGCCTGAGCGACTCATCAAGATATACCTTCACGCCTTCGGGCAGCGCAAACGGGCATACTCCGCCCACGGCGTGCCCCGTCATGGCAAGCGCCTCATCGGCGGTGAGCATCTTTGCCTTGAAGCCGAAGGTAGCCTTAAAGCGGGCGTTATCCACCTTCACGTCCCCTGCCATAACTATTATCATGCAGCCCTCGCCCATGTGGAAAGAGAGGGACTTGGCAATGCGCGCGCCTTCAACGCCCAGCGCCTGCGCCGCCAGCTCCACCGTTGCGCTTGAATGGTCAAGTTCAGTTACCCTGCCCGCCGCGCCGAAGCGGGCAAGGTATTCCTTTACTTTTGCTATTGATGACATATTATGCCTCAGTCCACGTCGTAGAATACTTCCTTGGGCCTTTCGTCCAGCTGGAAGGGGTTGCGCATAATGCTCTTGAGAGTCTTAAACGCGGTGGAATAATAAAATCCGTCGCAGATGCGCTCATCGGTAACGGCGGTATAGCTTATGAAGCGCTTTTCAGCTATCTGCCCGTCGGGCTGAATTTCAAGCCTTTTCTGCTTTGGGCCGAAGGAGAGGAACACGGGCACGTTGCCGAAATCATACAGATGATGGAATATTGGCGGTATGCCAAGCGATCCCATGCTGGTTATGAACATGCTGCCGTGGAAGGGGCTTAGATCGGTAAGCTTTTTGGGCAGCAGACCGAAATAGTCCAGCAGTTTAAGGAACCACACGGCGAATTTGAGGAACAGGCCGGGAATGTGGCTAAGTATCCTTGCGGTATTGTCCATGCTTGAATCCGAGCCGCTGCGGGCAAACTCTATCTCCTTCCGGAAAAGGTTATATATGTCCGTAGCGGTGGCCTCGCGCTCTGGGCGGATCTTTATTACGGTTTCGGAAGAATCCTTCGTCATTTCAAGCTTAACTGTCAGGTTTATTTCAATATTGTTACGCGCATAAATCTTCTGCCCCGATATAAAGCGGTTTACCGCCGGCCTTTGGGACAGCGCGCGCACATACGCCGCCACCAGCACATGCATTATGCCGAACCCCGCAAGGCCCTCGTCCCTGCGCTTATGGCGAATATAGCGCTCTATTTCGTCGATATCAACGGTATCCACAAAAAAGTTGGATGCGCCGTTCCTGTTTACCATTATGTAGCTGGACACCCTGTACAGCGGGTCGAGCGAGCGCAGCAGCCGCCCGTCCTTCCTGTCGCCAAAGCGCCGTTTCCTGTTTTCTGCCATGATTAAAACAACCTCTATAATATAAATAATTTCGCGGCGTTTCCGCCACTTTGCATTATAAGTTCCCCCGCGCCGTGTGTCAACGATTCGGGGAAAATTGAGGGGGCAAGCTGCGACTGAGGGGTTTAAACAAACAAAGAGGGGTACGGCACTGTACGTCGTGTTTGCACTGTACCAAAAGGCACCCTCATTGAGAGAGTGAAATTCAAAGTGAAATCCCGTGTGACATTTCGTATGAAATCGTTTTGCAGGATTTTGCGGGCATAGCAAACTCAAAATAAGCAAAAAGCCCAGAAACTCTGGGCTTTTTTGGTGGTGGAGATAAGGGGACTCGTCCGGCGGCACTGGGGCAGTGCCGCCGCCAGCCCGGGGAACTAAAAAACCATTCACTGGATGGTTTTTTACCCGCCACAGGCGGGTCGTTCCCTTCTCATCCCTCCTTCTTTTATGCAACACGAAAAAGAGACCGCAAATGCGATCTCTTTTTCCTGGCGGAGAAGGAGGGATTCGAACCCTCGCGCCAGTCACCCCAGCCTACTCCCTTAGCAGGGGAGCCCCTTACAGCCACATGGGTAAATATAATAAGCGGAAGATGTTTCTTGTCTGCATATTCCACTGCATTTGTAACCTTCTCACCAACAGCCATACCCATACTTCCCATCAGGAACTTGCTGCTCATGACTGCAATGACTGCTTCATTTCCGTCGATCTTACCAACACCGGTATAGACCGCTTCTTCAAGTCCTGTCTTTTCCTGCAGGCGCTCGATTTTCTCTTCGTACTCCGGCATATCCAATGGATTGGAGAATGCAACCTTACAGCGAAGTGGCTTGAATGTACCCGGATCCACCAACAGCCGTACCCGCTTCTCTGCAGAAACCACATAATGGTATCCGCATGCGATACATACATTGTAGTTGTCCTTGATTGCAGACTTCTTAAATTCCTGCTTACATTTTGGACAAACTGTCACTTCTTCCTCTGCAGTAGCTGCCGTCTGCTCCGGTGCCGCCTCAGCTTCTGCCTTCGGTGCTTCCTCTGCCACCTGTGCTTCTGCTGTCTCTACCGCATTATTTTCCACTGGTTCTTCTTTCT
>ERZ773147.2829-NODE-2829-length-14213-cov-5.256604_pt1 | contig 14213 bp, 15 predicted proteins | sample MGYA00580851_ERZ773147 | MGnify/ENA primary metagenome ERZ773147 (study PRJEB29015, sample SAMEA2737818) | human gut metagenome | biome: human gut; feature: human-associated habitat; material: faeces | place: China | collected 2012 ... | reverse complement strand
AGCGGCTGCTGGGCTACCGGAAAGGCGAGGATGGCAAACCGGAGATCGTGCCGGAAGAAGCAGCCATCGTGGAGCGGATCTACGAGATGTTCCTCGCCGGTCAGCCGGTCAAGATGATCGCGCAAACGCTGCAAGCGGAAAAAATCGAGATTCCCGGAAAGAATCTCAGCTTCAGCAAGAACATGATCATGAATATCCTGCGGAACGAAAAATACTGTGGTGACTGCATCCTCCAGAAAACCGTTACGGTCGACTGCATCTCCAAAACGCGAAAAGCGAATCAGGGCGAAGCACCCATGTACATTGTCGAGAACAATCATCCAGCGATTATCAGCCGTGAGGTGTTCAACCGCGCACAAGAAGAACTGTCACGCAGAAATTCACTGCGGCTTCAATCGGATAAAACCGCAGTTACGGCAAATGGCCGATACTCAAAGTATGCTTTGACGGAAGTCCTCCACTGCGCAGAGTGCGGCAGCCGGTACAAACGTGTCACATGGAATATCCGCGGAAAAAAGAAAATCGTCTGGCGTTGCGTCAGCCGTTTGGACTATGGCAAAAAGTATTGTAAGAACTCCATCACCGCGGAGGAAGAAGCCCTGCATGGGGCCGTTGTCCGAGCGCTAAGACGCTTTCACGCGGAGGACGAGTCCACATACCTGACGCTTATGAAAGCCACCATTGGAGAAGCCATCGGCATAAATGGCGGTTCGGAGGAAATCGACCTGCTGACCCGCCGCATCGACACGCTGAACAAACGGATGCTGGATCTGGTCAACGAAACCGTCGCGGCCGGAAAGGATGTGGAGAGCAGCGAGGATGAATTCAAAGGCATTTCCGATCAGATCGAGCAGCTTAACCGCCGCATTGCCGCAATTCAAGAGAACGTCCACAAGGACGGCTCCCGCCAAGCGCGGCTGGAGGAAATTCAGAACATCATCGCCGAGCGCAATGCGAATGAAACGCAGTACGACGATAGCATCGTGCGCCAGATGATCGAGTGCATCAAGGTACATAGCGACGGAAGACTGACGATCATTTTCGGCGGCGGGTATGAGATCGAGGAAACACTATAGAAAGCCAGATCGCAAGACACAGAAAAAACTGGAGGTATGCGCACACTTTTGCAAGAGTTTTCTCTGAGAGGTTGGTATCACATTTTGACGTTGGGGTCAAAAGCATGGTTTTTTGTCTAAGAAGCCAGCCATAAAAGAAAAAACGACTGACCAAGTAATGAGGTCAGCCGGATGATCTATCCTGTTTATCGGTATTTACCAATGTTTTTATGTGAGCAGTGGGTTTGGGGAATGACAACAGAAGCCCCTTCGTTGCCGAAGCAGCTTTTTAAAATTTACTGCTGAAATTTTAGCGCCGAAGAAAAACTTGCCGGGAATCTTGCCGCGCACCGGCATCTCATCAACATGATAACAGTTTCGCAGAATAGCCGGGATCGCTTCAACTCCGTTTCGTATCCTTCTCCAATTACGGAAGTCTTCTGCTGCTATGAGTCTCTGCTGGTTCGCACGCCCTATGGCAGAGCGGGATAGCACGATCAAGCTGGAACATTTTCTGAGTTTTGGATGGCAGTGTTCAAGATGTGGACATTGAGAACAAGCTTCATTTGGGAAATATGCTTTCACTTGGTTGCTTGTAGAAATATATTTGCAACGGATCGGCTTATGGCCGGCAGGGCACCGCAAAATTTGTTCGCCATCCTCGCTGATCTCAAAATCTGCATAGATGTCTGGCACCGGTGTGCCTTTCAGACTTGTGTTGATCAGTTTCACATTCTTTTCTGCTGCGGCATCCCGGTGCATCTGCCCGGAATATGCTCCATCCATCACAATAAAAGCGGGTGCTTCTTGAGGTGGCAGCTGGTCAAGGTGATCGCCAAGGAAACGGGAATCGGAATAGATATTTTGCTCATATTGGTAATCCACGATGACAGAACCGCCATTACTGACAGTTTCTACGATATTCGCCACATAGCCGATGTGCTTCTTTCCAGCCTTGGCACTGAAGGTAGCCTCTGGGTCTGTCGGGTTTTGAAGAGATGTCGGTTTCGGTGATTCTTCCCCTTTGATGCGAAGCCTGCGCCCTCCATTATCAATAGCGGTCTGCTCCTCCAGACACCGCAGTAACAACTGGTGCTCTTTCACATGGCTGTATTTGTCCTGACAGCGCTCTAACAATATATCCGCATCTTTGATGATCGCTGCTGTCCTGGTATCAATATCAATATTTCTGCTATGGTAAATGACAAGATTGCGGTCGTCCGGATCGGTGTAGTGCTCAAGGCCGGACAGATCCATGCCGGTATGGTTTTTATGGTGGTACTTTACCGCTCTGGCAACACAGGAATACAACAGTTCAATGCGGCTCAGATTTCGGATATTGGCTTCTATCATCAGAGAGTCCATTCGCTTGATACGGGAATTGATCCCCATCATTTTAGCGATTTTTTCACTCAGATCCTTGACACAGTCATGAAACAGATCCACGCCGTGGGCACACTCATATTCATAACAGCGGCGGCGAAACCGGGACAATGTTTTGTCACTCAACGGCTGTTCTTCAAAATTGGTAGTGCGCAGTGCGTATTGATAGTGGATGTCCAACATCAAATTCTCCACCATTTCGTCATCAGAGAGGTCAAAGAGTTCTTTGATGATCAATGCTCCAACGATGATGTTTACCGGCGTATTTGGTCTGGATGCATTTTCAGAGTATAGAACACGAAAGCGTTCTTCATCGATTGCAGGGAAGATCTCATCGGAAAACACTTTTGCCCATGATTTTTCCAGACATTTTCTTTCCCGCTCCGTTAAGCGCAGGCTCCGGTCAAATATGGAAAGCTGCTGGCTTTGATTGGGGCGGTATGACATGAAAACACCTCATCTGCATTTTCTTTTATTCTATCATATTTTTTGCATTTTTTCACCTGAAAACTGCTCGAACAAATGACCTTTTGACCCCAACGTCACATTTTGATACCAGTCTCTCAGAGAAAACAGATAAATATTTTTCACAAAGTGAACTTTTGACGGATTACCCTGTATAATAAAAAGGAAACTGACAAAGGAAACAGAAAATATGATTTATTACATTGCAGATATGCATTTTGGACATACGAATGTGCTCCGTTTTGATAATCGCCCATTTTCAGATACCGCGCAGATGGATGATACGCTGATTCAAAACTGGAATGAACGAGTTGCAGATGACGATACCATCTATATTCTGGGCGATGCGTTCTGGAAAAACGAAGAAAACAGTATTCAGATTATGGAGCGGTTGCGGGGACATAAGCACCTGATTCAGGGCAACCATGACCGCGTGAAAGGAAAGCTCCGCTTTTATTGGGAAAGCATTACGCAGTACGCAGAAGTCAATGACGAAAACCGCTTGGTCATTCTGAGTCATTACCCGATGCTGTTTTATAAAAACCAGCACCACGGAGCGACAATGCTGTACGGGCATGTACATAATACCAGCGAGTGGGAACTCGTTGAGAAGTGGAAGAAAGAGCAGTGGGCAATGGGCATTCCAAGCAGGCTGATCAATGTGGGCTGCATGATGGAGTATATGCGCTATACCCCGCGCACTCTGACGGAACTGCTGGATGCCAATCCTATGCCGGAAATTTTCAGAGTCCGCAAAGACGGAAGCGCAGTTGAAGTATCTAAGTAGATGCGAAGGGATGGATTCTCAGGATGAAAGTGACACCGCTGAAAAAACAGAGTAAGAAAAACCAGCGTAAATTTCATGCAGCCAAGCGCGGCACATGGAACGGCGTTTCGCCGGTCACCCGCATTGTGCAAAGCAAGCGGATTTATGACCGGAACCGCACAAAGCAGGAAAGCCGTCAAAGTGGAGATCGTTGACAGAATCGTGCAGACCGCACAAAATTCCATAAATCCCACAATATCTTTTTTGGTTGCACAGCAGCAACCAGCAGTATGAAGCAGCAAGCTCCAAAAACCTTGCCAAAAAAGCTGAAACCATTGAAAACACTAGGAAAACCGTTGATATCTTAATTGGTGCAGCTTGCCAGATAAAAGCCTTGAAACCGCAATGGTTTCAAGGTTTTTCTTTGCCAAAAAACAGAAGTTTAGCCTTATTTTTAGCCTTGCGGCATAAAAAGCACGAACCGATGCAGGCATCGGCTCGTTAAAAATGTATTTTTTTATGCTGTGCAAACAGTATAAGCCGTTTCGGCAGAAAAGTCAATCTGCGCGTTCGCTTCCTTGCAGGCTTTTGATGTACTGCTCCATCCGGTCTGCGCTGGCTTTCTTCATCTGTTTTGTTGCGTGGGCGTAGACGTCCAGCGTAAACGCCGCTGTGGCGTGGCCGAGGTTTTCCTGTACGGTTTTGATGTCGTCTCCGTTTTTGATGGAAGCAACTGCGTAGCTGTGTCTGAGATCGTGAAAGCGCATATCTTCCATGCCAATAGACTTGACGATGCGCTTGAAGCAGTCATAGACGGTGCGGTGTGACAGAAAATCTCCCAGCGCATTGGTAAACACCAGATCGTGTTCATTGTTCCACGCCGTGCCAGCATATGCTGCCATGGCGTTCTGCTTTTCCTACTGCGCACGAAACAGCGCAAGCACACTCGGCGGAATCGTCAGAACCCGACATTTCCCGTTCTTGGGTGTAGAGAAATAATACTTGCCGCCCTTTTTCTGCTCCTGCCGCGCCTGCTGCCGGACAGTGATCGTTCCGTTTGTAAAGTCGATGCAGTCCCAGGTCAAGCCAAGTAGTTCCCCCTCCCGCATCCCGGTGAACAAAGCGGCCTTGTAAAGCAGCTCATGAACATGCCCTTGAATGGCGCGCAGGAATGCAGTTGCCGCATCGTCGTCAAAGACTGTCATTTCCTTTTTCGTAATTTTAGGCAGGATACAGGCGTCGGCGGGATTCTGGCGCAGCGTTCCGTTTGCAACAGCCTGCTGGAGCGCCTTGTGCAGGATTCCATGAACATTTTTGATCGTCTTAGGTGAAAGCGGCGCGGTAGTTTTCTTTGCTGGGCGCAAAAGACCATTGTAGAAAGCCTGAATCTGCTGCGTTTTCAGCGCACACAGCTTCACAGCGCCAAGGCCGGGATTCAGGTACAATTCCACGCTGCGGCGGTAAAGATATGCCGTAGACGGCTTGATGTTTTCCAGATAGCCGTCCGTCCAGATGTGAAGCCACTGGGCGACCGTCATGTCCGATGGCTCTGTATACGTGCCGTTATCAACAGCGCTGGTTGCCGCTTTCAGCTTTTGCAGCACTTCCTTTTGTGTTTTTCCAGTGATGGAGTGTTGAATTTGCTTGCCGGTTCCGGGATGAAAGCCTGATGAATACCGCGCCTGCCAGTATGTATAGGTTTTGCCGTTCCGTGTGACAGAAATTTTCCGCACCGAACCGTTTCCGTTTGCATTTCTTTGCATGGCATGTCCCTCCAAATGCTGCTCCCGCAGGCAATGCCTGCGGGAGCGATGTGTATTATGCCGCGCGCAGAAAATCTTCGATGGCGGAAGCCGGAATCAAAATGCGTCTTCCGATTTTAATAGAGCGGAGACGACCGCTCCGGACAAGTGCATACGCGCTTCCACGTCCAATTCTCAGCAGAGCAGCAGCTTCATCAACCGTCAGCGTGGGCGGATGCGAAGACTGTACAGATTCATTCAGTTCCAAAAGTTACACCTCCTCGCTGCGATGCAATACCCATTTCGGTGAGATCAGATAGCAGAGACCGGAGTCTTCGAGAATACGGTTCAGCGCGGAGGTGTCCAGCGTCTGTTCTCTCGATTTCCGATCAGTTTTGACCTTCATGCTTTTTGCGTACCGAAGAATCAGGTTGCGGAGCGTATGCCCATGCGTGTAAGTGCCGTGACGTCTGTCACCAGCCGAAACCGCGTGGCAATTGCGCCGAGCAAAGGATAGCTCGAAATAAACCATGCCTTTGCAAGCTCTGCCGGGCGGCAGGTGCAGGCCGGTTCTGCCTGCGCATCCGCTGCGCCGCGCAGCGCCTTTCGGATCGACCATTGCAGGTCTTCGGAAAACAGCTGCCGCCAGTCCTGCCCCGTTGGCATATAGTCAAACCGCATGCCGCTCTGTCCCGAGGACATCGTGAAATAGTTCGGGATTTTTTCGTCCGGGTGTTCCCATAGCCACTGATAAAATGCAGCTTCCTCTTTGGCATTTATGGGCGGAAGCTCTGCAAATTGCGCGGGCGGTTTTCCGATTTTGGAAGCAAGCAAAAATCTGGCGACGACGCAGTCGCAGGCCCGTTCCCACAGAACATCTCCCTGCTTTTCTTTTCGGATATGCCCGAGTGCCAGATGCAGACAGCAGTGCGACAGAATGTAGACCCACTCTGCCGCTGTGGCCTGCCGCTGCGGGTTGACATACAACCAGCCGGAGGATGTGATATATGACCAGTCGTCCCGGCGCATCGGTTCGCGGTGAAAGATCTGCAAGCGAACCTCCGAGAAAACGCCCGCAATTCCCGGAAGCTGTTCCATCTGATCGATCGCGGCTATCAGCGCCTTTGGCGCTTTGCTGCTCATGTGCTATTCCTCCGTTTCACAAGCGCAGGCAGCTCCCGCACCAGCTCGACAAGAAACCAATCCGGAAGCGGCTTGTTATCCTCGCCGGAGACGAGCATCTGTGCAATTTCCACTGAGATAGAAGACAGCTCCGTCAGCAGCTGTTTGGCGCGGAAGCTCAGCTGCTGCGCTTCTGGGGACAGCTGCCCTTTCTGTGCCGGAAGCTCCTTACACAGCTGGGCGCGCAGACTCTGTGCAAGAAAATACAGAACGTCTCTGTCTTCTGGTGCATCCGGCCAACGCTGTGTGCCGGACAGAATCTTGCTAAGGGCAAATTTTGACTGCACCTGCTTGCAATAGGCCAGAAACTGTGTGGCGTGCGCGTTGGAGAGCGCGCCATAGGCAAGGATGCTGCGCTGCTGCTCGGTGATATCTGCGCCGTAGCTGCTTAGCGCGTCGCTCAGCATGTGCCAGCTGCGTGGAGATGAATACGGCTCCTCTGTTTTCGGCGGCTGACTCCATAGATGATCCGGCCTTGCACAAAGATAGTCATAAACATACGGATGAATCCCATTTTCCGCCGCCCATTCCAGCCAGACGCGGCTGCTTGGGCGCAGCTCGACGTGTACCATCCGGTTTATCAGCGCAGACGGCAGCTGCCGTGTGATTGCGTTGTCCTGCATACGGTTCCCTGCGCCGACGACGATCGAGCCGTCCGGCAAATGATATTCTCCAATTCTGCGCTCCAAAATCAGCGAATAGAACGCTTTCTGCACCTCAAGGGAGCAGGCGTTCAGTTCATCCAGAAACAAGCAGAACGGCTCTTTTTGAACCAGACAGTGAGGCGGGCAGAAGACGCTTGTACCGTTTACGATCTGCGGCACTCCGATCAGATCCTCCGGGGCAAGCTGGCTTCCTGTCAGGCAGACGCAGGGCAGGCCCAACTCTGCGGCAAACTGCTCTACAATCGCGGACTTCCCGATTCCGGGCGCACCCCAGATAAAAACGGGCCGGACAAGCCCAACCTGCAAAAGCAGCTCCTTGAGCTGATTCTGGTCGATTGAAACCGATAGCTCCATATATATCACATCCTTTTCTTTAATCATAATCCCTGTACTGGACAACGCTTGTCCAGCTCTGAAATTTATCGTAATTTTGCTTGTAAAATACTCATAATTCTGCTATACTGCAACCAGGGAGGGATGCAGTATGCCAAATATTCGTCCGATTTCTGATCTGCGCAACAGCGCGAATGAAATTTCTGATTTTTGCAAGCAGACCCGCGAGCCGGTCTTTATCACAAGAAACGGCACCGGCGATATGGTCGTGCAGAGCATGGCGGAGTATGAGCGGCAGCAGGCGCTGATCGATCTGTATTCCAAGCTCTCCGTCGCGGAAGCCGAAATTGCAGACGGCGCGGAAGGCGAAGACTTTCTGCGGGTCGCCGGAGAGCTGCGGGGGCTGGTGCATGGGCGTTTATAAGGTCAAGATCTATCCGGCAGCCAAGCGCGACCTGCAGCAGATCGTTGATTATCTCAACACGCTTTCCGCGCAGGCCGCGCTGCGGTATTATGACCTGCTGGTCGAACAGATCAGCAGCCTGTCCCATATGCCCTTCCGCTGCCCAAGACCGCGCGACGCGGCGTTGGCCGCCAAGGGGTATCGCTATTTGCTTGTAGAGAAATATCTGGTGTTCTATGTTGTCGTCGGCGATACCGTACAGATCCGCCGCATTTTGTACGCCAGAAGAAACTATCAAAGCGTCCTGGCAGATCCAATGTCATAGAATTACCGCAGGGGTATCAGAATGCCCCTGCGGTTTTGTCATTCCTTTGTGTCACGTGAACCAAGCAGCTCCAGCGCCAGCAGTGCGCCCTTCAGAAGCGCGGACAGCGCGTTGGCGATGGCAGCAAGGTTTATCATTTTCCGGCAAACTGACAGCTGCTGAGCAGCATCACAGCAGCCGTAATCAAAAATCCGAGCACATACCAGACCATACATTTTCCCTCCCTTCTGCGCAATAGAAATACTCCTCAATCTCCTCCGGCAGCATTCCGCCGCGAAGCAGTGTGTCCACGTCCTTCGCCGAGAATCCGAATGCCGGGGCCATCCGGCGAAGCCCCTCGGCGTAGCCAGTATTGTCCTGCACATCCGGCCAGCAGGAGCCGTAATACGGGGACTGGCAGAGCTGGAATTGATAGAGCTTTTTCATAGAAAAAGTTTCGCTTGCCCGGCTGCCATCCGGAGATAGCCGAAGAATCTCTCCTTCTTCAACCGGAATATTCTGCATACTTCCGGAAAGCAGCTTCCGGATCTTGAACACAGCCGCATCCAGAACCGCCTGCGTGGAGGCGTAGATATACAGGCCCCGTCCCGGCCAATGGTACAGGCAGAACGGGTTATTGCCGCGCACGATATAAAGCCGCCCACCGCCATCCAGAACCGTATAGGTAAAGGAACCGGCTAACCGTTCCGAGGCAGCGCGAAGCGTCTGAAAGCCGATGCTGCCCGCCTGCTCCAAAAGCTGCACAATGACAAAGCTGTCCGTTTCGATTTTGGAAACGGGCAGCTTTTCCTGTCTGCGCAAAAGTCCGTCATTCGTAAGGACGCCGTTATGCGCCAGCGCGAACGGCTGGCCTGCCTTTCCGGAGAAAGGATGATTATTATAATTCCGGTATTCCGATCCCTGCGTTGTCATGCGGGTATGCCCCATCACGGCAGCAGCCTGTTCCGGGATGCGGAACCGCATCCAATGCGCCGGGAGAGGCCGTTTGTAGACGCTCAGATGGCCGTTCATGCAATACGCGATCCCGGTTGCGTCAATCCCGCGCACCTCGCTGGCGGCGGCCAAAGCCGCAATCATCCGGTTCTTCTGCTTTGCGGACAGCGTTCCGCCGTAATCATAAAGTCCAAACAGACAGCACATTACAGCTCCACCTCACTCTCTACCGGCTCATTGAGATACAGCCGCCGCTCTTTCAGATACTGGATCAGCTCCGGTTCAGTGATACCCGCCGTGAAATCCGACCATGACATGGTGTGAAGCTCCGAATCCGTAAGATAAATCGCGACATCACAGAGGCGGTTCACCAGCTGCAAGGTCGCGATAAATGTATTGTATTTGAGTGTTCCGCGGAAAATCCGGATTTCCACGGTTTCCGTATTCGTCAGGTTCACGCAGGTATATCGGCCATAGTGATAGCTCTTGGCGTGATCCATCATTTCTTTCGGCGTGTCCTTGTAGCCGTATCTTGCCGCCCAGCGTTCCAACTGGCGGTTTGTCCGGCGGCTGAATTTCAGCAGCTCGTTCCAATGCTTTTCCACGAAGAACAGCAGGCGGGCAATCGCGGCCTCCTGTGCCTGCTCGGTTCGGCCAAAGGCGTCCCGGCTAATATGGACGTGCAGGCCGCAGGTGGTGGCCTGATGGGAGCGGTAGCCCATCGAAACTGCCGCGTTCATCATCTGCTCCCACGGGAAGCTGTGCATATGGCTGTCCAGCGTGGCCGGGTGGCTGACGATCTCGAAGCCCTCATCCAGACTGCCATCGTGCTTGCAGTACACACGTGGTTCGTCGTGATTGCCGATGGCAAGAATTTTGTCCGCGTTGCTGTCGTATTCCCCAGCTCCGTCGATTTCCAGCTCTATGCCGAAATAGCGCGGTCCCACGCCGTAGAAAACCGGCAGCGGCTTGTAATCATAGCTGTGGATACCACCCCGCCGAAGCTGCTGGTAGCAGCTCTCACAATACGGATAATCTTCATCGCCGTTGTTCAGATAGCAGGCATCATCATACAGAAGCAGCCGCCCGCAGCGCTCACAGGTCGTGTAAGAGCTGTCATAGCACCGCTGGCAGAGCGGGTGATCGTCAGACCCGGCATTGGAATCATTCCAGAGCCGGGTTCCGCAGTCGGCACAGACAATGGTTTCTTCGTCAAGGCAGTGTTCGCAGAAATAAGCTCCCGCAAACAGCGTCAGCGCATCTTCTGGGAATTTCCGTCCGCAGATGCTGCATCCATGGTAGTCTCGCATAGTCGTTTTCCTCCAGATAAAAGATAACCGCCGGACGCATCTGCATCCGGCGGCTTCACAGCAATAATATGTGATTGAAATCAGCGATTTTTACGCAGTTTTCCGGAGAAATAAGGGAACATCATGGTAAAAAACAAAGAAGGAGTTCTTATCATGAACGATTATGATAGACAAGATTTAATCAAGCAGCGGGCCGGTTTGGAACCGCCCGCCCACGAAGGAGATTACTGGAGCGATGAAGACCGTGCGCGGTTGAAATGCCTGTTCGACATGGGTTTTGGTATCAGCGAAATTGCGCTGGAGCTCCGGCGCGGAGAGCCTGCTATCTGTCAACAGATAGCGCATATGGACCTGTTTGAGCGTAAGCGCCGTCGGCACAGGGTACGCCCCGCGCTTCCAAGCGGCTGCCTGTGCAAAGAATGCACGGCAGACCCGGAAGCCTGCACCATCCGCCGGCTGCAAAAAGCAGTAAAGGAGGCCGTGTAATGTTTGAGGATTACCCGGATATCCTTTCGCCGGAGGAGGCCGCAGAAGCCCTCAGGATCGGTGAAAATGCAATTTATAAGCTGCTGAACGAAGGAAAATTAAAGGCCTATAAAAACGGAAGAACATGGCGTGTACCGAAAGAAGCAGTAAAGGAATATGTGATTGCACTTTCAAAAATAACACAATCGTGTTCGTAATCTAAGAGATATGCCCGCTCCGATTGAAGCACCCCATCAGGCGGAGCGGGCTTAAATTTCCTTTTGTGAGAAGCACTATCATCGGCTTAGCCAGAGAACCCCATATTGTGGAAATTTTATGGTAAAATCACATAAAAATGTCGCACATAGACACAGACTGTCTATGTGCTTTGCTATATTGGTCTTACAATCCAGAATCATCAAAAATCAGGAAGCGATATGTCGGAACATCCAGTGCCTGCGCGATAGCAAACAGCGTGTCAAGCGAGACGGCTTTTTTGATATTCGGCGCTTCTACATGGCCGACAAAGGCAGGGGAGCGGTCGATGCGCTCGGCAAGTTCCTCCTGTGTCAGACCGCGCAGCTTCCGGTAGTATGCGATTTTCAGACCAAGCTGTAAGTATTCCTGTTCAAATTCCTGTCGCATGGGCTTCACCTCGATACTATGTTACCCAACAGAGACAAGGATTAACATGATTTACAAGATATAATATACTATTTAACAGATAGTAAATTGTGCTTTTAAGCGCATAGAAAGGACTCGGGATGGAAGAATTCAGCGAACTTAAATCCGCAAGACTGCTTTCGATCTACGCACGGCTCTTAAACGGCCGGGTGCTGAAAAAGACAGATCTGGCGCAGGAATTCGGCGTCACGGCACGCAGCATCCAGCGCGATCTGGAGTCGCTGCGCTCGTTCCTCTCCAACGAAATGCTGCCGCAGGACGTGGTCTATGACCGCGCGGCGGGCGGCTACCGACTGACGGACGCGAAGCCCGCGTGCTTAAGCAACAGCGAAATTCTGGCCGTGTGCAAGATTTTGCTCGAAAGCCGCTCCATGCGGCGGGATGAAATGCTGCCGATCCTCGACAAGCTGGTAAGCTGCTGTGTGCCGGAAGAAAATAAACGCGCCGTGCAGCAGATGATCGGCAGCGAAAAGCTCCATTACATCGAGCCGCACCACGGCAAGCCCATCCTGCGCGGCCTGTGGGAACTGGGACAGGCCGTGCAGCAGCGGCAGGTGTTGGAGCTGGACTATCAGCGGCTCAAGGGAACTGAGACGGTGCGCCGGACGGTCGAGCCGGTCGGTATCCTGTTTTCAGAGTATTATTTCTATCTGGCCGCATATCTGCGCGGCGTTGACCGGAAGCAGTCGTTTGAGAACCCGGAGGATCCCTATCCGACCATCTACCGCATCGACCGCATTCGTGCCTTCTGCCCGACCGGCGAGCACTTTACGCCCGCCTACGCCAAACGTTTTCAGGAGGGCGAGTTCCGCAAGCGTGTGCAGTTTATGTACGGCGGCAAACTGCAAAAAATCCGGTTCAAATACACCGGCCCGTCGATTGAGTCCGTGCTTGACCGGCTCCCAACCGCCGAAATTCTCTCGCAGGATGACTCCGGCTGGCTCGTCTCCGCGGAGGTCTTCGGCAAGGGGATTGAAATGTGGATAAAAAGCCAGGGAGAGTATATAGAAACAGAATGAAAGGGAGAAACGATATGGAGCAGATTCTGAAATTGAAAGAAGAAAGCGAAGCGTTTCAAACAGAATTTGAAGTGCTTGCGCCAAGTACACTGCCGGCTGATATTGAGGCGCAGTACCAAGCCTATCAGACGCAGATCGCCGCGCTTACGCCGGAGATTGAACGGCTGACCAACCATGCAGACGGTATTGATTACGCAGCGGCAGTTTCCTGCGGCATCGTTACCGGTATGCTGGATGCGCTGCTGCCCGGCGCAAAATGGGATTTTAGGGAGGCAAAGGCGTGGAGCAACAAGTCCGTCAACATGATGATTCAGGAATTTGCAGAAAAGGATCCTGAATATAAGCAATTCTGCGAGTATACACAAGCCGGAAGACTTCGGGAAACGGCAAAAGACCCCAATCGGCTCTCCAACGCAGTCGAATTTCTGGAGAAGAAGTACAAGCTTCCCGGAGACAGCGGGTGGAATCTGAAAAATAATCTGGTCACGCTGGCAAAAGAGCACGGATATACCGGGAAGTCGCGCAAATACGAAGATGCGCTTCAATACATGAATACGAACTTCCCGCGTCCGGGCGGATGGGACGTGCCGGATGCGCGGATTTCTGCATCATCGCACCATTTGGAGGATTTTTGCCACCACCCGACGTTCGGGGGTCTGGTAAGCTGTATCTGTGTACAGTTTACCGGCGTGGCTACTTATCATTCTGCCGCGCTGCAGTCGGCGGTGCAGGTGCCGGTCACAGTGAATGATTACGGGCAGCTTGTCGGAAACGATGGGCCGTGGAAGCTGTTTTCAGGTGTGATAAACTGGTTTTTCTGTGCGGCACAGACTATCCAAAACCGGCAGGGGCATCTGCTGAGCGATATGGCCGGAACCAAACAGGCCGTGGAAAACCAGCGCAGCGGCGCCGGACTGCCGGGAGGCTTTTTATCAACGCTGGAGGAGTTGTCCACACTTCCGTGTATGCAGGATGCAAAGTTCTCCCGGAAGCTGCGCAGTGCCTATATGAACGGCATTGGAACCAAAGAGAGTCAGGTCGATCTCGGCGTTTTGAACAGCTTGTTTGAGGGTGCAAGCAATAAGCTGGATGTTCGGACAGAACGCGCTGTCAGCCATAATCTCCAGCGGCAGGCCTGGCCCGCGCTGCTTAATACCGTACTTGTGCGCGCCTGTTATTTTATCCGGCAGTTCATCCGGCAAATGAAGGAAAAGAAATCCCTGGCGGAACTCGACTGGAAAGCGTTAATCCCGGCCAACAACCGCACAGTCACGCGGATGCTGACGATCGCAACCGGGACGTTCATGGCTGTCGATCTGACAGATGCTGCAATTCGCGCGGCAGCAGAATCGAAGGGACAGCCTGCACTGTTTGTCCCCAGTTTGGTTTTGCGGATCAATTTCGTCGGCATCGGGCGCTTCGTAATTGCAATCGGCACGGATGTAGGCATGGGCCTGCGGCGGGCGTCGCTGAACCAGCACCG
>ERZ773147.2810-NODE-2810-length-14295-cov-3.399649_pt1 | contig 14295 bp, 10 predicted proteins | sample MGYA00580851_ERZ773147 | MGnify/ENA primary metagenome ERZ773147 (study PRJEB29015, sample SAMEA2737818) | human gut metagenome | biome: human gut; feature: human-associated habitat; material: faeces | place: China | collected 2012 ... | reverse complement strand
ATTCTGGAGGATATCATCGATTCCGGCAGCACGCTCAAGATGATCTGCGAGATGTTCCATGAGCGCAAGCCCGCGTCCATCAAGATCTGCACGCTGCTCGACAAGCCCACCGGCCGCAAGGTCGAGCTGAAGCCGGACTACACCTGCTTCACCGTCCCGCCCGCGTTCGTCGTCGGCTTCGGTCTGGACTATGAGGATTACTACCGCAACCTGCCGTTCGTCGGCGTGCTGAAGCCCTCTGTCTATCAGGACCGCTGAAAACCGGTCTATTCCACATAAAGGAGAACCTCCGTGAACCAACAGCCCAAAACCCTGCAGACCATTCTGCTCGTTGCGGTCCTGGCGCTGGTGCTTGTGGTGCTCTCTTCGTCCCTGCTTACGCAAAACGGCAGCAGGCTTGCATATTCTGACGTGCTCGACCTGTTTGAAAACGAACGGGTCGAGTCGTTCGTTCTGCAGGGCGATACGCTGACGCTGACGCTCTACGGAAGCGACGCAGAGCAGGCCAGCACCGCGACGGCGAAGATCGGCGACATCGAGACCTTCCACAAGGACCTGGACGAGACCATCGCTGCGCAGAGCGCCGCAGGCGTTCTCAAGTCCTACAACTATCTGCCCGCCGCCAATTCCATTTGGAAGACGGCGCTGCCGTATCTGCTCGTCGGCATCGCGCTTCTGTTCGTGTGGTTCATTCTGATGAACCGCTCCGGCAGCGGCCCGAACGCCATGGCGCAGTTCACGCGCGCCAACGCGCGCTTCGGCGTCCCGTCCGGCGAGTCCGTGACCTTCCAGGACGTCGCCGGTGCGGACGAGGAAAAGGAAGAGCTCTCGGAGATCGTGGAGTTTCTCCGCGATCCGGACCGCTTCAAGCAGCTCGGCGCGAAGATCCCGAAGGGTGTGCTGCTCGTCGGCCCGCCGGGCACCGGCAAGACGCTGCTGGCCCGTGCAGTCGCCGGAGAGGCGAATGTCGCATTCTTATCCATTTCCGGCTCTGACTTTGTCGAACTCTATGTCGGCGTCGGCGCGAGCCGTGTGCGTGACCTGTTCGATCAGGCCAAGCGCGTTGCGCCCGCCATTGTATTCATTGACGAGATCGATGCGGTGGGCCGTCAGCGCGGCGCAGGTCTTGGCGGCGGCCATGATGAGCGTGAGCAGACGCTCAATCAGCTGCTTGTGGAAATGGACGGCTTCTCCGCAAATGAAGGCGTCATTGTGATCGCAGCGACCAACCGCAAGGATATTCTCGATCCCGCCCTGCTCCGCCCCGGTCGGTTCGACCGGCAGATCTATGTCGGCGCGCCGGACTGGCGTGGAAGAGCGGAGATATTGCAGGTCCACGCACGCAAAAAGCCGCTGGCAGACAATGTCGATCTGCCCGCCATCGCAAAGGCGACCGCCGGCTTTACCGGCGCCGATCTTGCGAATCTGCTGAACGAGGGCGCGCTGCTCGCTGCGAGAAACGACAAGGCCGCCATCACGCAGCAGGATCTGGAGACAGCTATGATCAAAGTCATTGCGGGCCCGGAAAAGAAGAGCCGGGTCGTCAGCCACTCTGAGAAAATGCTTACCGCCGTTCATGAAGCCGGACATGCTGTTTGCATGTATTGTCTAGACTCACAGGATCCGGTTCATTTGATCACTATCATTCCCCGCGCGCAGGCGGGCGGCATGACCATCAGCCTGCCGCAAGACGATAAATCCTATGCCTCTCGCAATGAAATGTTTGAGACGATCGTTTCCTTCCTTGGCGGCCGCGTTGCGGAATCGCTGAAGCTTTGTGACATCTCTACCGGCGCTTCAAACGATCTTCAGCGCGCGACGAAACTTGCGCGGGATATGGTTGCGACCTATGGCATGTCGGACGCCATCGGCCCAGTCTCCTATTCATCGAGTCAGGAAGTCTTCATTGGCCGGGATTATGAGAAAACGAAGCCCTATTCTGAGGCGACAGCCGGTGAGATCGATGCGCAGGTGCAGGTCATTATGCGCGAAGCGTACAAGCGCTGCGAGGAAATCCTGGCCGCCCATTCGGAACGACTGGATAAGATCGCGGGCTTCCTGATGGAAAACGAAAACATGAATCGCACACAGTTTGAGGCTATCATGCAGGATGACTCTCTGGATGCCTCTGAATCGTAAAGAAACAGCTTGCGCGCCGCAGGAATTGCGGCGCGCAGATTATTTGGAGGATCTATGTATTATCGCTCTCTGAATGCCTATCTGCGCGAAACATTTGGCTGCAAGGTCTACAAACTGGCGCTCTCGGCAGGGTGTACCTGTCCGAACCGCGATGGGACACTCGGATCGCGCGGCTGCATTTTTTGCAACGGCAGCGGAGAATTTGCAGCCTCTGCTACGCTGCCAATCGACGAACAGCTTACGCAGGCAAAGCAGCTTGTCGCAGCGAAAGCCGGGCCAGATGCCAAATACATTGCCTATTTTCAGGATTATAGCAATACCTACGCGCCCGCAGATACGTTAAGACCACTGTTTCTGGCTGCAATCGACCGGCCTGAGATCTGCGCACTGTCCATTGCAACCCGCCCGGACTGTTTGCCGCCGGAAATCCTTGCGCTTCTCTCGGAACTGCGGCAAAAGAAGCCCGTTTGGGTCGAACTCGGCTTACAGACAGTCCACGCATCTACCGCACGCTATATCCGGCGCGGCTATCCCCTATCCATATTTGACAACGCCGTCCAGCAACTCAAAGGCCTTGATCTTCATGTAATTGCTCATATGATCTTGGGCCTTCCCGGCGAGACGCTGGAGATGATGGTACAAACTGCGCACCATATCGGCCAGAGCGGCGCAGATGGGATCAAGCTTCATCTTCTGCATGTGCTATCCGGGACCGATCTCGCAGAGGAATATGCCGCCGGAGCATTTGAGACCATGCCATTGGAGGCATATATTTCTGCATTGGAATCCTGTCTGCGTGTTCTGCCGCGCGAAATGGTCATTCACCGTATGACCGGCGATGGCGCAAAACGCAGTCTGATCGCACCACTGTGGAGTGCAGATAAAAAGCGTGTTCTGAATGCAATCAACCGACGGTTTCTGTCCGACAATCTGGAACAGGGCTCTGCACTTGTTGACGGGGATGTTTCTTGATTTATAGATTTTTCGTGATTACCGAATGGAAAATAGATTGACAATCGTGAAAAATCGTGTTATTCTGACTTTAGAATAACAAATGCGGGCAAAAATGCCCGCATTTGTGTTGTTTTCGATATTCTTGTTCAAGAATATCGAACTTCAGCGAATCAAGTTCGACTATATCGGAGGAAAGAGAACATGAAAAAAGAAAATCTGTTCGTCATTCTGACCGGTGTTGTCATCGGCATCGCGGCACTCGTGCTGACGGCGCTCGGCAACCCGGCCAACATGGGCTTCTGCATCGCGTGCTTTGAGCGCGACATTGCAGGCGCTGTCGGTCTGCATTCTGCGGCCAAAGTTCAGTATGTCCGCCCAGAAATTATCGGCCTTGTGCTCGGCAGCTTCCTGATGGCGCTGGCCTCTAAGGAGTGGAAAGCAAGAGCCGGCTCGTCGCCTGCGCTTCGCTTTGTGCTCGGCGCATTCGTTATGATCGGCGCGCTGGCCTTCCTCGGCTGCCCGCTGCGCATGGTGCTCCGTCTGGCTGGCGGCGATCTGAACGCCGTTGTCGGTTTGGCGGGCTTTGCTTCCGGTATCTTCCTTGGCACGCTCTTCATCCGCAAGGGCTTCACGCTTCAGCGGAACTACGCCACCAAGACGCTTGATGGCACGGTGCTGCCTGCCGTGATGGTTGGCCTGCTGATCCTCTTCCTGGCTGTTCCCACGCTGTTCAAGCTTTCTGAAGAAGGCCCCGGTTCCAAGCATGCGCCGTTCCTGATTGCGCTGCTGATTGCGCTAGTCGTTGGCGCACTGGCGCAGAAATCTCGTATGTGCATGGTCGGCGGTCTGCGCGACACGATGATGTTCAAGGATATGCACCTGCTGTGGGGTTTCATCGCCATCTTTGTCACTGTTCTGATCGGCAACCTTGCCATGCATAACTTCAAGTTCGGCTTTACCTCGCAGCCTGTCGCCCATTCCAGCCACGTTTGGAATTTCCTCGGCATGCTGTTGGCAGGTTGGGGCTCTGTCCTGCTGGGTGGCTGCCCGCTGCGTCAGCTGATTCTCGCCGGCAGCGGCAACGCAGACTCTGCCGTCACTGTGTTTGGCATGATCGTCGGTGCAGCGTTTGCACACAACTTTGGTCTTGCCGGTAATGCAGACTCCGTGAATGAGGCTGGCGAATACGTCGTCGGCGGTATCTCTACAAAGGGCAAGGTCGCTGTAATCCTCGGCATCGTGATCGTTCTGGTCGTGTCTTATGTAAACAGCATAAAGAAACAGGAGGCGCAGAAAAATGGTTGATGCAAGAGGCTACCTTTGCCCCATGCCGGTCGTGATGGTGCAAAACGCAATCAAAAAAGACCAGCCTGCCACACTGGAGATACTGGTCGATAACGAAACTGCTGTCGAAAACATCAAACGTTTCGCCGCACACAGCGGCTACCAGGCTGCGTCCCGCGAAGACGGCGATGATTACTGCCTGACGCTCACAAAGAAGTAAGCGTTTATATACTTACAAAGCCCTCTGCTTTCGAGAAACGAAAGCAGAGGGCTTGTCATCCCGGTTTATCCCTTGACGAAACCATTGGTTAATTACAAGGAAGCGTGCTGTTTCAGATAAATTACCGCATCACAGCCTGACAACGGCGAATGTAGTTCGCTACAACGGTACGCTGTACTGCATTTCCAGAACATAGAGTCATGAAAACATGACAAAATATTGCAGAATCCGCCCTGCTGTGCTATCCTTCTAATGGTTAATTGAAGCCACGCACAGGAGGGCTATTTTCATGACTTACAACTATAACAGGCTATGGAAACTGTTGATAGATAAAGGCATGGCAAAAACACAAATGCGCTTACAGGCGGAAATCAGTACAAATATACTTGCTAAAATGTGAAAGTGCGAACCTGTTGCAATGGAAAGCCTTGCAAAGATTGCAATCACCTTGAATTAGAGAAACACGCGTTTCTACAGCAAAGAACGTTGAAGAAGCACTGAAAGAAACAAACTATTTGAATAGTATTTCTCCTGCTATCCTACAAAGACATCCCGAAGTGTTACCTATCCTACGGATGTCCACTTGTCCTCCCATTGCAAGGGATAGATTGATAGGGCTTGCTGGAGTGTCTAAAAATCTTGTGCAAAATATGGAGGATTCTGAGAATCCGCGTGTTTCACCAAGAATGAACAGCGCACAGCTAATCACGGAATTGCAGCACATTTCCAATATTATTATAAAGATGGCTGATCCAGATATATTTACATGGCTACCAAAAAAACGTAATCCGGATGAAACAGAAATAATCCGTTCGTCTACCATTATCGCAGATAGATTATGCGGAGCCGTTGCTGACCCTATCATTCGTAACGCACAAGAAAAGCGGCAACTTGCAGCAATTTCTGAACTATTACAAAGCAAGGGATATTCATTAACCGAAAACGGAAGGCGTTTTAATGAAATGACCCCTGGTTCATTTTCGTTTCATACAAACATTCCGGTTTATGTCGCAGGAGAACAAGGCGAAGCAGTTAATATTCCTGTTGATGTTGCTATTATGCCGCTTTCAGCACAACCGGGCGATATGCCTGTGTTGTTAGAAGCAAAGTCAGCAGGAGATTTTACAAACGTAAATAAGCGCCGTAAAGAAGAGGCTGTAAAAATGCAACAATTAAGAAATACCTATGGTAATAGCGTTTCTTATTCCCTGTTCTTGTGCGGGTACTTTGATTCTGGGTATTTGGGATATGAAGCGGCAGAAGGGATAGACTGGATATGGGAGCACAGAATAAAAGATTTAGAGCAATTAGGAATATGAATTCGTTAGAAGAATCTCGCAGTTTAATGCAGGAAGAAATAGATTCTGAAAAAGATATTGAAGAACGCCGAAAATATGGGCAGTTTTCAACACCTTTTACATTGGCGCAAGAAATTATTACATATAGTTTAAATCTTTTATCGGAAAATAAAATATCATTTCTAGAACCATGTATAGGCAGCGGTGCGTTTTATTCTGCACTCTTAAGCACGATTAATAGTGACCATTGTATACAAACGGCTACAGGTGTAGAAATCGACCCCACATATTATGATTGTGCAGTTAAACTGTGGAACGATTCTGGGATAGAGCTGATAAAAGGCGACTTTACGCGGATTGCCCCAAAGCAGAAATACAATCTTATTATTGCTAATCCACCTTATGTACGGCATCATTATCTGACGCAAGCCGAAAAATCATATCTACTCGAACGTGAAAAGGAAGAAACAGGAATAGGTTTATCAGGGCTAGCTGGATTATATTGTCACTTTATTTTATTTGCTCACAAGTGGCTTGCTCCCGGAGCTATCTGCGGCTGGCTAATACCGAGTGAATTCATGGATGTTAATTACGGAAACGCAATCAAGGAGTATTTATTGCAGAATGTTCATCTGCTGAGAATACACAGGTATGACCCCGAAAATCCATTGTTTAACGACGCATTAGTTTCATCTTGCGTAGTGTGGTTCAAAAATGAAACAGTCAACGATGACTATGAAATAGAATTTTCTTTCGGTGGTACGCACGATAAACCAGTGCAGAGCAAGTATATAAAAAAAACTGATTTAATTACAGAAAGAAAATGGACACGTTTTCCTGAAAAGGAGATCCGTTACAAGGAAAGTACAGAAATAACATTAGGTGATTTCTTTGAGATAAAAAGAGGGCTTGCTACCGGAGATAATAGTTTCTTTATAATGAGCCGAAAAAAAATAATAGAATTAGGGCTTGATATGTCTTTCTTTAAACCTATTCTCCCAAGTCCAAGATATTTGAAAACCGATCTTGTGAGAACGGATAACAACGGAATTCCACAAATTGAACCGCAATATTTTTTGCTTGACTGCAAATTGACAGAACAGGAGATAATGGAACGGTCCCCCACTATATGGGATTACCTGCAGAATGGGCTCGAAAGCACAAGCACAAAATATCTTTGCAAAAACAGAAAAATATGGTATTGGCAAGAGCATCGGGATGCAACCTTTTTTTGTGTTCCTATATGGGCAGAGGAAAAAAAGATAGTTCCCCTATACGCTTTATTCTTAACCTATCTGAAGCGCTTGCCACTAATTCGTATTTAATGCTTTATCCTAAAGAACACTTGCAGAAAGCCATATCAGATAACCCGAACTCTGTATATAGAATATGGGAATCGTTAAAAGGAATCAGCGGAAATGGCATTGAGGAAGAAGGACGTATTTACGGCGGCGGGCTAAAAAAAATTGAGCCGAGTGAACTCGCAAAAGTCTCCTGTGGTGACTTAATGAAATTATGTTTCGCTTAAATGGCAGATATCTTTTGAAATAAATTCCACAAAAGGAAGACCTTCGTGAAAAAAAGTGAGATGCATCTGCTGGCACAGGCTCTTTTGTGCTATTTTCAGATTTTCTGACTAAAGCCTCCAACACAGCGAGAATCCTTTATATAGAAAACTTGCCGCAGAATTTTACATTCTGCGGCAAGTCCTATTTTATATAGCTGTATTTATTTGTCCGATGCTTATTTTGCTGTACCGGTCAGGTAGGCGTAGATTGCCATGGCGACTTCAGCGCGGTTTGCGTTCTTCGCCGCAGCCGCTGTCTGCACAGCATTCAGGATGCCCTCAGCATAGGCCCATGCTACATCCTTCGCTGCCCAGCTGGACACGGAGGCGTTCGCGGGGAGTTTTGCTTCATAGGTCGTAATGCCGCTGAAGCGTGCATAACGGCACAGAATCGAAGCCAACTGCTCACGGGTTACGGCCCGTTCGGGCTTGAAGCTACCGTCAGTAAAGCCGTTGACAATGCTGTTCTCGGCAGCCCATTCCACAGCCTCGCTGTAGTAGCGCCCGGTCTTGACATCGGAGAAGGTACCGCTGTTCTTCGTGGCAGGCTCGCCTTCCATTCTGTAGAGAATGGTAACGACCATGCCGCGTGTCAGTTCCGCGTTCGGGCTGAACAGCGTATTGCTCGTGCCGTTCATGATGTTTTTCTCGTACAGGTACTTGACTGCGTCATAGTACGGATCCGATGGCTTTACATCCGTGAACGGGAACTTCGAGCCGCTGCTTCCCGGGAGAACCGGAATGATGATGGGAAGATCAGGTTCAGGCTCTTCTTCCTTTTCGCGGCGGATAATCGTAAACGTAATCTTAACCTTCAGGCCGGCAGCATCCACCATTTCGACCGTAACGACGTTCTCGCCAAGTTCCAGCGCAATCTTCTTCTCGAAGCTTGCTACATGACGCTTGCCTGCGGGCGTTGACATCGCGCCGTCCTCAAAGATCACATTATCACCATTGATGGCCAACTCTCTGCCGGCAAAGTAGCTGGTAACATCGCCGCTTAGGAGGAAGGTGCTGTCTGTCGTGTAGATGGTCGCGCCATCTGCCACACCGGCCTGATCAAAGCTGAGCGTTGTCGGCTCCGGCAGATAGAACAGGCGGTAGGTGGTGCTGCTGGTAGTACCAAAATCCTCTACCGTGAAGATGGACATGTAGTTGACGCCAACATTCAGTTTGAAGTCAAACGCAAACTCCATCGGGTCGTCAAGGCTTACATATTCACCGTTTGCATAAACCTCCAGAACCGCGTCGTCCGCAGCCTTGCCGGTCACATGGATTCTGCCTTCGGAATCCAGGTCCTCCGGTGTGAACACGAACGGGAACTGCATATCATCCATCGGCTTGATCCACTCAAAGCCCATCAGGCTGACAATGCTGTCCGGATCGTCGAGAATATTCATATCCTCAATTCTGTCTCGATCTTCATTCAAGCGGCAAATATCGTCATTTTCCACACGAACGAAGTAGTAGGACTTGACGCCCAGAACATTCGTTACCGTGATATAGCACTCGTTGACACGGGTATCCGGATAGTTTGCCGGATCGATGTTGATATAATCCGACATATCCAGGTCCCACGGCACCATCGGCATATCGAACGCGGCCTTGCCGTCCACGAAGTCTTCCTGCGTGAGCGTCATGGTCTTGTACTTCACGTCCTCCATATAGATTGTTTCATCGTAGGATTTCATCAGCGCGTCACCGGCAAGCGTCTGATCCGGATCGTAATAGATGATAGAGACTTCCTTAATCGGATCACTGCACTCAAACACCAGCGGAGCGACCGTCTTATAATGGGTCAGATAGCCGAAGCTATTCTTCCAGCTGGACCAGAAACCAGCCTGGTCAAGCCATGCGTTCGCGGGGCGGTTCGTCTCCGGGCAAAGTTCTGCCATATGGTCGGGATAGCATTCTGGATAAATACGGGCTGTAACACCGGCCTTAGTTGAGAGATAAAGAAGCTTTGTTTCCTGCACAAGAATCTTACCGGAAGCATCCTTTGCAATGACTTTAAATTCAATTTCGCCCGGCTGGATGGACTTCTTGACAGCGAAGCTGTGCTTTGCAGTAATGGCAACGTTCTCGCCGTCGATGGTAAGAGATGCGACACGCGCGCTGACGCTGCCGCGGATATCCCAATCAAACGCCAACTCCGCGATCTCATCCTCAGAATACATCTCGCCCAAATCACTGCGGTCATAAAGCTGGAAGCTGTCGAACCAGCTGTCCTCCGCATTGGTCAGCGTAGCATAGACAATATCTGCAGATGCGTCCACGCCGGTGTAGAGATAGGCTGTGGCGTTATTCATCGCATAGTCCTGTGCGAACACGCCGATCTCGTTCATCTCGCCCACACGGTAAGCACTCGGTTCCTCAAGCGAGCAGGTGTACAGGCCGTCAGCCTCGTCATAGGCGCAGTCAGAAAGCATGACATACTTGCCCTCGCCGTTGACATAGACCTCGATCTCGCCGTAAACACCGACGTTGTCCTCCGCACGGAAGGTCACGGTAAGTGCATTGTTTTCATAGTCGGCAGACACGACATCAATCTCAGGGGCAGTGATATCAAGCTTGACCGGAAGCTTGATCGTCTCTTTCTGGGTGCTGCCGGGCATGGTTGCTGTCACGAGGAAGTAATACTGGCCCTCCGGGCAAAGTTCATATTTGCCGGTACGGGCGTTGTAAACCGTGCCGTCCCAGTCACCGTAGGTCAGTGCGTAATAATCGCTGATCGTCAGCATCGTATACGCAGCCTGTGCACTCGTGATGTCTGCGCCGAGCAGCTTTGGAATCTGCGTTGCAGAGATGATTGTGCGCAGCGGCGTGCCGGTTTCATCCGTCACCTCGACACGCAGAGTCTGTGCAGAACGGAGCATACCGAGAAGCGGGAACGTCTCTTCCATAGCGCGATCGCCGTTCGGAGAGAAGGAAATGTACGCGGGATTGATTTCCCCTTCCGCCGTGACGCCGGAAATGAGCTGTCCGGCACCAACACCAGTCGAGGGATAGCCAGTAGTTTCATAGTAAATGCTTTCGCCGGTATAGCTGGGTGCGTCAATGATGTTTTCGCAGCCGTACCAGTCGCCGTAGAATGCCAGAACCGGCAGACTCAGATCTTCGCATCCGTCGCCGTGCAGTACAGTAAAGCCTTCTACATAGTGATTATACTCCGCGGAGCCGACATTCACCGTCGCATTCACGCTGGCCTTGCCGCCTGCAGGAACGGTTACAGAAGACGCATTGTATGTGATCTGCGCACCAGAGATCTGCTTGATCGTATCAACATTGTCCGCTTCAATGCAGTTGGTATAGAGCGCATCGGGAGTCAGCGTGTAGGTCTGCGGCTGTGTGCCGTAGTTAGTCAGGGTCACAGTGAAGCTGGCTGTTGTGCCAATCTGCTTGAGCGCAGCACCACCAAGTCCGTTGCAAGAGGCCAGAACACGAGTCTTTGCCGCGCCGAGCGGATCGACCATACCAGAGCCTTGCTGACGAACAGAATATGGCGTCGTGCTGTCGGGCTGGCAGATGATATCAGCCGTGTTCATCAGCGCAAGCTTCAGATACTCATTGACACTCATGCCCTTCAGCGACAGTTCACCATTCTCCTGCGCATCCTTGACTGCCTGAAGCGTCAGCGCCGCACCGCCAGAGACATAGGGCGTCGCCATGCTGGTGCCACTCATAGATTCATAGCCGTCGCCGGAAGAGATTGAATAGATGTTTCCGCCAGGCGCGGAGATTTCGGGTTTGATGTCCAGAGACGGAGTGGGACCCCAGCTGGAGAAGGTGCTCATTTCACCGCCGTCGGAGGCAGCAAGGAACTTGGTCTCCAATTCGTGGAAGGTCACACGGTCGCCCTTGGCTGCGATTGCCGTCAACTCTTTGCCGAAATCATTGCTGACCATGATCTGGCAGATCTTACTCCAGGAAGTAGCTGCATCGCCGCTGCCAACATTAAACGGGACTTCGCTGCCCGGCTCATTGTTATAGATCACAACGCCGGATGCACCGACCATATAGCAGAAATTGATTTTTTCTTCAAAGGAAATCTCGCCGCGCTGAACCACAGCGACCCACTTGGAGCCGTCGGTCGGAAGCTCAACGCTGCCGAACAACTCACTGATCGTGCCGTATCCACAATCGACCAGCAAAACATCCTTCAGCGTCTCCCAGCCGTAGAGGCCCGGATTCTCCTCGCGCACTGTATTATAAAGCTGCGAGAAGTTGAAAACTGTTGCTTCATGCGTCGTGCCTGCCGCATCAGTCAGAGAAAGGGTGTTGCCCTTGAGGTAAGTATTGTTGACAGAAGCGACCGACAGAACGCCGGGCGTCGTACTCGGAGCAGAGACTGCACCGGAATCCACAACACCGAAATCATTGGTATTGATGCCAAGCAGCGAAGCGCTGGAGCCGTCGTTGCCTGCCGCCACGCAGCAGAGCACACCGTCATCGGTCGCACTCTGGAGTGCAGACTGGAGATACGCCACGTCGTCATAGAAGCCCGCCGTGCTGCCGAGAGACAGATTCATGATGTCCGCCCCCAGCTTGACGGCGTCCTCGACCGCGCGGATAATATCATCCGTGAATGCGCTGTTGCCCATGCCGAACACCTGAAGGCCAAGAATCTGCGCATTGGGCGCAACACCCGTGATGCCGGTATCGCCACCGTTGCCGGCTGCAATGCCGGAGACATGCAGGCCATGAGTGTTGGAGTGGTTATCCATTTCATAGTAGCCGGAATAGCTGTAGGCAAACGGAACCTTGTCCGAATAATAAGTACCGTAGCCAAGCTTCTGAATCAGGGCCTTGGCGTCGTTCTCCGTAATGCGGATCTTAGCGCCGTCGGAAAGCTTCATATCGGGGTGATGATAGTTGACGCCGCTGTCGAGCACAGCGATCACCGTGCCCTCGCCGGTGTAGCCCATCTCCTCCCACATCTTATAGACCGTCGTCATGTGGGAAGCGTAATTCATCTTCATTTCAAAGGTCGTGACCGGAGAGACCGACTTGACGCCGGGAAGCTCCGCGACCTCCGCCATCTCGGCGGGCGTCATGTTCATCGAGAACGTGTTGACAAGATACGCCGTCTGCTGGATGGCGTCGTTGCCGGTGATCGCCTTCGCGCTGCGGATCACGGTCTGCTGTGCGCGCAGAGCCTGCACCTCCGCAGACTGGAGCTGCGCATTCAGCTCCGCACCCATGCTCTGAACGGCGGCGCTCTGCACGGCAGGCTGCGCCTCCATTTCCACGATCACGCGGATCTCCTGATCCGGGTCGAGTTCATCCGCCGACGCGCGGATCAGCCCGGCCTGCGCACGTCTTTCCGTCAGAGCCTTCTGCGCCGCAGCCGTGTCGATGGAGCCTTTCTGCTCCTCCTGCACGGAAGCGGTGGTATCACGCTCCGACACATCGACGGCCTGCACCGCGATCCCGGCCAACAGGCACACGATCAGCAGCAAAACCGTCAGGCGTCTGAAAACCTTCATTTTCTGCATCGTCCGTTTCCTCCTTCTGCCCTCATTGTCCGTTTGTGCTTTCATCCATCGAGTAAAGCTGACTTTTCCGGCTTGAAAGCCCGGAGTAGAAACACTTTGCCCTTGAATTTAGAATAGAATACAGGAATACTGCAATTGTTTCAATCGATAAAGTGTTGAATCGCACTCACGTTTTGCCGGTATGCCTGTCTGTCATTTGGATTTCCGCATATTCATCCAACGAATTGTTGAATTTTTTGTAGGACTGTGTCTCTTCCGACAGACCGCAGGCGCTTTCCTCACCCATCTGCACCAAATCTTCCGCCATGCATCCCGCGTTTCTTTGCAAAAAATACAATGCGGCCGCACAGCAGGTCTGTGCAGTCAACAAATTGTTGTTTCCGTTGTTTTCACTCTTGCATCGCTTGAGAACATACGGTATAATTACGACAGAAATCTCCAACAGGAGGACATACATCCATGGCAAGCAATCAGCTGAGTAAAAACATCGCCCGCTGCCGCAAGCAGATCGGCATGACGCAGGAGGATCTTGGTCAGGCGCTCTTTGTCTCCGGGCAGGCCGTCTCCCGCTGGGAGCGCGGCGGCACCCCGGACGCGGAGCTGCTGCCAAAGATCGCGGACGCACTCGGCGTCTCGCTCGATGTGCTCTTCGGACGCGAGGCCGACCGGGAATCCGATGCCGAAACTGCGCTGAGCCGGGAGCTTGCCCGCACGCCTGCCGCCAAGCGCGTCGAGCGCGCCGAGCAGCTGGCATGGCATATGATGAAGATCGTCGCCTCCTCCGGCGGCGGGCCGGGAAAATCCTATTTCCGCGCCATGACGGCCAACGAAAACATGGACCGGCGCAGCGCGGAGGCTCCGCAGCAGGTCCCGGTCAACAATTACTTTGATTTCGACGGCGGCATCATGCAGGCCTGTGTGGCGCGCGACTTCCACTACGCGCTCGTCATGCCGGAGCCGGAGAACGGCTACGCCTCCATCATGAAAAACAGCGACGCCTACCGCATGACCAAGCAGGCCGCCAAGGCCATCCAGTCCGAAGCCGAAAAAGCCGTCGACGCCATCTCGTCGGCGATGTAACGACATCTGCCGCCAGGGCTTCCCCTCATAGGGGAAGCCCTGGACGGTGCGTTCTGTAGGGGCGGGGCTCTGCTCCGCCCCTACAGGGTCCCCCACAAGAAGGTAAAATTCATCTGAATTTCTAAAGCACCTTCTATTGACAGCAATGGTTCTAAGGCAACTAGTTGCAAACTTGTTACCCCCGTATCAGGCGGCGCGCAGCAGAAACTCGTAAGGTGACCACCGAGTGGAACGCCAAACTAAAATATTGGTGCTTAC
>ERZ773147.2803-NODE-2803-length-14311-cov-6.257926_pt1 | contig 14311 bp, 13 predicted proteins | sample MGYA00580851_ERZ773147 | MGnify/ENA primary metagenome ERZ773147 (study PRJEB29015, sample SAMEA2737818) | human gut metagenome | biome: human gut; feature: human-associated habitat; material: faeces | place: China | collected 2012 ... | reverse complement strand
TATCTTTTCCACCGAGCGGCCTACCTTCACAGGCTCCCACTCAAAGCGGAAGGATGTTTTTTCCGTGATGTCCTTGTGGGCTTTTTCGAGAACTCGAATGCGGAATTGTCGAAAGTCCGCTCTAAACGTAGGGGGGGTATCGAGAAATCTATGCAAGTCGGCCATCGGAATAATGGCTTCTCCATTTTGGGAGTTCACAAGGGATTTTGTAATTTCAAAAATCCTTTGAGAATACAGGCTTGGAAGAGACAGATATTCCGTCAGGTTGTAGGTCGTAAAGCACTTCTTGAGGTCCAGTAGAAAGGGACCCATGAGCGGGTTAAAATTTGCGGTGATGATTCCCTTTCGGTATCTAATATCCGCGAAAAAAGGGCGTACCCGGTAAATCGGATGCGGGCCATCCGGGTCAGGTTCTTCCGTTTCAGCGAAAGCGGAGGCCAGTTCCCTACAGGTTGCCTTGATACGCTTGTAGTTTTCGCCACCGATGTAGGGGATAATATCTCTAGCTGGCACAGAGTACACCTGTTTCAGCTTTTCATCGTCGGTACGGATACAGGCAACCAGATGAGCCAGAACCCTAGACGCTTCAACACTTTTCACGGTTATGCGGGTTCGGATGATGGAGTTGGATTTCTTGACGAGTGTTCCAGGAACAGATAGCTCCTCTTTAGCCATGATGACCCCCTATCGGTCAGATTTGGTCAGGCCATGAAGAAATTCCGCCAGAATTTTTTCATGGCTGTTTTTTTTTACTTTTTTATAAATAACGGGCTATCCTGTCAATAAGCTCGAATAAAAAACGGTCATTTTGCCTGATTTCCCCCCCATTTTGACGGTCATTTTGCCCGATTTTGACGGTCATTTTGCCCGATTTAAATTTATAATATATTGAAATAATTTATGATTTAAAACGACAAAAAGAAAAAAAGTATTTAAAAAAAAGAAAAATCTGGAAAAAACACGGCCCTAACGGGCCGACTCGGAGCGGCTAGATTGCGCCTAACGGCGCGCCGCTAAATACAAAATCGGTGCGCGTCAGATGCGCCCTAACGGGCGCCGCGCATTCCACACGTAGGACTTGGCTCAGGCTCGGAATACTCCGAGCCTTCGAGTTATCTACGGAGGCTCACAGATTGCGCCTCCGGCGCAGCCTAAAAAACAACACTTTGATTCTTATAACTTACATTTTTGTGTATAACATACTGATTATTAACATAAAATAAACGCCATAGTATCAAAACTTCTCACAAAATAGACATTGACCTTGTTTCTTAACTTGGTACGGTAAAAGGTTATGCCCTTTTTTGCCCCAGAAATGGGCCTAGGATCGTTTTTTATTTGTTTCACGGGAAAAACTATTGCAGAAAAAAGAAAAGCCCGGAAAACGGCATTTCCGGGCGAAATTCGATGCTGTCTACCCCTGCGCAACAGGCCAGCGTAGCATCTTAAAAATTTATATGCTAAAAAATAATCTCTTTTCAATCATAGAATTTCCCAACGATACCAGCCCTCTTTCCCTGTCTCCGGGTTCACGTAGCGCCGGCGGCACGCTATCAGAACTCGATTATAGAAAATCTTGATAGACTCCCCGGAGGGCGCTTTCTCTGTTGCTTTCCGTTTTGTAGCAGACAGGGTGCCAGTGTATGAGATGCGGGAACCGCCACTGTATCGAATCTCGTATGTATTCATTGCTTTTATCGTGTTGAAGCTCTATACTTTTGAGGAACCCCGGCACCTGCGGGAACAGGAACCGGGGCTGACGTAGCGCACGTTACGCGCCAGACACGTCTTGCATTTAGGGGTTAATTACCACTAAAAGCCCCGCATCAGTTGCAACCTGATGCGGGGCTTGCCTTTACCGAAGGCGGCTGTCTGCTGTGAGCAGAAGAGCCATGAGCACCAGCAACAGGATGGAAACGAAGATTCGTTTCATACGGTGCCCCTCCCTTTGGTTTGCGCTACGTCATCGGCGCAGAGGGGCAAGACGTGCTGTTACAGGCTTATGCTATTTTTTCTCTTCTTTCAATCTCGTTTCTTCCTCTTCTGAAAGACGCTTTAGACCTGCAAGTGCCCTTTCAAGATTCCGATCTTTGAGGTGCGTTTTTATGCTTTCCTCAAGTCTTTTTCTGGCGTCTTCATTCGATGATTTAAAAAATTCTTCAATATATACGCCGAACGAGATAAGTTGTCCGTCGCGTTCCTTACGTTTACTTGCAGATAGCCTTGCTTGCTCTTTCTGGAGTTTTGCCTTTAGCTGTTTTATCCGTAGAATACGCTTTTCTTCTGTGGTCATAGCTTCTTTTTTTTCCTGTATCTGCTGTTCCATGAGATAACTCCTTGATTTTGGCAATAGAATAGTAAAATATATCTTTCATATCAAGATACATTATGAGGAATACCTCTTGCGTAAATAGTTTGATGAGGGGGGACGCAAGGGGTGAGGAAAAAATACCGAAGTGCGCACATTAGCATTGCAAGCAATGCCTGTGCGCTCTCCGAGGGATAAGGTAAAGATATGGCGATCTTCCATTGCCAAGCAAAGGCTGTCAGTAGGTCGGCAGGACGTAGTGCAACAGCGTCAGCGGCATATCGCTCTGGAGAATCGATAACCGATAGGCGTACAGGTGAAGTATATGATTATGAAAAAAAACAAGGTGTAGGATATAAAGAGATAATCACACCAGACGGAAGCCAAATAGAACGTTCAGAGCTTTGGAATCGAGCAGAGGAAGCAGAGAAACGAAAAGATGCAAAAGTGGCGCGAGAGTGGGAACTTGCCTTACCCTCAGAATTGACAGCAGAACAAAGAAAAGACCTTGCATGTACTTTTGCTCGTATGCTTGTAGATCGCTATGGTGTTGTTGCTGATGTATGTATCCATGAACCAAGCTGTATGAGTGACCAAAGGAATCACCATGCACATATCTTGACGACGACACGCACTTATGCCGATGGTATATTGGGTGAAAAAACTCGGATATTAGATAGCCCGAAAACTAGCGGTAAAGAAGTAGAGTACATGCGTCAGGCTTGGGCCAACTTTGTAAACCGAGCACTAGAATGTCTACGGGAGCAAACTTCGGGAAGAACACGAAAAGCTGAAAACTGCAATCCAAGATCAAGAGGCTACCCTTGCCAAGATACAAGAAAAAACGTGGGGCCTGAGTCTGCACGAAGATAAGAATGGACGTTTTATTGTGTTGCCAGAGGGGATGACCAGCGAAGCCACTTGGACAGTAGGCAAAAGAACCGCTATCCGTCTGGTGAAATGAAAAAGGCCGGGAGTCCTGACAATCCCGGCCTGATGGGAGGGCCGCCGGAACTTGAAGTAACGAGCGGCTCACAGAAAAGATATAGTTTTTACGCCAAAAGTTCAATAGCTATAACTGCATATAGATAGGTTTTCGCGTATCACAATCGGTGATGGCCACGAACTTTTCCAGTTAACGTCTTGGTGTTATCAGTTGAGATTTTATAGACATACGATATTGATTATATTAATTTCCGATTTTTTTGCTAAAACTAGTAATCAATTCAGATAGATAAACAGCGCCCCCACACTCATCTAATTGATTTGAAGCCTTCAAAACTGAGGCAAGGGAAACAAGGTCAACTGGTTTTTTTTGAAAAAATAAATATTGTATTGCTCTATATATAATTGCATGCCTTTTATCTTTAAAGTCTCGTGGACTAATATTTTCTATAAAAAAATATATAGAATTTGGAGATAGTATTAAAAGTGAAATTATATCTTGTTCAGATCTTTTAATTTTATCAGAATAGTCTATCATTGTTTTATTCCTAAATAGGGATCAAACTACTTTCTGCCATTACGTAATATGTCTTCGGCTAGTCCAAATTGTCTACAAACTTTACAGACAATGGGCTTATTATCCATAGTCCGGCAGTCCCCTTGTTTTAGTTTCGCACACTCCAACGCTCGATGCATTCTCTGGGCTTGCAAGCGCCGTCGTTTCTCCTCTTTGGCCTTTTCCTGTTCCTTCTGGGCCAGAGCTTTTTTCCCGCCGGAGAAGATGAACCGTATCTTTTCCACCGAGCGGCCTACCTTCACAGGTTCCCACTCAAACCGGAAGGATGTCTTTTCCGTGATGTCCTTGTGGGCTTTGTCCAAGACACGACGACGAAATTCTTTGAAATTCGCTTGAAAAGACGGAGGCGTATCAAGAAATCGGTGAAGGTCTGCCTTCGGAATAGTGGCTTCTCCATTTTTGGAGTTCGCAAGGGACTTTGTGATTTCAAAAATCCTTTGAGAATACAGACTTGGAAGAGATAGGTATTCCATCAGATTGTAGGTCGTGAAGCAGTCTTTCAGTTTAAGAAGATGTGGACGCATAAAAGGGTTAAAAGTCGCAGAGATAACCCCTTTTCTGTACCGTATCCGGGTAAAGAACGGCTGTGCCGTGAAAATCGGATGCGGGCCGTCTGGGTCGGGTTCCTCCGTTTCAGCGAAAGAGGAGGCCAATTCTTTGCAGGTGGCCTTAATACGCTTGTAGTTTTCGCCGCCGATATAGGGAATAATATCTTTTGCCGGAACGGAGTATGTCTCTTTCAGTTTTTCGTCATCGGTACGGATACAGGCAACCAAATGTGCCAAAATCCTAGACGCCTCAACGCTTTTCACGGTTATGCGTGTGCGAATGATAGAGTTGGATTTCTTGACGAGTGTTCCAGGAATAGATAGCTCATCTTTAGCCATGATGACCCTCCATCGGTCAGATTGGTCAGGCCATGAAGAAATTTCGCCAGAATTTTTTCATGGCTGTTTTTTTTGTTTTTTTTTCATTGCTAGGGCAACATGTCAATATTTGCCCTAATAAAAAACGGTCATTTTGTCCCATTTGGAGCCCATTTTGACGGTCATTTTGTCCCATTTTGACGGTCATTTTGTCCCATTTAAATTTATAATATGTTGAAATAATTAATGATAGAAAACAATAAAAAGAAAAAAGTATCTATAAAAAAAAGAAAAATTTGGAAAAAGGCACGCCCCTGACGGGGCGACTCGGAGCGGCTAGATTGCACCTAACGGCGCGCCGCTAAAGACAAAAAGGCAAGCGCCTACGGCGTAAACTTGGTGCGCGGACGGATGCGCCCTACCGGGCGCCGCGCTTCTGGAGCGTAAGACTCGGCTCAGGCTCGGAATACTCCGAGCCTTCGATCCCTCTTCCGGAGACTCGCAGATTGCGCCTCTGGCGCTGCCTAGAAAAAAACAGTTAGCATAGCTCTTTCTGCTCTCCCTAGGCAGTGGCCTTTTTATATACTTTTTTGTAACTACTTAAAAATTAAACAAAAAAACATATAAAGACTTTTTATTTTTCTATACAACATATTAATTTTTATGTATTTTTAAAAAAACACTCAAATTTCGCTTCTAAAGCGCGAAACGACGTTTTCCGGAGCGATACCCATCCTAACCCCAGAACGCACACCAGAGGGCTTTTTCTGCCTCGCAGAGCAGGATGTTCCCCGTTGAGCAGAGATGGAAAAACAAGACACAAAAAAGGCCGAGAGATGGACTCGGCCTTTAGGAGGCCCCGGTTATGCGGTGTACCGGGGAAACTATGGATATTACTGGAGGAGGAGAAAAACCAGTAACCAAGCGAAACTATAGCTTTAACGTAAAAAGAGCAAGAAAAAGTCCATGAAGGAGATGGGGACTCTCTCATGGACTTTAGGAAATGGAAACTCCTGCTTTTTCTCGGCAAGCAGAAGCAAGTCAACGGCACCTTGCCATGAAGATTTGACCGTGTAAAGGACGGTCATTTCGTCTCGGTGAACCCGGAGAAACTAAGGAAATACAAAGCTAGATGGGCTTTAACGCTGTCTACCCCCTAATAGGCAGCGTAGCTTCCGCGTCTATTTGTATGCTTTTATATACAATTTTTCAACTGACGAGATTAAAAAAAGGGCCGGACAGAAAGTTCCGACCCTTCCCCATGTGGAAAACGTTTTCCACATGGGGAAATGCGTTTTTTTATCTCACAGTCTGATGCTAAAGCACTCCAACCACATCAAACTATAAAGAAACGCATTGATAAATTTATAAAATCTCCCAACGATACCAGCCCTCTTTCCCGGTTTCAGGGTTCACGAAGCGACGGCGGCACGCTATCAGAACTCTGTTGTAGAAAACTTTGATGGACTCCCCAGAGGGCGCTTTCTCCGTGGCCTTCCGCTTCGTGGCTGACAGGGTTCCTCTATAAATGAAACGGGAACCGCCACTGTATCGAATTTCATATGTGTTCAATGAGTTATCTCTATTATCTTTCTGGAAAGACTGTTCCTGCAATTCCGGTTGCCGGGAACATTGACATGGCGTATTTGCAGTTTGCACGGTTGCCTTTTTTTCGTTCTAAGCCTGCGCTCGGCGCGACGCAAGCCCAGAAAGGAAGGCAAGCCATGAAGCGTTTCTTGTTCGCTCTGCTTGTCGCTTTGGCTGTGGTACTGTTGCTGGCGTCTGACGCCATGTAACGGCTGACCCCAGCCCACCGCCAGTGAGCTGGGGTCGAAAAAGAACACATCTTCAAAGGCAACCGTGCGGGGCGCTGTAACGCGTCGCGCCAGCCCCGGTTCCTGTTCCCGCAGGGGCCGGGGTTCCCTTTTACTCTAGGGCTTCCCCCCTTCCTTGTCCAGAGGCCAGTCCTCATGTTCCCCGTTGAGCCGAAGGCGAGGCGGTTCTCGGCTGGCTGAACGCCACCTATCGTCTTGCGGGGCATACTGTGCCGTGGGATGAACTCGGCAAAACAATCCTGACGGCTCTGGAGTCTGTTTTTACGCAGCAGAACCTCGCCATAGGCCATGTCAAATTTTCCCTGAAAACGTCTGCCGGTTTTCTTATGGGCAATCTGACCGGTTCCGGGGCAGGGGGTGAATTGCGCGGCAGCGCGGGCCAAACTGCCCAGAACGATCCGGCGGAACTTATCCTGAACGCCCGTGTGGAAACAGACCCCGCACGCTTGCAGCAGCTTGTGGAAACAACCTTGCGCGCTGCCATCGGAGAGACTGCGCGTATGCAGCCATGGGCAGTAACTGTTTACGCCCCGGTCGCCCCAACCCGACCTACCGCTTTGACCGCGTGATACCAGGCGCATGACGCGCAGCGACCCGTCAGGGGCAGACTATTTCCGTCCCGCACTTGGAACAAACACATTATTTTTGTAATCCGAGAAAATACGCTACCGGATTCTTCGGCAGCCGGATTGGTTTTTTGTGGATCTTGCTAAAACAGAAACCCTTGATCGACTCTTTCGCTTCCAGGGGCGCGTAATGCAGTTTCCAAACGCGCTCTAAGGTTGGTCATTACTTTTTCTTATGAACCCACTGTAAAGACAGGTCATTGAACCAATTCAGCCACCACCTTCACCAGCAGTTCTATATTGATCGGCTTAATAATGTGCCCATCCATTCCTGCCTCTTTAGAGCGTCTCCGATCCTCTGTAAACGCATTCGCCGTCATCGCTATGATTGGAATTTTCTTTGCATCCTCACGGTTCAAAGCCCGAATCTTTTCAGTTGCTTCATAACCGTTCAGAACCGGCATCATCACATCCATCAGAATCGCATCATATTCACCCGTACGGCTTTGTTCAAATCGTTCAAGTGCTTCTTGTCCATTCCATGCTTTTGTCACAGATGCCCCTTCATTCTGAATCATAAATTCGGCGATCTCCATATTCAGCTCATTATCCTCAACAAGCAGAATATGAAATCCCTTGATAGAGTCTTTCGGTACATCTTTATTTACTTCCCATTTATCCTCATATTCATCGATTTTAAACAAGAGCGTAGCGATCATCGTCGTTCCGATTCCCTGCTTACTTTCAAATGTGAGCGTTCCGCCCATCTTTTCTGTAAGGCTTTTCGCAATCGACATGCCCAGACCGGTACCGCCAAATTTAGAAGTGCATCCCTGTTTCTCCTGCGCAAATGGCTCGAACAGATGTCTCTGGAATTCTTCACTCATACCAATTCCTGTATCTCGGCACAAAAATTCGATCTTTATCTTTCCGGGCTCATCCGCTGGGAGTTCTCTGCAACTCAAATAGATATGACCATATTCCTTGTTGTATTTTACTGCGTTGGTCAGAATATTTATCAGAATACGTTTCAGGTGGATTGGGCTGCCGATTAAATGCGTATGCACAAGTCCATCTATGTTCTTTTCAAACAGGATTTTCGTTTCTTCCGCCAGATTGGTGATCAGATCGGTCACTTCAACGATCACTGTATAAAGGTTAAATGGCTTCTCCTCCAGAGATATCTCCCCAAATTCCAGCTTACTCATCTCGAGGACTTCATTGATAATCTCAAGCAGGACTCCGGATGCCTCCCGGATCTTCTTCCGGCATTCCGCCTGCTTTAGAAGGTCATCGCTGTAATGCTCTCCGACATCCACCATTCCGCAGATTCCATTAATCGGAGTACGGATATCATGGCTCATCCTCTGCAGGAATTCTGTTTTCGCACGGTTAGCTGCCTCTGCCTTCTTTGCTTCCTCCATAAGATTTTTTTCATATTTCCGTTTAATTTCCAGTTCTTTTTCGATGCTGATGACTCTTGACCTTCTGAGTATTGCCCAGAGCAGTACAACGATAACCAGATAACTAAAAAGAACCGTAATCACATTCTGAGACAGTGTCCAAAACGTGATCGTATCCGGAACATACATATAGATGTAATACTTCCTCTGTTTCAGTATCAATCCATAGTAGTAAACCCCTCCGATATTCATATGCAGTATATGTTTGCTGTCACCGTGGTTATTTAACAGCTGGAGGACCTGCTGATCGACCGTACTCTGCCCAATCAGGTTTGTATCATTGGATGCAACGATCACACCTTTATCCGCCACTATGATAATTCCATTCGATAATTTCTGATATCCGTTTAATAAACTTTGTATCGTAAGGTTATAATCATTTGCAAATATGGCAGGTGTATAATCGTAGGTCACCACGACTCCGGGCACATCCTTCATGGAACTGGCTGCCATGTCAATATAGGAGCCATCATTACGGCTGATTCGCTGTGCATAAACTCTTTCATCACGATTCGCGGAATCCAGTACTGTTTTTTTATCGATATATGGCTTCATCTTCGCAAATAAGCTGCTGTCCTTACTGTATTGACAAACCAGATTTCCTTCTGCATCCACAAGTATGATGCCGTCCAGCCACAGCTGCTCTATGCTTTTCTTCAGAAGATCACTATCCAGCTCTCCCCCGCTTTTAAGCTTGTTTGCTATATTTATACTGACCAGCCGATTGCTCTCAATCGCACGCCGTAAGCTTTTGGATTCCGATGCGTTATTATAACGTGTATATATGGAACACTGTTCCCTCACATAATTTATTGTATTTAGCAGGAGCGTTTCCACTTGGGCTTTATTCATCTGAAAAAAATACAGAAATGCTAATCCAAATACAACCACACCCATTACCGCAGCGGCAATCCAGAACTTTTTCTCCGTTTTTGCTGTTTTGTCATGCTTCAAGCTAATCTACCTCCAGATATTCCTCTGGATTGTCCATATATTTTCCGATGATTCTTTCGACGGTTCCATCTTCTCTCATTTTATCTAGGGTCTGCTTTAATTGATCACTCAATCCTCTGGTGTCATTCTTTGCAAATGCAGCACCAATTCCAACCGTCATGATTGGCTCCTCCAAAATACGAAATTTGACATCATAATCATTTATATACTGAAGAATGGAAGCTTCATGCGCAGCTATCGCATCCACATATCCCTTCCCAAGAAATGTGTAGATCTGCTCTCTGTGGCCCAGGATGATAAGATTCTCAAGTCTCGGCCCCTGCTCATCCTCACGGTTCAAAAAAAACTCCTCGGGTTTGGTCGTGCTCTGAACAGCGAGATTCTTTCCTTCCAGATCACTTAGCTGATAGATATCACTGTGTTCATTGACCGCTATCACCTGGTTGCTGACCATATACGGACCGGTCCACTGGTAATCTTCTAAACGTCCTTCCATGGAAAAGCAGCCTATAATACAATCGATTTCTCCATTCTCCACCAGTTCCTTTTTCTTTTCCCAGTCAATGGTAATAACTTCTATGTTATAGCCTATTCTGTCAAAAGCTTCTGTCGCCAGTTCGACATCTATTCCGGTCGGAACACCGTTTTCATCCAGGTAATTATACGGAGGATAATTGTCACTTCCGATTTTAATAACTGGTCGATTGTCTGTGACTGCTGATTGAGGGTAGCCGTTGCAGTCTGTCAGAGCGGTTATCAGTAGTGCCAAAGCACCATATAGTATTTTTCTCATCTATTTCCCTCCTCGTTGGATTTAGAGCGCGTTTAGCATTATGGAAACGATTCGTCGTAGAAGCTGACTGGCCATGGCAATTTGAATCATGGCTTCTGAGACATCCAGTCGTTCTTCATAATCTCGGACGAGACGTCTCCAACGCATCATCCAGCCAAAAGTTCGCTCCACCACCCAACGGTTTGGAAGCGGCGCAAATCCCTTCTGAAGGGGATATCTCTTTACAATTTCAACAATGAAATCAAGGAATTTTTCCTTGTTCATTAACTGAAGGCGCCTATGAGCCCAGTTTTTTCATCCCTTCAAGCACTGCCTGCGCTCCGACGCTGTCTGCAATGTTGGCCGGCGTCAGATTGACAAGCAGGAGTCGACCATCTGAATCAACGGCAACATGTCGTTTTCTATCGATAATTAAAATAGGTAAACCCCCAGCTTTGCTGGGGGACTCACAAAGTTTGACTTTCTTGTTACCATCTATGCCGCGTTCCTTTGCCTGAGGAGCCTTGACGCTCTGGCTGTCAATATGCCAAGGGAGGGGAGTTACTTCTTCCCACATCGAAACATGGCAAGTATAATGCAGATATTCAAGATGGTTGAGAAGAGAAAACTCCGCATGAGTCGTCTAAACCACCAGTAGATGATTTGCCATGGCCCGAATTCTTTTGGCAACATTCTCCAGCTGCACTCAGACCGTACAACATACCGCAATGCATTGATAACTTCTCTGAGTTCTGTATTATAGCCCCGCATCAGGTTACATCTGATGCGGGGCTTGCCTTTACCAATCTGTTGCTTTCCAAGGGGATAGTGGCTATCTTAAAAAAGCCGGGCAGTGCTGGTAACACCGCCCGACCGGGGCAGTCCCCCGAGTTTGTCAGCTTTGTGGCAAAGCTCAAGTTTTTGCCCCTAGGGAATGGCGAGTTCCCTAGGGGCACTCATTTTCTAACCACGGAAGAAGTGGCGGAGAATGAGAGCCGCAAGGACGGTTGCTAGCACTTGGCTAGCGACGTCCAGCAGGAACTGCACCATAGGCACCACCTCCTTTCGGAGGGCTGCCCCATGAGCAAACTAAGTTATCCCTCAAAGAAATTCAAGACACACCCCCGCCGCTCAGACGAGTAAATTCCTCTAGAGCCCTCTGTAGATTCTTCTCTTTGAGATGTCTTTTTGCGGAATCTATGAGGCGTTGTCTGCCTGCTTCATCAGCGCTTTTGAAAATCTCCTCGACCATGATACCCCAAGAAAAAAGTTGGCCGTCCCGTTTTTTGCGATGAACTTCCGCTTGTTTGGCTTCCTCTTTTTGGAGTCTTGCCCGAAGTTGAGCAATACGCTGGGCTCTTTTTTGTTCAGTTGTCAATGTTTGTTCGGACATAGAAGCCTCCTATATTGACGGATTATTAGCAAAATGATAGCCAGTAATCAAGTCTGAAAATATACAGAAGTGCGCACATTAGCATTGCAAGCAATGCCTGTGCGCTCTCCGAGGGATAAGGTAAAGATATGGCGATCTTCCATTGCCAAGCAAAGGCTGTCAGTAGGTCGGCAGGACGTAGTGCAACAGCGTCAGCGGCATATCGCTCTGGAGAATCGATAACCGATAGGCGTACAGGTGAAGTATATGATTATGAAAAAAAACAAGGTGTAGGATATAAAGAGATAATCACACCAGACGGAAGCCAAATAGAACGTTCAGAGCTTTGGAATCGAGCAGAGGAAGCAGAGAAACGAAAAGATGCAAAAGTGGCGCGAGAGTGGGAACTTGCCTTACCCTCAGAATTGACAGCAGAACAAAGAAAAGACCTTGCATGTACTTTTGCTCGTATGCTTGTAGATCGCTATGGTGTTGTTGCTGATGTATGTATCCATGAACCAAGCCGCATAAGTGACCAAAGGAATCATCATGCACATATTTTGACGACGACACGTACCTATGCCGATGGTATATTGGGTGAAAAAACGCGGATATTGGATAGCCCCAAGACTAGCGGCAAAGAAGTAGAGTATATGCGTCAGGCTTGGGCCAACCTTGTAAACCGAGCTCTAGAATGGGCTGGTCATGATACCCGCATAGACCATCGAAGTCTGGAGGCTCAGGGGATAGGCCGTTTACCCACTAGTCATCTAGGGCCGATAGCCACGGCTATGGAACGTCGAGGCATCCAGACTGAACGCGGCGATTTGAACCGCGGAGTCTCAGAACTCGCGAAGGAAGAACAAAAGGAACTTGCCGTGCTGGAGCGACAGCAACGTGGCGTCAATGCCGCACGAAACTGGTTTGCTAAAGAAACGGCTGAGCGAGAGGAGAAAGAACGGCAAAGGCTACAACATGAGGCACAGAAAGAAAGAGAGCGAAAGGCCCAACAGAAGGAAAGAGAACGTGTTAATTCATTGTTTTTACATTCTTATGTAGATAAAGGGTATGGCGAAATGGTTACGAGCGCCAAGTGGGAATTGGCAAAGTGGGACAAGGCCACGCCTGAAGACCGTGTGAAGCAGGAACAGCAGGCTGAAACAAGGATTGCCAAAATCAACAAGGAGCGTGAAGAGCGGAGACAACGAGAACGAGCACAGGAGCGCGATGGAGGGTGGAGCCTATGACCGATGAGGAAAAGCTGTATGTCCTGATGGCTCAGGCTGAAGACTTGCAGAAGCACGCCGTAGAGCTTCAAAAAGAGGCTCAGGAGACGTTTTCAGCTCTTCCCCTTGCCGTTGAGCAGGCCGTGCAGAAAATACGCTCAGAGAGGTTTTCAGCGGCTGTATACGTGTTCTGCTTTGGTGCTCTCATTGCCGGAGGGATATATGCCGGGCTGAATGTCTACGGGAGCAAGCTCCAAGAAGAGCACGAAAAGCTGAAAACTGCAATCCAAGATGAAGAAGCCACTCTGACCAAGCTGGAGTCAAAGACGTGGGGGCTGAGTCTGTATGAAGATGAGAAAGGACGTTTCATTGTGTTGCCAGAGGGGATGAGAACAGAGTCAAATTGGACGGTAGGCAAAAGAGACGCTATCCGTCTGGTGAAATGAAAAAGGCCGGAGAGCCAACCCCTCCGGCCTTCCCCCGGATGTACCTGCGTCTGTACTGGGGGACGCCTGCTATTTTTCAGCTATCTAGCTATCACTAAAGTATATTTAAGGCAATCTTTTATCGGTGGGAAGGTTAAGACAACAGCGATCCCTGTTTGACGACATGGGGGCGTGTAGAACTGAGAGATTCGCAGATTCCTTTTTCCCGGCAGAGAATCTCTGCTGCCTCATCGGTTTCGCAGGAAGCGTAGACTGGGATTGCTCCTTCTGCACCATAGGAAACGTAATTTGAAGCCGATCTTTCTGTACTGCTGGCAGATTCTTCTGGCTTCATCTCCGCTTCTATCATTTTTTCCGCTTTATCTCTTCTGTATTTCTCAAGCAGCTTCTCCTGCAATTCTTCCAGCGCCTGGTGACGGGCCTCATTCAGAGTCTTCATCGGGACAAAAATGCTCTCTCCCATCTGGATATCCAAGCCTTCCCAGACAAATACCAGTGGCATATTTTGGACGAACTCACTTTTACAGCGACGGGATCGTGCGGGCTTTGCACCCGACTTCTCTATTAAGACCTGCGTCACCTGATAATATCAATATGCATTTATTTTGCAAGTATACTACAAATAATTCTACAATGCAATCTTTTATTTATATTTATTATAACATATTTTCCTGTTTTGTCAAGTTCAATCGGATAAATGCAATATCCACGAAACCAAAAGCATAAATAACCAAAATAACAAATCAGCCATTGTCATCTGCCCCCTCGTAATCGGATATGATTTCAGCCAATAAATCCAGCTTTTCTTTATGCTCGTTATACTGAACCTCAAAGCCTTTCTTTGCCTTCTGCAGCATATAATCGGCAGAATAGCAGGAAAGGTTATATTTTTCTCTTTCATAAAGCTCAACCAGTAATTTAATCTTTGTCATTGTGCTAACTCCTTTACGGTGGCGTTGTCGGGTATGTATAGATCTCGCT
>ERZ773147.2802-NODE-2802-length-14312-cov-6.421898_pt1 | contig 14312 bp, 13 predicted proteins | sample MGYA00580851_ERZ773147 | MGnify/ENA primary metagenome ERZ773147 (study PRJEB29015, sample SAMEA2737818) | human gut metagenome | biome: human gut; feature: human-associated habitat; material: faeces | place: China | collected 2012 ... | reverse complement strand
GGGAGACCATCGAAAAGCGCCTGACGCACGCGGCAAAGGCCGACCTGACCATCGCGCTTTACAATCCCGCGAGCCGCTCCCGCCCCGAGCATCTGAAGCGCGCGTGCGATATCCTGCTGCGCTTTCTGCCTGAGAACCGACTCTGCGGCATCGCGCGCAACATCGGCCGCGCGGGAGAGAGCTGCCGCATGCTGACGCTCGGCGAGCTGCGGGAGGCGGAGGTCGACATGTTCTGCACCGTGCTCATTGGCAATGCCATGACCAAAACCATCGGCGGGCGGCTCATCACACCGCGAGGATATAAAAATGTATAAAATCTGTATTTTTGCAGGTACGACGGAAGCGCGGCGGCTTGTGGAGCTTTTGAGCTCGCAGCGGTATGTTGCCGTCACGGCCTGCGTGGCAACAGAATACGGCGAAACGCTTTTACCGGACGCCGACAATGTGACGGTGCGCTCGGGACGCATTCCGGTGTCGGAGATCGCTCAGCTGTTTTCCGACACAAAATATGATCTGGTGATCGACGCGACGCATCCTTACGCGGCGTCCATCACTGAGAGCGTTGCACGCGCCTGCGCGGAGACGGGGACGGAGTATCTGCGCTTGCTGCGTGAAGCATCGGAGCAGGCAGAGGATGCGCTCTGTGTTGCCGACGCAGAGGAAGCGGCGGCGCTTCTTTCCAAGACAGAGGGGAATATCCTGCTGACGACGGGCAGCAAGGACTTGAAAATATACCGTAAGATCAAGGGCTTCCGCGAACGCGTCTACGCCCGCGTGTTGCCGCTGGACGCGTCGCTCGCGCTCTGCCGCGAGGCGGGGGTGGAAACGTCCCATATCCTTGCGATGCAGGGCCCGTTTTCCGAGGAGATGGACGAGGCGATGCTGCGCGCCGTGTCGGCGCAGTGGCTTGTGACGAAGGACGGCGGCGAAGCGGGCGGTTTTGCGGCAAAGGCCGCCGCGGCGCGCAAGGCCGGGGCGCAGCTTCTTGTGGTCGGGCGGCCGAAGCAGCGGGAGGGAAAAAACTTTTCGCAGGTGCTGGATCTGCTCGCCGCGCGTTTTGGCTGTGCTTTTCGTCCGGAGGTGCGCATTATCGGCATCGGCCCGGGAAGCCGGGAGATGATGACGCGCGAAGTCTGCCGCGCGATCGAGGAGGCGGACTGCCTGATCGGTGCGCAGCGCATGCTGGACGCCGCCGCGCGGGAGGGGCAGAAAACCTTTGCCGCCGTTGCGCCGCAGGAGATCGCAGACCATATCCGTGCGCACCGCGAATTCAGACGAAGCGCAGTTGTGATGTCGGGCGATACGGGGTTTTTCAGCGGCACGAGAAAGCTGCTGCCGCTGCTTTCCGACTGTGAGGTCGATGTGCTGCCGGGGCTGAGCTCGCTCGTCTGCCTCTGCGCAAAGCTGCAAACGTCCTATGAGGACATTCACGTCGTCAGCCTGCACGGACGTGCGCACGATATTGTGCCGGAGGTGCGCGCGCATGAGCGCATTTTCGCGCTCGTCGGCGGCGAGGACGGCGCAGCGCACCTGTGCGAAACGCTGGTAGAGAATGGGCTTGGCAAGGTGAAGCTGAGCATCGGCGAACGGCTGAGCTACCCGGACGAGAAAATTACCACCGGCACGGCGGAAGCGCTGCGCGGCGGTGCATTTGCGCCCTTGAGCGCCGTCTTGATCGAAAACGATCGCCCTGACGCCGTGGTGACCCACGGCTTGCCGGACAGCGCTTTCCTGCGCGGCGAGGGGGAGGGCAGCGTTGTACCCATGACGAAGAGCGAGGTGCGCGCCATCGCACTCTCCAAGCTCCGCCTGAGCGAGCGTGCGGTCTGCTACGATATTGGTGCGGGCACCGGCTCGGTGGCCATTGAAATGGCGCTTCAGACGAAAAAGGGGCGGATTTTTGCCATCGAGCGCAGGGCCGACGCGGTGGAGCTGCTGAAGAAAAATCAGGCGGCGTTTTCTGCCGAAAACCTGACGATCGTTGCCGGCAGCGCGCCGGAGGCCTGCCGTGACCTGCCCGCGCCGACGCACGCCTTCATCGGCGGCAGCGCGGGGAACCTGCGCAGCATTTTGGCAGTGCTGCTGCAAAAAAACCCGCAGGTGCGCATTGTGGCAACGGCGGTCTCGCTGGAGAGCGTCGCCGAGCTGACGGCGTGCATGAAGGAATTCGCCTTTGCGGATACCGAAGTCGTGTCCGTTCAGATCGCCCGCAGCCGTAAGGCGGGGGCGTATCAGCTGATGACGGGGCAGAACCCGGTGTATGTGTTCACCATGCGGGCGGGAGGCAGCGTATGATCCGACTGCTGCTGCCGCTTCTTGCCGGCTTTGGGATCGACTGCCTTTTGGGCGACCCGCACAGCCTGCCGCACCCGGTCGTGTTGATCGGAAAGACGATCAGCGCATTGGAGCGTGCGCTGCGCAAGATGTTTCCCAAAACGCCGCGCGGTGAGCGCGCGGCGGGGGCGGTGCTGTGGGGGATCGTGAGCGTTCTTGCAGCGGCGATTCCTGCGCTGATCCTCTGCGCTTGCGAAAAGGTGAGCCCGTGGCTGCGCCTTGCGGTCGAGAGCGTGATGTGCTGGCAGATTTTGGCGGCAAGATCGCTGCGCGACGAGAGCATGAAGGTCTACCGGGAACTCGAACACGGCAGCATCGAATCTTCGCGCCGCGCCGTTTCCATGATCGTGGGACGCGATACTGCGGCGCTCGACGACGCGGGCGTGACGCGCGCGGCAGTCGAGACCATCGCGGAAAACACGTCAGACGGTGTGGTCGCGCCGCTGCTGTATCTGGCTGTCGGCGGCGCGCCGTTGGGCTTTTTTTACAAGGCGGTGAACACGATGGATTCCATGCTGGGCTATGTCGAGCCGCCATACAAGGACATTGGTTTTGTGAGCGCGAAGGCAGACGATATTGCAAACTATCTGCCCGCGCGCCTATCCGCGCTGCTGATGCTTGCAGCAGGTGGGATCCTGCGCATGGACATCAAAAACGGTTGGAAGATTTTTCGCCGCGACCGCTACAAGCACGCGAGCCCGAACTCCGCACAGACGGAGTCGGTCTGCGCGGGGCTTTTGGGGGTGCGGCTTGCCGGCGATGCGTGGTATCACGGCGTGCTGCACAAAAAAGAGCACATCGGCGATGCGCTGCGCCCGATCGCGCACGAGGATATCCCGCGCGCCTGCCGGCTGATGTACGCCACAACAGTTTTGGCGCTGCTGCTTGGCTGCGCGGTGAGAGTGCTTATTTTTTCTCTGTGAGGGAGACACATGCTGTACGGAAGAGAAAACTGCCATGGCGGAGATATTTATGCGGGCGACGTGCGCCTTGATTTTTCCGCGGGCGTCAGCCCGCTTGGCACGCCCAGGAGCGTGATCGACGCGCTCACGCGGGTGCTGCCTGAGCTGTACCATTATCCTGACCCCCACTGCCGGGCGCTCGTGCAGGCGATTGCGAAGTTTGAGCGTGTGCCGCAGGAAAGGATCCTCTGCGGCGCCGGTGCGTCCGAACTGATCTATACTTACTGTGAGGCTGTGCGCCCGAAGCGTGCGATGGTGCTTGCGCCCACGTTTTCTGAGTATGCAATTGCCTTGCAGCGGACAGGCTGCGAGATCGTGCGCCATACGCTTGCTGCGGAGCAGCACTTTGACCTGCAAGAGGATCTTCTGCCGCGCCTTTCGCGCGAAGGGATCAATGCGCTGTTCCTCTGCAACCCCAACAACCCGACGGGGCGGCTGATCCAGGGGGAGCTGCTTGAAAAGATCCTGCTGCGCTGCCGCGAGAGAAATATCAGGCTTTTTGTCGATGAATGCTTTTTGAGCCTGTCGGACGGAGCCAATGATCTGACGCCGTTTTTGCCTGACGTTCCGCAGCTTTTTATCCTCAAGGCGTTTACGAAAAGCTATGGCATGGCGGGGCTGCGGCTTGGCTACGGCCTGTGCGCAGACAAAGAGCTGCTGCAAAAAATGTCGGCGGCAGCGCCGCCGTGGACGGTTTCAACGCCGGCGCAGGCGGCAGGCGTCGCCGCGCTGAAGAACGCGGCGTTTCTTGCCGAAAACCGCGCGCTCATCCGCGCAGAGCGGCCGCGGCTTGAAGAAGAGCTGCGAAAGCTCGGCTTTTGGGTGTGCCCATCGCAGGTGAATTATATCCTCTTTCACGGCGCACCGGACTTGCATGAAAAATTGATGCGGCGCGGCATGGCGATCCGGAACTGTGCCAACTTTGAGGGATTGGCACCCGGCTGGTACCGCGTCGCGGTCAGGCGGCGCGAAGAGAACGAGCAGCTCATTGCGGCGATCAAAAGCGTGGCGGAGGAGTGAGAGTATGGCAAAGAATATTATGATCCAGGGCACGATGTCCAACGCGGGCAAGAGCCTGCTTGCCACGGGGCTTTGCCGCGTTTTGAAGCAGGACGGTTATCGTGTTGCACCCTTCAAGAGCCAGAACATGGCGCTCAACTCCTTCATCACGAAAGATGGCGGAGAGATGGGGCGCGCACAGGTGGTGCAGGCCGAGGCTGCGGGCATCGAGCCAGACACGCGCATGAACCCGATCCTGCTCAAGCCGACGACGGACGTCGGCAGTCAGGTCATCGTCAACGGGCGCGTGCAGGGCAATATGCCCGCGATGGAATACTATCGCAGAAAGCGCGACTTTATCCCCGCGGTGATGGAGGCCTATGAGAGCTTGGCACGCGAGTACGACATCATCGTCATCGAGGGCGCGGGCAGCCCCGCGGAAATCAATTTGCAGGAAAACGACATCGTCAACATGGGTCTTGCCCGCATGGTGGATGCGCCGGTGCTGCTGGTGGGCGACATCGACCGCGGCGGCGTGTTCGCCCAGCTCTACGGTACGGTGGCGCTGCAAAGCGAAGAGGACAAAAAGCGCATCAAGGGCGTCGTTGTCAACAAATTCCGCGGCGACCGCGCAATTCTGGAGCCGGGGCTTAAAATGCTCGAGCAGCTCTGCGGCGTTCCCGTGGCGGGCGTCGTGCCGTACCTCTCTGTAGATATTGACGATGAGGACAGCCTGAGCGAGTGCTTCGGGCGAGGTAAGGAGCCGCGGCTCATCGACATTGCCGTGATCCGCCTGCCGCGCATCTCGAACTTTACAGATTTTTCTCCGTTTGAGCACTATGCGAATGTTTCGCTCCGCTATGTGGAGCGTGTGCGCGACCTGCGCGCGCCGGATATGATCGTGCTGCCCGGCACAAAGAGCACGATCGCCGACCTCGGGTGGCTGCGGCAAAGCGGACTGGAAGCGGCGATCAAAAAGGCCGCGAGCGGCGGCACACTGGTTTTTGGCGTCTGCGGCGGCTATCAGATGTTGGGACGGCATATTTCCGACCCCGAGCAGGTCGAGGCTGCGGGCATAACGGAGATCGACGGCATGGACCTTTTGCCGGGGGAAACGGTATTTGAAGGAGCAAAGGTGCAGACGCAGACAAGCGGCGTGTTCTCCGGTGTTGAGGGGATGCTCTCTGTGCTGAACGGCAAACGCTACGCAGGCTACGAGATCCACATGGGCCGCAGCGAAGCGCGCGGCGCGCTCATCAGCGCAGGAAATGTCTGCGGCAGCTATGTCCACGGCATCTTTGACGAGCAGGAGGTCACCGACACGGTCTTAAAGGTGCTGTGCGAGAAAAGGGGCATTTCCTTCAAAGCGCTTGGCACCTTTGATTGGAAAGCCCACAAGGAGCGGCAGTATGATCTGCTCGCGGACGCGGTGCGCGCGGGGCTCGATATGCCGCTCATCTACCGCATTTTGAATCGGGAGGTGTGAGCATGCAGGGACTGATTCACCTGTACTGCGGCGACGGAAAGGGCAAGACGACGGCGGCGGTTGGGCTGAGCGTCCGGGCATCGGGCGCGGGAAAGAGCGTGCTGCTTACGCAGTTTTTGAAAGACGGCAGCTCCTCTGAACTGAACGTCCTGCGTGCGCTGCCGAACGTTAAAGTCCTCTGCTGCGAGCGGAATTTTGGTTTTTTCCGCTCGATGGACAAAGAGACACGGGCGGCGGCGCGGCGGGCCTATACGGCGCTTCTGGAAGAGACGCTGCAAAAAAGTGCGGACGGCATTGCGCTGCTCGTGCTTGACGAAGCGGTCGCCGCCTGCAACCATGGCCTCATTGAAGAGGCGCGGCTGCTTGATTTTTTGCACCATAAACCGGAAGATCTTGAGGTCGTGCTGACGGGACGAGAACCGTCGCAGCGCTTGCTGGACGCGGCCGACTATGTGACGGAAATGAAAAAGCGCGCGCACCCGTTTGACAAGGGTGTTTCCGCGCGCCTGGGGATCGAGTTTTAAGGAGAGAGCAATGCAGGAAAAGATCGAAGCGCTCGTGCGCGCCGTTCAGCCGCTGGATCAAAAGGCGATGTTGGCGGCGGAAGCGCATCAGGCGCGGCTTGTCAAGCCGCCGGGCAGCCTGGGGCGGCTCGAAGAGCTTTCCGTTCAGCTGGCGGGCATTACGGGGAAAGTCCACAACGAGCTGCCCCGAAAACAGCTGCTTATCTTTGCCGCGGACAACGGCGTGGTGGCCGAGGGCGTTTCCAGTGCGCCGCAGTCCGTGACGATGCAGCAGACGATCAACCTGACGCGGGGAAAGACCGGCGCGGCGGTGCTCGCCAAGCGCTTTGGCTGCGGCCTCACCGTGTGCGACGTCGGCGTGAATGCCGATCTTTGCGAGAGTGCTGTTCTGAACCGTAAAATTGCCTACGGCACGAAGAATATCTGCACCGGCCCCGCGATGACGCGGGAGCAGGCCTTGCAGGCGATCTTGACCGGCGCGGTGGTCGCGGAAAACATCGACGCGGACGCTGTCGGTATCGGCGAGATGGGCATCGGCAACACGACGACCTCGTCGGCGGTGCTTGCCGTGCTGCTGGGGGCGGACGTTGACAAGGTGACGGGGCGCGGCGGCGGCATCACGGAGGAGAGCTTCCGGAAAAAGAAAGCGGTTATCCGTACTGCCATTGCGGTGAACCGGCCGAACAGGGACGATGTGATCGACGTGCTCGCCAAGGTCGGCGGGTTCGATCTTGCAGCGATGTGCGGCGCCTTCTTGGGCGCGGCGGCTTCCCGGCGCGCCGCGGTCATCGACGGGTTCATTTCCGCCGTGGCGGCGCTTTGCGCCGTCAGGCTCTGTCCGCTCGTGCGCGGCTATCTGATCCCGAGCCACGCTTCGTTCGAGATCGGCTATCGCCTTGCGATGGAGGAACTGGCGCTGCGGCCGCTGTTTGATCTTGGTATGCGGCTGGGCGAGGGCAGCGGCTGCCCGCTCGCCTTTCAGGTGCTCGACGCCGCCTGCGCCGTTATGAACAACATGGCGAGCTTTGACGAGGCGGGCATCAACGACGACTATCTGGAAGAAATTCGGCAGGGCGACCAGTTCACACCCTGAGGGAAAGGATGGTACATGGGGACGCTGATTTTGGTTGCGGGCGAGAATGGCAGCGGCAAGAGCCGCTGCGCGGAGAATATCGTTGCGCAAACGACAGGCAGGCGCTACTATATCGCCACCATGCAGCCCTGCTCGGAGGAAAATCTGCGGCGCGTGGAAAAGCACCGCCGGCAGCGCAAGGACTTGCGTTTTACAACGCTTGAGCTGCCGCATCGGGTCGGCGCGGCAGCAGTCGAAAACGGAAGTGTCGTGCTGCTTGAGGACGTGTCGAACCTGCTGGCGAACGCAATGTTCGAATGCGGCGGGAACGAAGAGAGCGTATACGGGGATATTGAGGCGCTGCTGTCGCGCTGCCGTATTCTTGTCGCGGTGACGATCACAGGGCTGCGCGAGGACGGATACGACGGCGAAACGGTGGCCTATATCCGTGCGCTGAACGGTTTGAATCAGAGGCTGCTTGTCCGTGCCGCGGCAGCGGTGACGATGAAAGACGGACAGCCGTTTGCCGAAAAGGGAGAGTTGAATGAAATTATTTGAACCGCTTCTTATCGCGCTGTCAACATACAGCGCGATCCCCGTTCCGCAGTTTGACTGGAACGAAAAAAATATGCGCTATGCGATCTGTTTTTTTCCGGCGGTGGGGCTTTTCTGCGGCGCGGCGCTTTGGCTGTGGGCGGTCATTGCACAGGCGACGGGCATGAGCGGCGTTCTGTTCGCAGCAGTTGCAGCGTGTTTGCCGATCCTTGTCACCGGCGGTATCCACATGGACGGCTATCTTGACACGGTGGACGCGCTCGCATCGCATCAGACGCGCGAAAAAAAGCTCGAGATCATGAAAGATCCGAGCTGCGGCGCGTTTGCGGTCATCTATTCCGGCGTGTATCTGCTTGCTTACGTAGGCTTTGCCTGCGAGGTGTATCTTGCGGGGAAGATCCTGCTGCTCTGCCCGCTGTTTGTGCTCTCCCGCGCGCTGTCGGGTCTGTGCGCGGTGAATCTGCCGAACGCGAGAAAGGCGGGCATGCTCTGCGCATTTACGAGCCTTGCCCGGCGCCGCACGGCGACGGCGGGGCTTGCGCTCACCGGATTTGCAGCGGCAGCGGGCATGATCTGCCTTTCGCCTGCTGCCGGCGGAACAGCAGCGGTGTTTGCCGTCCTCTCCGCGCTGGTGTACCGCAGGTTCGCCATGGCGCAGTTCGGCGGCGTGACAGGCGACACCTCCGGCTTCTTCTTGCAGCTCTGCGAGCTGTGCGGATTGGTCGGCGCCTGGGTCGGAGGGCTGCTGTGATCGACATTCTTTTCATCCGCCACGGTGCAACGGAAGGAAATCTCCACCGGCGTTACATCGGCCGCACCGATGAGCCGCTGTGCGCGGCGGGCATTGCGCAGGCGGAGCGCCTGAGGGGGCGGAATCCATCCGCGGACTGCCTTTTCGTCAGTCCGCTGCTGCGCGCGCGGCAGACGGCGGAGATCGTATTTCCGCAGATGCCCTACGCACTTGTGGAAGGGCTGCGTGAAACGGACTTTGGCCGCTTCGAGGGAAAGAACGCGGACGAGCTTTCCTCAGACCCCGCCTATCAGGCATGGGTGGACGCGATGTGCCTGACGCCCATTCCGGGCGGGGAAGCGGCAGCGGACTTCAAAAAGCGCTGCTGCAAGGCATTTGCAGAAACGGCTGCGGCCGTGCCGGACGGCATGTGTGCGGCATTTGTCGTGCACGGCGGCGTCATCATGGCAGTTCTGGAGTTCTTTGCGTACCCAAAGCGCGACTTTTACGCCTATCATATCGGAAACGGAGAGTGCCTTGCCTGCACGTATGACGGGCAGACGCTGCGTGTCAAAAGCATTGCGCGCTGAAACTCGCAGTGTCAGGATCATAACGGGTTCGACGACACCCGCGGCGTGCTCGCTGCTCTTGATATGAAAGACATAGGAGGACAGCGCGATCAGCACGCCGCAAATGACGTAGGAAAGGTACATGAACAGCTCGGTCTGGCTGCCGCCGGATGCGAGGCAGTATACCGCTCCGAGAAGGTGGCCCGCCATGGAAGATTTGAGGTGATCTCTCCGAAAATGTGCATCTGGTTTTCCACGCAGGTCACCTCGCAGGAGACGCGGGAATAGGGCTCCTGTACCAGCAGCTTCTCCACACTGATCGCTTCCCGTCAGGATTTTTTCGCCATCTTTCCGGTGAGCTGAACGCCCTTCTTCTTGGGGAGAGAATTCCACAGCTCATCGGCAACCGGCGCCCACTTTTCAGCGGTGGGGACGCAGCGGTTGCAGTAGTCGCAGGCGCGCTCGGGGCTTTCAAGATCCGTGGAGCGGGCGCCGGATTCCTCCACGATCTGTGTCAGACGGCCGGGGTTATCCAGTACGGGGCAGGGGCGCAGCATGTTGTCATTGAAGGGCTGGTTGCGGCGATAGGCCATAAAGAGCGGGGACTGATAGCACTCAAGCAGCGTTTTTTCCTTGATGTTGGAATCGGAGTAGTGAATGAATGCGCAGGGCTCCATGTCGCCGTTGGCATTGATGTGGCAGTAGCCGCGTCCGCCGGCGATGCAGCCGCCGACCGCGTCGCCGTCGTTCCAGAAGTCCATCGTAAAGAGGGGCTTGGTCTTGCGGAACTTGTGGATCTGCTCATACATGAACTTGCGCTGCTCCGCAGTGGCGATCAGCTCCGGCACGGCTGCTGCGCCGATGGGCATATAGGTGAACAGCCATGCGAATTTCGCACCCATGTCGATCATGGAATCGAAATATTCCTCGCTGCCGATGACCTCGACATTCTTGCTGGTGTAGCAGCAGGAAATGCCAAAGAGCAGCTTGCGCTCCTTCAGGCGCGTCATGGCCTCGATGACCTTGCGATAGGTGCCCTCGCCGCGGCGGAAGTCGGTCGCTTCCTCAAAACCCTCGATGCTGATGGCGGGGACGAGGTTCTTCACGCGCAGCATTTCGTCGGCAAAGGCATCGTCGATCAGCGTGCCGTTGGTGAAGGTGAGGAAGGCGCAGTCGTCGTGCTTTTCACACAGGCGAATCAAATCGGCCTTGCGTACCAGCGGCTCACCGCCGGAGTAGATGTAAACGTAGGTTCCCAGCTCTTTGCCCTGGCAGATGATGCTGTCCAGCTGTTCATAGCTGAGGTTCAGTTTGTTGCCGTATTCCGCCGCCCAGCAGCCGGTGCAGCGGAGATTGCAGGCAGAGGTCGGATCCATCAGGATCGCCCAGGGGACGTTGCACTGGTACTTATCCTGCATTTTCATGGTGGCGGGCGTGCCGATCAGCGTGCCGTTGATGACAACGGTCTCCACCAGTTTTTTGCGCTGTTCGTCGTCAATGTCTGTCCACAGGCTCTTCACCAGCTTCGACCAGTTGTTGTTCGGGTCAGAAAGCGCGGCGCGGATCCCTTCAACCTGCGTGGTGACGGCCTGACCGTTTTTGTCATATTTTTCCAGCATATCGAGCAGGTTGGGAAGATTGGCTTCCGGATCCGTGTCCAGATAGCTGTAGACCTGCTTCATGGCAAAGCCCTTTAACACTTCGGAGGCGTTCATAACAACAGTTCCTTTCTGTTTTGTATTGCTTTGAGTATTATTATCTTAACGAAATCTATATACGAAAACTATGGACGAAAAAGTCGAAGCGTATGGTTTTATGCAGAAGCATCGGCAATGCGCAAATTTGCGCAGAACTGTCGTTTTACGCAAAAAGAGCTGTCTCCCGTGCGGGAGACAGCTCTTTTTCATAATATGGCGATTATCTACTCGGCGATTTGGAGCGCGCCGTGCAGGAAACTGTCGAACAGCGTGCCCAACCGGTCGACGCTTTCATCAATATCGTATTCCATGCCGTTCCAGAAAAACTGCATCACAAAGCCGATGAAGGCGTAGCGGCAGAAGGAGGCGATGCTGCGCAGATTTTCCTCGGAAATATCGCGTCCCTCCGCCGCCTGATGTACCACGCGGGAGAAGGCGTCGTCCGTCAGCGAGAAAATGTACCGCTCCAGACGGTCACGGGAGAGAACGTCGAACACGTGGTAAATGGTTTTGGAATGCTCCTTGCATCGGCGCAGAGCCCCTTTGCCGCCTGTTGATATTTTCATTTTTTTGTGATTTCTCCTTGACAAGAGCGAAGTCGTGTTATACCATGTCGCTGAGAGAAGAACACTTCCTCATAATATGAATATGCACGGAGGACAAACACATGCGTATGATGGACGCGATCGTCAAGCCCGCGGCAGCTCCCGGACTGGAACTGCGCCAGGTTCCTGTCCCCACCCCCGGCGCGGGGGAAGTCCTCATTAAGGTACACAAGACCGCAATCTGCGGCACGGACGTACATATCTACGACTGGAACGAGTGGTCGGCCCAGCACGTGAAGCCGCCGATGGTCATCGGTCATGAATACGTCGGTGAGATTGCCGAGCTCGGCGCAGGCGTGACGGGGCTTACCGTCGGTCAGCGCGTTTCCGGCGAGGGGCACATTACCTGCGGCCACTGCCGCAACTGCCACACGGGCAACATCCAGTGGTGCAAGAACACCACAAGCGTCGGCGTGGACCGCGACGGCGCGTTTGCCGAGTATGTCTGCATTCCTGCGCGCAACGTCGTGCTCATCGACCCCTCGCTTGACGAAGACGTGGTCGCCATGTTCGACGCGGTCGGCAACGCGACGCACACGGCGCTGATGTTCAACCTCGTCGGCGAGGACGTGCTCATCACGGGCGCGGGCCCTGTCGGCATCCTCGCTGTCGCCATCGCCAAGTATGCCGGCGCGCGCCGCGTGGTCGTCACGGATCTCAACGACTACCGTCTCGGCCTTGCGCTCAAGATGGGCGCGGACGCGGCCATCAACTCTGCCAAGCAGGACCTCACGCTCGCTATGAAGGAGCAGGGCCTGGTCGAGGGCTTCGATGTCGGCTTTGAGATGTCCGGCTCCGGCGCTGCGCTGCATCAGATGATCGGCGTGATGCGCAACGGCGGCAAGATCAGCCTGCTCGGCCTCGGCAACGGCCCTGTCCAGATGGATATGAACCTTGTCATCGGCAAGGGCCTGACGCTGCAGGGCATCTACGGCCGCAAGATGGACAACTGGCACCAGATGAGCTATATGGTACAGGGCGGGCTGGATCTCACCCCTGCCATCACCCACCGCTTCCACTACACCGAGTTTGAAAAGGGCTTTGAAGCCATGCACAGCGGCATGAGCGGCAAGGTCATTCTCGACTGGACGACGAAAAAGGAGGACTAAGCAGAATGAAGACCGCATACGAGAGCTACCGCGCAGAGCTTGCCGCCATCCGTGAGGCGGGCACCTACAAGAATGAGCGCATCATCACCACTCCGCAGAAAAGCCGCATCGACACCACCGCCGCGCACGGTGTTGTGAACATGTGCGCGAACAACTACCTGGGCCTTTCCAACCACCCGCGCCTGATCGAGGCGGCGAAGAAGAGCTACGACGATTGGGGCTTCGGCCTTTCCTCCGTGCGCTTCATCTGCGGCACGCAGGAGATCCACAAGACGCTCGAGCGCAAGATCGCCGACTTTGTCGGCATGGAGGACGCCATCCTCTATTCCTCCTGCTTTGATGCCAACGGCGGCCTTTTTGAAACGCTGCTGGGCGCGGAGGACGCCGTCATCTCCGATGAACTGAACCATGCGAGCATCATCGACGGCGTGCGCCTCTGCAAGGCGCACCGCTACCGCTATAAAAACAGCAATATGGACGATCTGCGCGCCCAGCTCGTGAGCGCGCGCGAGGCGGGCTGCAAGAAAATCATCATTGCGACCGACGGCGTTTTCTCCATGGACGGCTACATCGCCAACCTCAAGGGCATCTGCGACCTCGCCGATGAGTTCGACGCGCTCGTGATGGTCGACGACAGCCATGCCGTCGGCTTTATGGGCGAGCACGGCCGCGGTACGCCGGAATACTGCGGCGTGATGGGTCGTGTCGACATCTTGACCGGTACCTTCGGCAAGGCCATGGGCGGCGCCTCCGGCGGCTACACCGCCGCCAAGCGCGAGATCGTCGACCTGCTGCGCCAGCGCAGCCGTCCCTACCTCTTCTCCAACTCTCTCGCCCCGGCCATCTGCGCGGCGACGATCGCAACGATCGATATGCTGACCGAGTCCACCGCGCTGCGCGACAAGGTGCATGAGAACGCGCGCTACTTCCGCGCGGAGATGGAGAAGCTCGGTTTCGATCTCCTGCCCGGCGAGCACCCGATCGTGCCCGTCATGCTCTACGACCCGAAGGTGGCGAACGAGTTCGCCCGCAGAATGCTCGAAAAGGGCGTGTACGTCGTCGGCTTCTGCTACCCGGTCGTGCCCAAGGGACGCGACCGCGTGCGTACGCAGATCTCCGCGGGCCACACGAAGGAAGACCTCGATTTCGCGGTCAAGTGCTTCGGTGAAGTGAAGAAGGAAATGGGCCTTTAAATAAAAATCATTGGGCGCATCATTCAAAAAGAACGTGCAGCAGCGGATATCCGCTGCTGCACGTTTTGTGTTCTGACTATGCGCAATCCCTTTTCGTTTTACAAAATCATTCGATGAGTTTGCAATTTTCATTCAAACGATTTTTAACTTTTTAAAGGCGGTGCGATGACGAGAATAACAGAGAAATAAATATATTATGATAGAAAAGACTTATTTTTTTGCTTTTTTTGGAGAAATGCTGGCTGACGTTTTTGCGGAAAAGGAATACGCCCTTACTTGCTGGGAAGGAAGACACGCCGCAGAATGTAGGTTTGTCAAACATATTGGACAGTGACCTGGGCGGGAGACATCCAGCGGAGAGGCCTCATGGGCAAGTTGTTGGAACGACGGTTGTGGACGGCAAGCTGCTTTGCAAAGTCATCCAAGGAATAGAACGAGCGGCAAGAGTAGAAGCGTTTCTGATCCTCGCGGTGGCTG
>ERZ773147.2795-NODE-2795-length-14342-cov-2.932946_pt1 | contig 14342 bp, 8 predicted proteins | sample MGYA00580851_ERZ773147 | MGnify/ENA primary metagenome ERZ773147 (study PRJEB29015, sample SAMEA2737818) | human gut metagenome | biome: human gut; feature: human-associated habitat; material: faeces | place: China | collected 2012 ... | reverse complement strand
GTTCGTTAAATTCGCGGGCAGTATTCACTGCATCCTGACCGGTCATCGCATCGACCACAAACAGGGTTTCATTCGGATGAATAGCCTCTTTGATTGCAGCGATCTCGTTCATCATCTGCTCGTCGATAGCCAAACGTCCTGCCGTATCGACAATCACCACATCATACCCCTTCGCTTTGGCTTGTTTAATGGCATCCAAAGCGATCCTTACCGGATCTTTGGTCGTCTCATCGCTATATACAGGCACCTGGATCTGTTCGCCCAATACTTTCAACTGCTCGATAGCAGCGGGACGATAAACGTCACAAGCCACCAGCAAAGGTTTCTTCCCTTTTTTATTCTTCAATAAATTGGCAAACTTACCGGAAAAGGTCGTTTTACCGGAACCTTGCAAACCGGACATCAAAATAATCGCCGGATTACCTTTTATATCTACTTCGACATTCTTGCCCCCCATCAACTCAGCCAACTCGTCGTGGACAATCTTCACCATCATTTGTCCCGGTTTGACAGCCGTGAGCACATTCATACCCAAAGCTTTCTCTTTCACCCGATTGGTGAAGTCCTTCGCTATTTTATAGTTGACGTCGGCATCTAACAAGGATCGGCGCACCTCCTTCAAGGTCTCCGCTACATTCAATTCTGTGATTTTTCCCTGCCCCTTTAATATCTTGAACGACCGTTCCAGTCTTTCCGATAAATTCTCAAACATATCTTATTCGCTTTATATTTAATGATTATTTTATCTTTTCCCAATATTTTTCAACACCACAAATGTTTTATCGATCAAGGCATTATCAACCACCACCGTAAACTCGTTGGTAGAAGAGATGACTTCGGTCAGATTGATACCTTCCCAAGATAATTCTTTCATAATGGTATAATAAAAACCGGCCTGCATACTGTTCCCTTTCGGCAATTTCAGCGTCACCGAAGACAGACCGTTTTTTTTAAAGAGACACAACTCATCTTTAAAATAATCGGCGATCAATTCCTCCATCGTGTCACTGATCACAAGGTTGGTTTCGAAAACTCCCTGTACCATCGTATAAAAAATCTCATCGTTTTTCACCAGATTTTTCAATACTTCGATATGGCAATCCAATAGAGTAGGTGAATTTTTAAAAGTATAGTCACACAAACTACTCCTAAGAATAATATCCCCCATATTACTCAGCAACTTATTCAACTGCACCTGCTCCCGCACCTGCAAATAAGGCGCCAACCGATTCAAGGCCATCACAATAGCCCCGGTATTCACTCCCTTCTGCAACGCTCTCTCCACATCGGGCTGCAATTGCCGGGCAAGCGAAGAAACATTGATAATGCCCGCCGCTAAAGACTCCGACAGATAAGGCCGGTGTTTTACGATATCTTCTACAACATGAGAAATACTGACCATACAAAGTACATTTAAAAGATGAGCTGTTTAATTTTCAACAAAAATAGTATATTCTGAGCATTTAACCACCGATTTTTCTATTTTTTTCATAAGAAACGAAAGAAATGAATACAACCAGACAAACGCATAAAAATAACCGGTAAAATAGAAAAACCAAAAAATCCGGCAGGATCACTCCTACCGGATTCACACAACATAAATTTGAAACTACACTTATCAACGCATCATTCTGCAATTGTACAAGGAAGTGACACGTTTGCCTTCATATCCTTTAAAAGATACCCGGATTTTATCTTTTCCCTCGGTAAATTTAGCAGGGATTACAATCGTATTTTCGACGAAGTTTCCATCTTCTCCTTTAGGAGAGAACAATTCCAGACGTACACCATCGATCAGGATTTCGAAGGTATCACGACCACAATCCCCACCCCAGAAAGTCATCATCATCTTCATGGATTCCGTCCCGGATACTTTCATATCGAAATCAAAATATCCGGTCGGATAAGCATACCGGTATTTTTTACCCCTGAAATCTCCGATACGGCTTTCCCCGGCACTCAGGTTATGATCCCGTTCGGGCTGCATTTCTCCCAGCACGATATAATCGACAGTCACCTTATTCAACTCTTCGATCCGCAATCTTTCTGCTTCGTATTCCGCCTGTTTTTGTTTCCATTCCCCGGGTGAGAATACATCCCAATACACCGTATAATACTGATCGTAGGTATTGTAAAAAGGAATCAACGTCACCTCTTTCGGATAACCCAAACCTTCGGTTTCAAAAGTCAGCGGTTTACCGTTTACCGGGTGGATATACTTACATACCTGTTTGTCGGGTGAAACAAAAACCGGTACACCCCGGATCGGTTCTATCTCTTTCTCACCCAATGCACCTGCCAGTAAAGTCGGTCCGTAGAACACAGCCCGCCGGTCGGCATTATCCGGCATTTCTTTCGTATAAAGATTCATCGGTATATTCAATTCGATCCGGTCGCCTGCTTTCCATTTTCGTTCCAGCGTAACGAAAGATCCCGGTTTAGAAGTTATTTTTTGCTTTGTACCGTTCACTTTCACCACAATTCCTTCGCCGGCCCATACCGGATAACGCAGATTCAAAGCCAAAGGCTGACGTTCCCCCTCGACCACTTTCAACGTCACCCGTCCATTCTCCGGATAAACGGTTTCCAACCTCACTTTCAATCCCTTCTCTTTCCAGGTCAATACCGAGGGTATATAAAGATTGACAAACAGAGAACGGTCGTCGCTACCGTGACTGTAAATCGCCCCCCCGTACTTGGAATGATTTTCAAAACCACTTCCCATACAACAAGTGAATGAATTGTATTTATCGCAAAAATCTTTCCGGGTTCCCATCGCCAGCGGCACAAAATAACAGGTCATTCCCGTTTCGGGATGCTGAGAAGCCAGGATGTGATTATACAATGCTTTCTCGTAAAAGTCGAGATACTTCGGATCTCCGGTCCATTCATACAGATGCCGGCTCAATTTCAGCATATTATAAGTATTACACGTCTCACAGGTAGAATGCGTCAGGCGATCGTTCAGTTTATCGGGTGTCGAAAGATATTCTCCCGAGCTATTTCCCCCGTTAGCATAACTATGATGATTTACCATCGTTGTCCAGAAAAATTCGGCAATTCGTTCATCTTTTGGGTTTCCGGTCAACTCATACTGACGTGCACTACCGATGATCTTCGGTATCTGGGTATTCGAATGCAATCCGGGCAGGATATCTTTCCCTTCTGCCAACGGTTCCATCAATCGTCTGTGGTAAAATCGATATGAAGCGTCCAGGTATTTTTTATCTCCGGTCAGAGCATACACCTGTGCCAATGCTTCGTTCATACCACCGAACTCACAATTCAGCATCGTCTGTACCTGTTCGTCCGTCAGTCCGGCAAGTACATCCACCAGATAATCGGCCAAATTCACCAGTACTTTTTTAGCAGTCTTGTTCCCAGCTAACAGATAAGCATCATTGAGTCCCATCATGGTTTTATGTTCGTTGTACCAGGGGACCCACAAGCCGTTCAAATCGAATCCGGCCGAACGGATAATCCCCTTTTTCACCTGTTTGAATACCCGGTCTCCCCCCGGCATGCCACCGATAAAACCGTTCACAAAATATTGCTGGCAACTATCCAGTTCGTGCACGATATAATCCACCCGTTGTTTGAAGCGTTCGTCTCCGGTAGAGGCATACTGTTGTGCCACAGCCGAAAGATAATGTCCCAGGGTATGCCCGGCTATCCCCATAGACTCCCAGCTTCCATAAGATTCTCCTTTCGGCTCGAGGCCTGCATTCTTCAGGAAATTCGATAACAAACGGTCCATATCCATTTCCAGCATCCATGCCGCATTCCGGTCCATAGCATTCTTAAAAGGGCTATCCAGCAAACGGACCTCCTTCAAACCGAAATACTTCACCTTCGCCGGCACCACATTCCCGACAGCCAAGGCCGTGCAATGCTCACAGGCTCGGCCTACCGACACAACCCCTATAACCAGTAACAATCCTATTATTAATTTTCTCATAACTTCTATTATTTTCAAATTCTACCTTTGCCCCCCTTTACTCTGTTCCGAGTACAATCACATTCGCACTAAAAGGGCCTACTTTCACCTGTTTGGTATTTTTCAAACTTTTTTCCGACACTTTCACCACACTTTCCTGTCCCGGTGTATTATAAGCCATATCGTCGGGTCCGGTAAGGGTATAAATCGTCGCCACTCCGTTCAACCGGCATGTTTTTGCCTGATACTCAAACTGTCCACCCAGTATATCCAGCTCGAAAGTCACTTCTTCCCAGCCCGGATTTATAACAGATAAAGTCAATGCCTGATCGGAAGACCGGATAGCGGCAGCGACATCCAGGGGACGTAACTCTCCGTCCACTTTCACCGGAACGGTACCGAATTGTTCGCGATATAATTTCAACACCTCGCCGGTCGAAGCATAACAAGCATCCGTCGTCGTCGCTTTGATACAACCGATGACATTCACCGTTTGTGCATAATTGGCCATAAATACCATATCGCTTTGACGGAGGAACTCATTCAGTCCGGCAGCAATCCCCAAAGCATCCCGTAAGAAATAACGGGTACCCAATTCGCCATAGATATGAGGGCCGTACCAATAATTCCATTCGTCCATACAAATACGGATATCTTTACCTTCCAAAGCGGGAATATCTCTCCGGTACCCCCGGTGTGCCTCGGCTATCCGGCGAATATTACGGGGAATTTGCAATACGTGTGTCATCAGTCCTCCGCCATGCCAGTCCTGACAATAAAAATGTTCGCTCACCAAATCCATCCGGTCGGCACAATTAGCCAAAATCATTTCGTCCCACCGGCCCACTTCTCCGACAGCGATCAGGTGGATAGAAGAATCTACTTTCCACATCGCATCTGCAAAACTGTTATGTTTTTTCACAAAAGCCTCCGTACTCATAAAACCGAGTTGCCAATCCCCGAACATTTCATTCCCGACGGACCACCATTTCACCTTCCAGGGTTTTGCCTGTCCGTTTTGTTTCCGCCATTTACCCATCGGTGTATCCTCTGTACCGTTACAATATTCCACCTCATCGGCAGCTTCTTTTACCCCTCCCAAACCGGCATTTACAGCAATATAAGGCTCGGTATCCAACAATTCACACAATCGCATAAACTCATGAATCCCGACATCGTTCGATTCCACTCCTGTCCAGGCCGGATTTCTCCGGGGAGGCCGTTTATCCCGTTCACCGATCCCGTCATGCCAATCATAACCACTGACGAAATTACCTCCCGGCCAACGATATACCGGAGCTTTCAATCCTCTCAGCAAAGCCAGCACATCCGCCCGGAAGCCGTCGATATGATCATCCGGCATCAAAGAAGCCGTACCGATCCATAATCGTCCTTCTTTTTGCGGACAGATCGAAAAAGTAGCATCCTTTACTTTATGATCGAAAGCTGAAAAATGCACCGGATATTTACGATAAGTAGTCCCGACCTCCAAGGATAATTCCTGAATAAACGAACCGTAATTCAACATCACTTTTACCGGCATTTCGCGATCGGCTTTCATTACAATATATCCCGAACAGGAAATACCGGGCCGTAATCCCAGTTGCGTCTGTTTCAGCGCGATCCGTTTACCGTCGGATTTCAACACCGGAGTATGCCGTCCTGTATAGGGAGCTGTCTCGTCCATATACAAACCTTTTTCCGCTTTATCCGTGCCCGCAATCTGCCAGGGAGAACCTTTTTGCCCCGGAGCATACCAGAATTTCCGGTCCATCAACATTTCGGCCCAGATACCTCCATAAATACAATGCCCCATATGTTCTATAAATTGCCCATAAATATAAGGAGACATCTCCGCCTTTTGCTCTGCCGGATCAACTTTTATACTGGTTTCGATGACCTCCGTACCCAGACATTCGAACGAAAGATCGTCAAACCATACTTTCCCTTTTGCTTTTCCTTCTGTTCCCAGCAAACATGATACGATGACACAATCGTTCGCTCCGGTCTCAAAATCACAACTGACCAAAGTCCAGTCTTGCGTACCGGTAAAATCAGGCAATTGTACCTCGACTCCCTGCAAGCGGAATCCGGCTCCCCCTTGCGGTTCGGCCACTACATTTTCACATTTGATCCACCCTTTGAAGCGATATTTCGACCACGGTTTGAGATTCACCCGGTTATTCCAGTATCCATTAGCCAAACCGTCGGCTGAAATACATAAACTCCGGGTACCGTCATGAGCCGTTGCATCATAGAAGTGCAAAACTTCTTTACTGGCAGGAGGAGCCTGCCAATAGAGCACTTCTGAAGAAACGACCTCTTCGGCAGAACCGTTCTTTATTTCTCCCCACTGTCCACCGGTCAAAGGTTGACGCTCTTTTGGGACAGAACATGCACAAAGCACCGCTATCCCGAATAAAACGATATTATTCTTCTTCATTTTCGATATTTATTGATGTATTTATGACAACTAATCTGCTCGTTCGTAGCCGGGAAAAACTCACTCAAAATATCGTACAAACCGCGGTCATATGCCTTCAATTCCTTGCGGGTATTCACCTGGTTATGCTTTCCGTCCGGCTTAGGAACTTCAGCATTCACATTAAACCAATCCTGTACTCCTTCGGCCCAATACTCTTCGATATTGGTCGCGGCATAGGTATCTTTCCACTTTCCGGCAGCCAAAGCGGCATCATAAGCTTTTTTCAGACGTTCATTAAAATCGGGATATACAGTCAGTATTCCGATCAAATGAATCGAATGGGCAAATTCATGGACCAGAATATCTTCGGCATGGTATTTATCGATCTGATATCCCAAAATATTTTCTTCGGCACAAGTCGTCAAAGGCAACCACTTCGTTCCTCATAATCCCCTGGCTCTCAAGTCCCAATTCAAAGAAGTATCCCGAGCCAAATGAGCATGTTCGGGGATATCGGTCGTACCTTCATAACGAGCCATGACGCCCACACGGGTACCGATATCTGTCATCGCCTTCAACACCCCGGCAGGCAGATATCCGGTCAACGCCGTCAACGTACGGTGAGCCGCATACATCGCCGAATCGGGAACCAGCCAGCTATAATATGAATCCCGTTGGCATTCAGGTATTTCTTGTAAAAAGGATTCAGCTTCAGCTCTAGCGGTGGAGCCGTAATCCCCGGTTTCTGTCCGGTTACTCTCTGCTGCGCCTTTCCCAGACACAGCAGACAACAAAATACAATGCACATCACATATTTCATAACACTTTCATATTAGGGTTAGACAATCTGCCCACCAGCACACCATGCAGAGGTACATCATTAGCATCCGGATTTTCATCCGCCTATCGGTTTAATACCTTTTCCCCCACTTTATTACGTCCCGGTTTTTCCTTTTTCAAATCACCTAAACAAAGGAATGACATTCCCTTAACTTTCAATAAAACATATATGCAAAAAAATACAACAATTGTACAAATCGAGTTTTTAAAAGGAAAATAGCATATAAAAATCATACATACGATTGTTGACTTGCCCCCCAAAACCTCCTAATAAAAAAGGAACGGTGCATGTCCAGTTTTAAACCGTTATTACCGTTTTAACTGTCGGCACCGTTTTAACCTTAAAATAGCATCCGGTATCGGAGAAAATTATTCTGCAAAAACCAAAGTTCTGATACAATGTTCGGTTTGACCGGATGCCCATGAATAATAGTCGAACTCAAAATATAAAGTCTTCGTATTTTTATCATAGTAAGCGATATAATCCGATTCGAGAGCCGTATTCACCGGTTCATACATCGTCACGATTTCAACTTCATAAGCTCCTGAAGGAGCCCCGTCTGCAGTAGATTCCACCTGATTAATCTTAAATAATAGTGGATAAGCAGTATTTCCATTATCCAACCCCATAGCATAGTCGTAATCGGCAGCCCTGAATTTGGCATAGCGATCGTCATAAAGGCTAGTGCCTGCAGCTTCCAGTTCGGTTGTTATCTCATCGTACTCTGCTTTCGTATAGATTTTATCACCGAAATGAACATATCCGGTATATCCTTCTTCTGTCAATGTATAGTTTCCGGCTAATACACCGGCCTCCAAAGCCGGTAAAACGACTACCGATGAAGCATCCATCTGGGTCACCGTAAAGCTTTCGGTAACCCCTTCCCACACTCCGGTAATCGTAGCCGTGCGGGTTTTTCCGGTATTGTTCGCTGTAGCCGTCAGATTCAGAGTCACAAAAGCATCGTCTTCGCCAGCGACGACCATATAACCGTCGGTACCCTGTACAAAACTGACTCCCTCACTACCGACAGTCAACCAACTCACACCGGTCCCTTCTACTTTATACTTCGTCATACCGATATAATTTCCGGAAGTATTCGACTTTGTACCTCCCGTATATGAAAATTTCACTTCTTCAGTTCCCCAGTCAATCACCGCACAAGGTTGTACCAAAGTCATCGTCTGGGTCAGATTCCCGGCCTTAATCGTTACAGAACCGGTGATTTCCTGAGCGGTCGTATTCAAATTCGCCACCGAAACAGTCACGATAGAATCATTGGTCCGGCTAGCTGTAAAATCGTCCGTTACGCTTTCTACAGTCCAACTATCCGTATAGGCTTTCACTTTAATATCACCATTTCCTCCCCAAAAAACCAAGTTTTCCAGGCTGACATCACTTAACATAAGTCCGGATTCCTGACTAACCGTCACTTTTTTTACCGACTGCTCTTTCTGTACCGTAATCGTCGCTGTCCGTACCGCTGCCTCCGTATCGTTCGGGTCCACCCTGACGGCTATCGAATCGGTGCCCTGAATCCATTCCGGTTTACACCACGACTTATCCGAGCTAAAGGTCCAATCGTCAGTATTACATTCGACCACAAAACCCTCTTCGCCTCCTTTTAAGCCATAACTCAAATTCGTCTTCGTAACCGCTAGTGCTCCCGACCGCTGAGCAACCGTAAATATTTTATAAAGCTGATCCGATACCGATACCGTGATATGTCCGAAACGTTCTTCAGAGCCGGTATTTACTTCTGCTGTAAAATTCACGATCGAATCCTTTTCTACGGAACAGGTCACCCAATCGGCATCTTTATCGATACTCCATGCAACATCCGACCGCACGATAAACGAACCCGTAGCTCCTTTAGCACTGACTTCCAGGGTGTCGGCAGATAAACTGATCGTAGGTGCAGCCTGCATGACAGCCAGACTTTGTGTCCGGCTACCGGCCTGTATCTTTAATATAGCCGAACGTATTTCAGCCCCTGAATTATCCTGGGTTTTCAATATCAACAAAGTATCTTTTTTCTCATAGGTAATCCAATCGTAATCGTATTCCGCCACCGCCCAGAAGTCGAAAGTCGTCGTAATCTTTACCGTATCCAGCCTTCCTGTTGCAGAACGGTTCAAACGGGACGGAGTCAGATACAAATCGGCACTTTGAGTGGTAAAACTACGTACCACCGAATGTACATCCGCAACAGAAGCATTTTCATATTTGGCATAAGCGACATAAGAATAAGTCGTAGCCGATTCCAATTCGGTCAAATCCAGATACATCACAGAATCGACCTTTTCTACTTTTAAAACATCCCCATAAGATAACAAAGCACTCTTATCGGTCTGTACTCCATAACAGATTCCCACTTCACCGATACCGGCCGTCTCATTCAGGCGGATCCGTACCCGGGCAGATGTCGGCGTGATCGATTCTTCCAGCGGCCCGCCATTCACATGTACCGAGGATGTAGTCAACACATCGTCGTCATCGCTACAGGCTCCTAAAAAAACGGCCAGCAGACCTACTAAAACGGAAAATATTTTATTCTTCATAAGATTCATCATTAAAGTTATACTTAGTTTTTCACCTCCGTATTGACAAATTTCACCCGATAAGGATATTCTTCATCATTGCCGACATCGTCGTCCCAAACATGAGGTTCATGCCGGGTCGGAGCTCCCGATACCACAAACCACAACTGTTTCAGCCCTCCACCGGGCACGGTAAAAGATACGGACGCTTGCGGAGCAGTCCCGGTTGCCTCCCCCATATCCCCGTATACAGGTGTCCAACTTCCTTGCACACCGACAAAACCGAACCTCCATCCTGCTTTGCTATCACCGACTGTCCGATAACGGCTGTCACCTGTAATCCCTTCGAATTCGGCAGTCACCGTCGTTCCTCCTTCCGGTACGCTCAACTGAAAAGCATTATAGCCGTAATCATGCGGTGTAAAAGCGATATTTTGCTCCGTGCCGTGATCTGCAGTCACCGTATCCGGATAGGAACGATAATATCCGTTCTCAGCGATCAGACGGGTCTTGTGGGTATACCAGGTTTGCCGGTCGGCCTCGCTTTGTCTATCGACGATACGCCGCAAATAACCGCCCAAAGGATAATCCCAGGTAATGTCATGACAAGCCGATTCCCACACTTCGGCATTGAATTGATCCTGTGAAAGACCTGCAATCCGTTTATAAGCCGTAATCGGATCTTCATGGCTTTCAGACTCCCGCCATACCCGTCCCAACATATCTTCCCCATGTTTCATCCGCCAATATTCCATCAGATAAAAAGCCTGGTAACGCAACCATTCGTGCATAAATCCGCGGTGATGATTGGCCAGATAAATAGGTACATCACAATTCCACTCCGGGAAAAGCGCGATATTCTGCCACGCCATATGCTGGGCACACATCTCCCAAAAACTATTGCCATCCTGCGAAGTTCCGCTTTGCCCCTGACGGAAGCCGGCCTCTTTGTTCGGATCGTCACAATACACCTGATATTGGAACGAATGCCCGAACTCGTGGGCGATCGTCTGTCCCACCGGTTTCATCGTCGCCGGATTGACCCACAAAGCTCCGATCACATCATCGTATCCTCCGCCATATGCCGTCCACGTGGTCGTATAATGGACGATCACCATCATCCGGATCGAATCGACGTTCGAATTTCCCGGAGTGACAAAATTCAGGGAATCATGATACAATTTATAGAAACGCTCTCCTTTTTCGAGTAAATCGTCGAGATCGACAGTCATATCCACCCCATTCAAAGGCGGAGCACTTTTGGGATCGTCACCGAATCCTTTTTCCCAGAATACCACAAAATTTTCGGAAGAAACCATCCGGTGATAACTGAGCCGACTGTTATCGTCATAAAAATCCATAGACCGCAAATCATCCTGGACCGGGAAAAACAGCTTCTTTCCACTGGGCAATACGGTGGCTTTTCCTTGTACCTCACTGTCGGTAAGCCGGCACTCGATCTCAAAGACTCCTTTCTGAGTCACAGACAAATTACAATCGAAAAAGAGATCTTTCCTGAAAGCGGTATTCGCTTTCTCAACCTTATATTGTACCGCGTTACCGGTAGATTGTGATACAACCGGATAAGAGGGAACGGGATAAGGAACGATCACCGCTTCGTCGGTATAGATAATTTCTGCCCAGGGATTAGCCGTTTCAAAATTATTTTTATTTGTCCGGGTCACCCAACGATCTTTCCAACTAATGCTCTGATTGCGTCTGTCTTTAACTTTCAGTATCAAATAACCATAATTTTTATTATAAGCACTGCCTAAAGCCCCGGCGAATTCCTGCAGCTCTTCCTCGCTCAGTTCTTTACTACTCACGTCGGCAGGAGCTTTATCGCTATCCGTCGTTCCCCAGGTTGCCGATACAGTGACAGCCTTAGCCGAATTGTCTTTCAACTGGATGCGACAAACGCCTTCTTTGATTTGGGTGACGCCTCCACTGCTAATCTCCAGATCAACCAGATAAACTGCCGCCGGAATATTTTTGGTACCGGCCCCATACAATATCAGTTTTCCAGTAGAAGCATCGACCGACAGTGTCGCCTTTTGAACCGGATTATATTTAGCCAGCACCGCTTCCATGGTCTTATCCGTATTCAGATCGACAGGCGAAGACCACCCGATGACCTCACAGCTCTCGAAAAAAAGCGGTTCACTTTCTTTGGTCGAAAAATTACGGACATCTTTGATCTTTACCGTGATATCCTCCCCGACTCCCTCCGGTAGTTTCAACGCTTCAGATTCATAATCTTCTCCTTTGAGCACGGAAAAGACCGAGGAACCGTATCCCACCTCATCCAGATCGATCCCTTTGATTTTTTCGTTACCGGAACACCCGGAAGAGAAGCCTATCGCCAGGATAGCGATAAGCCTCCACCCCTGTTTTAATACTTTATATCCCATATTTATTCTACTGCTGAATAATAATAAGCATCCCAGTCTTCCGCACTACACCAATCTTCGTGGAATAAGAAACGCAATACCAGTTTTTTCTTTTTGTAGTCGTAATACGACTCATCTTTCACTACACTATTGTCTCCCGGTTCGAGGAATTTCACCACCTCCACCCGGTAACATCCCGGAGCATAAGAAGCTTCCTCATAGTGTAATTTGAAACACAAGGGATAACGGAAATCCACAGCACCGGAAGCCGAAATAATGTAGTCGAAATCATAGGTTCCGAAATCGCTTCTCCTATCCCAATCTACCGTATATCCCTCTCCCGCCATATATTGTTCTTTAGAAAGAATAATGCTTCCGATGGTCCCTCTATCCCGGCTCCATACCACCATACTATCCAATTGCCAGGTGAACGATGAAAGATCGACCTCTTCTATCCTGAACCCTCCGGCTACAGTCATCATGACCGTTCCGCAATCCACCGTTATCGTTTCTCCCGGCATCCCTTCATCGGGCATCGTTGCAGAGACATAAGCCGTATCGTATCCGGTCATGGCTAGTCCCAACGTATAATCTCCCGGCCCCGGCACCTTCACAGTTGCAACACCATCTGCATCGGTCATATCGGCCCCGGTTTCCAGTCCCAAAATAGAAACGCCTGTGATCGGCAGGAAAGTAGAATCGTCTAAAACGGTAAAATTGATCACATAGGACACCGTTTTGGGATTCAAAGCAATCTTTACCTCCACATTTTTCGTACTTCCTTCGCTTACTTCCCCGATAGCTACCGTCGTTGTATAATCCTGATAAGCTTCATGAGAAAATACCAGATTAGCGACAGCCCGCGGAGCCTGATCGAAGGTCAGCGTCGCTTTGCCATTGGCATCGGTCGTTTCCGAAATTTTCAAAGCAGTCTGCTTCAAAGTTACCTCCGCTATCGGTAAGTCCGTTTCTCCGTCGACCACCGTCAGATTCACAACGGCAGCTCCGGCAATGTATTCTTCATCGGTGATCTCGTCATTATCGTCATCCGTACAGGCCCCAAAAGCCAATGGCATCATCCATAACAAAAATGCCAGATATTTAAATCTTTTCATACACTTCGGTTTTAATTATTTCTTTACCCTTTGAACAACACCGGTATCATCAGCTCCTTTCAGCTGATAAGTAATTTCAAAAACTCCTTTACGCTGTATAAACCAGCTGAAACGGAGCCAGATATCAACCCCTTTGGTCGTCGCCGAAGGAATGATCCGATAATAAGACAGATCGTCGGTAGACGTCGGCGCATTGATCAATGGGAAAGGAGCCATAGGGAAAGGAGCGATCATCGCATCCGAAGTATAATACATCTTCTGCCAGGGACTCCGTTTTTCGTAGCTTCCCAAATCCGATTGCCGCTGACGGATTTCTCCTCCGCTATTCGCACCCGTATTCGGTGTCCAATCGAAAGCCTCTCCATAATGATCCAGCACTTTCAGAATCATATAACCGTAGTCCTCGTTGTATTCTCCTCCTGCTGCTGCCAATTTACTTTTAAAAGCTTCCAGATCGTCTCCTTTCAGTTCTTTGTAGGTCACAACCGGATTCAGACGGGTACCCGAATTACTGGAATTCCACAAATCATAGGTACCTTCTTTTATAAAGGAAGAACTCTCGGTCAGAATGATGGTACAAGCATTCCTGATCACCCGGGTCTCTTTCACATTCGACACTTTGATATCGATTTCATATTCACCTACCGGTACGTTCAAAGTACCCTCGGAAAATTCCAACCGTCCTCCCACCGGATTGACCTGAAAGGTCGGATAAGGCTGCATAGAATATTTAGCGGCTACCTGTTCCCAGGTTGTATCCGTTTCCGAATTAATCTTTTCTTTCCAGAAAGTAATCTCACTTTCGGAATACCAGGCCTCTTCGGTTTTTCCGGTTTCTACATTACGAATATCCAATAGCTCGACATTTACCGGACCGGTGGAATTATCCAGCTCCAACGCTTCGGAATAAGTCGTCAGCCCTTGTTCTACCGTAAAAGGATCGGTCACATAGTAAATATTACTGCTCATGTATCCTTCTTCAATCTTGTCGCAAGCCACCAGAACACCTCCGGCGCCCAACAGTCCATATATCAGTTTCTTTATTTTCTTCAAGTATTTGCTTTATAATAAATCTGCCTTTTCCTCTTATTGTT
>ERZ773147.2789-NODE-2789-length-14363-cov-4.366089_pt1 | contig 14363 bp, 11 predicted proteins | sample MGYA00580851_ERZ773147 | MGnify/ENA primary metagenome ERZ773147 (study PRJEB29015, sample SAMEA2737818) | human gut metagenome | biome: human gut; feature: human-associated habitat; material: faeces | place: China | collected 2012 ... | reverse complement strand
TGCGGCCTGGGCCATTTATGGAGCAGGTTTCAAAGTAGTCATTTCCAGTTTTTTCGCCGATATTTTCCGCAACAATGCCCTGAACAACGGATTACTTCCTGTACAGGTGAGCGAATCGTTTCTGGCAAAGCTATTCCAGGTCGTCCGGTCAGCTCCTTCGACCACCGTCAGTATCGATCTGGAACGGCAGACCGTCACCTTGACAGCCACAGGAGAGCAAGAACTTTTCGAAATTTCTCCCTACAAAAAAGAGTGTTTGTTGAAGGGATACGATGATGTCGACTATCTGATGAGCATACACCATAAGATCGAAGCATTTGAAAAGACCCGTTAAAACGATCGGCGAGCCTTCGGTTCTGACAAAGCCAGTGCAAGAGTCGCCTTATGAACCTTACAAACTCATTTCATCATGGATTTAAAAATAGCAGTATTACCCGGTGACGGCATCGGACCGGAAATCATAGAACAGGCCATCAAAGCCATCGATGCCACTTGCAAAAAATACGGTCATACCGTCGGCTATACCTACGGATCAGTAGGGGCAACAGCCATCGACAAGACCGGGAATCCTTATCCGGAAGAAACTCACCGGATTTGTATGCAATCGGATGCCGTATTGTTCGGAGCGATCGGGGATCCCCGTTTCGATAACAATCCCCAAGCCAAAGTCCGTCCGGAACAAGGATTGCTGGAAATGCGCAAAAAATTAGGATTATATGCCAACCTCCGTCCGGTCAGTACTTTCAAATCCCTTGTTCACCGCTCTCCTCTGCGACAAGAACTCGTAGAAGGGGCCGATTTCATCTGTATCCGGGAACTCACCGGCGGCATTTATTTCGGGCAGCCCCAGGGACGTTCGGAAGACGGGCAAACCGCTTTCGACAGTTGTGTATACACCAAAGCCGAAATCAAACGGATTTGCCGATTAGGTTTCGAATACGCCATGAAGCGCCGCAACAAACTGACAGTTGTCGATAAAGCCAATGTCCTGGCAACCTCCCGGCTATGGCGCGAAACCGTACAAGAGATGGCTCCGGCTTATCCTCAGGTAAATGTCGAATACATGTTTGTCGACAATGCGGCGATGAAACTCATCCAGCAACCCAAACATTTCGATGTCATCGTTACAGAAAACATGTTCGGCGACATCCTCACCGACGAAGCCAGTGTCATCACAGGCTCATTAGGCTTGCTGCCTTCCGCTTCTATCGGTATCCACACCTCGCTGTTCGAACCGATCCACGGTTCCTATCCTCAGGCCGCCGGCAAAAATGTGGCCAATCCTCTGGCAACCATTTTATCCGCCGCTATGATGTTCGAATATGCCTTCAACCTGAAAGCAGCCGGAGCAAGCATCCGCCAGGCAGTCGATCGTTCGGTCGAAGCCGGTATCGTTACCGAAGATATCGCTGAAGACGGACAGGCCTATCCGACCAGCGAAGTAGGCGATTTTATAGCAAAGAACATCGGGTAAATGAAAAAACAGACCAATTAAACCGAACAATATGAGTGATCCTTATTTTCCTTCTTTGAAAGATATCATGACGGCGGAGCATACGCTCAACGACATTCTGGTCCCGACACCCCTCATGAAAAACAGAAATCTATCCGATAAATACGAAGCCAATATCTTTCTGAAACGGGAAGATCTTCAAATGGTGAGATCGTATAAAATCCGGGGAGCTTATAATAAAATCAAATCCCTGACTCCTGAAGAGATGGAGAAAGGAGTGGTTTGTGCCAGTGCCGGCAATCATGCCCAAGGCGTAGCCTTCTCCTGCAGCAAACTCGGTATCCAGGGAAAAATCTATATGCCCGTTACTACTCCCAGGCAAAAGATCAACCAGGTAAAAATGTTCGGGGGTAAATCCATTGAAGTCGTCCTGACGGGAGATACTTTCGATCAGGCCAATACAGCAGCAATCGAAGCCTGTAAAAAAAACGATATGGTATTTATCCCTCCCTTCAACGATCCCCGGATCATCGAGGGGCAGGCAACCGTCGGTTTAGAAATCATTCAGGAAGCCCGGATGAAGCTCGATTATATCTTTGTACCGATCGGTGGTGGCGGACTGGCTTCCGGTATCGGTAGTTTCTATAAGCAAATGAGCCCGAAGACCAAGATCATCGGAGTCGAACCGGCCGGTGCCGCCGGAATGAAAAAATCGTTCGAATGCGGAGAGGTAACCGAACTGAACGAAGTAGATAAATTTGTCGACGGGGCAGCCGTACAACGGGTAGGAGAGCTCACTTACGCTATCTGCAAGAAAGTATTGGACGATATCGTCGTCGTGCCCGAAGGCAAAATTTGTACGACGATCCTGAATCTTTACAACTTCGACGCTATCGTAGTAGAGCCGGCAGGAGCCCTGAGTATGAGTGCTCTCGACTTTTACAAAAATGAAATTAAAGGAAAAAACGTCGTTTGTGTGGTCAGCGGCAGCAACAACGACATCACCCGCATGGAAGACATCAAGGAGCGCTCTTTATTATATGAAGGCCTGAAACATTACTTCGTCGTCCGTTTTCCGCAAAGAGCCGGTGCACTCCAGAGTTTTGTCAGCAACGTCCTGGGCCCCCACGACGACATCACCTATTTCGAATACAAGAAGAAGACAAACCGCGAAAAAGGTCCTGCCCTCATCGGCATCGAGATCCAGCATCCCGAAGATTTCCAGGGCCTGCTGGACCGCATGAAATCCGAAGGTATCCTCTACGAATATCTCAATGACAATCCGAACCTATTCGAATTCCTGATCGGATAATCCGTCGCCGGGTAAGGTGTCCCAAAAGTCTTTTTGAAACCGATCTGATCGGCGAATTCTTTCTCAATCCTATTTCAGAAAAACCGGTTTCATTTCCTTGCTTCCAAAAGAAGTAAAAGAACTGAAGGAATACATCGAAGAATACCACAGCATCCGGGAAGGAGACGGCCGGAACTGGAAAATCAAAAAAAAGAAAATCGAGACAGCAATAAAATGTAAACAAATATACGATTTTTTTAATAAGTCGATACATTTCTTTGGGAATTAAGAAATATTTTCTTATTATTGAAGTCTAAAAACAAACTTATGAAACTGATTTCTACCCTCATTTTTCTATTGTGTGTAACTTTTGCATTTGCAGAATGCTACGACAACCATTTCGACGAGTGCCGGATCGAACGGCAAAACGGGAAATACGGCATCGTGATCGACAAACAGCTGGCCATACCGTACGAGTACGACGAAATCGTACCTCAACACAATTGCTTTTTCAAAGTCAGAAAGGGCCGGAAATACGGTATCATCAGTTATTTTTATGAAGAGCACAAACGGGATGGCCGGTTTCCGAAAGAGATTGACCGGCCGATTGCCCTGAAAAAAGGGTATGCCTGGCTTTACCTTTCCCTCGCTTGTGAATACGATAAGATCGAAGAATATGAAAATCAGTATCTTCAAATCAGCCGCGACGACCGGAAAGGAATTGTCAATTATTACGGGACCCTGGTCTTGCCCTGCCGTTTTGAAAAAATAGAATTATCGAATAATTTTTTTTGGGTATCGTCGGAAGGGTTATACGGAATTTACAACCGGTACGGTTCGACAATTATCCCCTGCCGCTATAACCAGATCGAACTCACCGACCGTTGTTTTTACGTCTGCCGGGACCGGCTCAAAAGGGTTTACAACCGCTATGGAAGTGTTATTATCCCTTGCCAATTCAGCCAGATCGAATGCAAAGACAATGCCTATTACGTGACAAAAGGCAAATATCAGGGCATATACAACCTGTACGGTTCGGTAATCGTTCCTACCCAATACACTTCGATATACAAAGAAGGGGGGAAATACCTGGTTGAAAACGACAGTCTGAAAGGGATCGTCAATACCTATGGAAGTACCGTTATCCCCTGCAAATACAACACGATAGAATACGAAGACGGAGTTTATTATGTGTCGGCAGGCGGTAAATACGGAATTTACAACACTTACGGCTCGACGATACTTCCCTGCCGATACAATTCTGTCCGGAAAGAAGGAAGAGAATATCTGGTGGAGAATAACGGTCTTCAGGGTATCGTCAACACCTATGGAAGTACGATTATTCCTTGCCGCTACAACAAAATACAACAGGAAGGGAATATTTATTACGTCACGGCAAACGGTAAAAAGGGCATATTCAACCGGTACGGCTCGACCATTATTCCCTGCCAGTATGACGAGATCATTTCTTTAGGCCATCGTTATATCGTCAAACGGGACAAGAAGTTCGGGGTATACAACCAATATGGCTCTACCATACTGCCTTGTCAGTTTCAGAAAATCGAATGCCTGAATAACGGGCATTATGTCACCACCCGTGACAAAAGCCAACAGGTGTATAATGCCTATGGGGCGCTATTGGAAAACCGTACGAATATGAAGGTAGTCTTCTCGACCGAAGACTGATTTTTTACCGGTTAGATTTGATTTTTGCGTGTTAAGTCGGTATCGTATTGACTTATTTATTATTTTTGTTTTCGTTTTAAACTAAATGGATATAGAAAATGAAAAATCGACTGGTCCTATATAATACTTTATCGCGCAAGAAAGAACAGTTCGAACCGATCAATCCTCCTTTTGTCGGGTTGTACGTTTGCGGGCCCACCGTCTACGGGGATGCCCATTTGGGACATGCCCGTCCGGCCATTACTTTCGACCTGTTGTTCCGGTATCTGAAATATCTGGGCTACAAAGTGCGTTATGTGCGTAACATCACCGATGTCGGCCATCTTACCGACGACAGTGACGACGGCGAAGACAAAATCGAGAAGAAAGCGAAGCTCGACCGGTTGGAACCGATGGAAATCGTTCAGTTTTATACCAACCGCTACCATCACAATATGGAGCAATTGAACACCCTTCCGCCCAGTATAGAGCCTCATGCTTCGGGCCATATCATCGAGCAGGAAGAATTGGTGAAAAAAATCCTGGACAACGGATTCGCTTACGAGAGCGACGGAAGTATTTATTTCGATGTCGAGGCTTACAACAAAAAATACAGCTATGGGAAACTATCCGGCCGCCGGGTGGAAGAGTTATTTGCCAACACCCGTCAGTTAGACGGCCAGGGAGAAAAACGGAATCCGGCCGATTTCGCCCTATGGAAAAAAGCTACTCCGGAACATATCATGCGCTGGCCTTCTCCGTGGAGTAACGGTTTTCCGGGTTGGCACCTGGAATGTTCGTGCATGAGCCAGAAGTATCTGGGCGACCGTTTCGATATCCATGGCGGCGGGCTGGACCTGCAGTTTCCCCACCACGAATGTGAGATTGCCCAAAGTACGGCTGCCTACGGACACGAAGCCGTGAAATATTGGATGCACAACAATATGGTCACTATCAAGGGACAGAAAATGGGCAAATCGCTGGGGAATTTCATCACCCTGGACCAACTCTTTTCGGGAGAAAACGATGTGCTCGAGCAAGCCTATTCCCCGATGACCGTCCGTTTCTTTATCCTGCAGGCCCACTACCGGAGTCCGCTGGATTTCTCGAACGAGGCCCTGAAAGCCGCCCAAAAGGGATATGAACGCCTGATGGCAGCGGTCCGGGCACTGGACAAAGTGAAAGCTTCGGCCGGTAATACGGTAGATGTGGATGAACTGATCACCCAATGTGAAGAAGCGATCGATGACGACCTCAACACACCGGTCCTGATCTCCCACTTGTTCGACGGAGTACGGATGATCAATTCACTGGTGGCAGGAAACGAGAAGATAGACGCCGGTAATCTGGCTAAATTGAAAAAACTGTATCAGGATTATGTATTCGATATCCTGGGACTGAAGGCCGAAAGCGAATCGGTGAGCCAGGATCACGAAGTGCTGGGGAAAATATTGGATATGGTGATGTCTATCCGTACAGAAGCCAAGCAAAAGAAAGACTGGGCCACTTCCGACAAGATCAGGGACGAACTGAAAGCAGCCGGAGTCGCCATTAAGGATACCAAAGAGGGATATGAATGGGAACTGGTAGAAAATTGAACAGATACGAACAGCGGATGACCTGTTTTTTTTACATATTATGTGCCTTTTTCATCTGTTCCTGCGGAGGGAATAAAACGGCGAACAAAGAAAAAAAAACTCCTTTGGCTGCAGAACTTCCGAAAGACGAGGTGAGGTATGTGAAAAGTATTCAACTTACATCGCCCGGGAAAGATAAGATGTATGCTTTCAACGAGGAGATCGTTATCGGTTTTGAAAGCAAGGACCGTTTCCCTGTCGATTCTGCCGCCTTCTATATCGACGGCCAGCAAATCGCAACGGCCGGTAAAGAGGACCGGAGTTTTACTTACCGGATACCTGAAGGTAAAACCGGCAATATGACCATCAAAGTGATGGCGTGGCATCCGGACAACAAACGGGGAATCGCGACAACGACGATCCGGGTGAAACCCGATCAGGCTCCGGCCATTTACAGTTATGAAGTAGTCAACGTTTTTCCTCACGATCCGAAAGCCTATACACAAGGTTTGATCTATCAGGACGGTTTTATATACGAGGGAACGGGGCAATATGGCGAATCGTCTATTCGTAAAACAGACATGCAAACCGGTAAAACTCTATCGGTCTTAAATATCGACAGTCAGTTATTCGGAGAAGGGATCACGATATATGAAGATAAAATTTACCAGATCACCTGGCGGTCACGCAAAGGTTTCATTTACGATCTGAAAACTTTTACCCTGGAATCGACCTTCAATTATAATTCCGAAGGTTGGGGGATTACTACGGCCGGAGACCACCTGATCATGAGCGACGGCAGCAACAAGCTTTACCATATCGCTCCGTCGACGTTCAATATACTGAAAGAAGTAGAAGTATACGATCATAACGGTCCGGTAGACCAACTGAACGAACTGGAATACGTAGACGGTATGATCTGGGCGAATGTGTGGCTGACCGACCGGATTGTCGTCATCGATCCGGAAACCGGCATTGTCCGGGGCGAGCTGAACCTGCCCGGACTCTTGCCTGCCGCCGATAAAGCCCGGCTAGACGACAAAGACGATGTGCTGAACGGTATCGCGTGGAATGCCGGGAAAGGAACTTTTTATGTCACCGGGAAACGGTGGCCGAAACTATTTGAAATCAAGGTAAAACTTATTCCATATGGACGTTAAAATTGAAGAATCCTGGAAAGCACTGCTTCAGGAAGAATTTGACAAACCGTATTTTGCCGAACTGATCGCTTTTGTAAAAAACGAATACGCCCAAACCCGGATTTTCCCTCCCGGCAAACTGATATTCAATGCATTCAACCATTGTACGGTAGACAATACGAAAGTCGTTATCCTCGGCCAGGATCCTTACCACGGTCCCGGACAGGCGCACGGCCTTTGTTTTTCCGTGCCCGAAGGTATCGAGCAACCGCCTTCCCTGCAAAATATATTTAAAGAAATACACGATGACCTGGGTACTCCTGTTCCCCGTTCGGGCAACCTGGAACGCTGGTCGGACCAGGGGGTACTGCTGCTCAATGCAACGCTTACCGTACGGGCCCACCAGGCCGGTTCGCACCAGAACAAAGGCTGGGAAACTTTCACCGATGCCGTTATCCGCAAGATCGCAGAAAAGAAAGAACACCTGGTATTCCTGTTGTGGGGATCCTATGCCCAACGCAAAGGCGCATTTATCGATACCGACCGGCACCTGGTGCTTAAATGCGTACACCCCTCCCCGCTTTCTGCCAACCGGGGCGGATGGTTCGGCAATCACCAGTTCAGCCGTACAAACCAATATCTACGGGAACATGGGTTGAAGGAAATCGAATGGTAGAGAGATCACTTTCTCCATTCATTTTCTGGTATTCACGACCGAATCGATCGCTTCAACCTTTTTCGTCACCATCGGCACGTTTGCCGTTATGAGCCTCTACGGCTGTCTGACCAAAGCAGCACTGACCCAATTAGGCAATCTGGCCTTTATGATCCTGATTTTCTTGTAATAAAAAGGATACCTTTTCCTGAAAGAGCAAAACTTTAATTCTCTGTTTTTTTAATCTTTGGTATATTATAGAATATTGAATATTTGTTTGACTTCAATCGGTGTAATATATTTGAAATGTAATATTCTGTAATAGAATTTTAATAAAATACATCAAGGTGCTGATTTTTTCAGGTGTGTCAAAATGCCATGCCTTTTTATGTTTTGTTTTATACGCAAAATAAATTGAAATTTTGTAAGGGGATTTGCGTTGAGTATTTCCCGGTAGGCTTCCTGCTGTTTTTATGCCCGGTCCTTTGGCCTGTCGACGTCTATTTAATAGGATCGACTGCAAGGTTCGGCGGTTTTATAGTTATTGCTTTATGGGTGGGGATGAAGATTCTCAGAAAACGGCAATTCAGATTAAATGAATTGGATTTGATATTCGGCTTATTCGTCCTCTATTACGGAAGTCGTATTTTGATAACCGACCGGGTATTTAATCCGAATGTTCCCCTTTATACCGTTATGCTGCTCCTGTTATATGTTTATGCAAGGAATATAAAGTCGGGCAATACATTTTTTATCCTGTTGTTTTTCGCAGGTGGGCTGCAAGGAATATGGTATATTTTACAAATCACGGATTTCCTGCCCTCCTACCATTATTTACTGAAGGGTACGGGATGTTTTTTCAATCCCTCTATACTCGCATTGTTTTTAGTACTTTCCTTTCTGGCAGGGATCTGTTCTTTTAAGAAAGAGTTCGGCATCGGGTGGAAGGTGTGCTGGTTGCTGAATTTTTTACTTTTGCTTTATGGTATACTGTCCATAAATTCCCGGGCATCCTGGATTGCTTTGGTTATGGGTATACTGTGGAAAGCAGCCCGGCAAAAATACCGGTATCCGAACTACTTGTCGTTTATACTACTGTCGGGAATCCTGTTAATTGGAATCTATGCCGGATACCGGATGCGGCCGGACTCCGTGCAAGGCAGATTTTTAATCTGGCAGGTTATCGGAAGTAAACTGCCGGAAGCATTGTGGTGGGGCCAGGGTAGTCTCGAGGCTTTATATATGCCTTTACAGGCCGGATGGTTTAGGGAACATTCCGTTTCTGCTTATGCAAACGTTGCCGGAAATAATGTGTATGCTTTTAACGAATTTCTCCGGATACTTTTTGAAACGGGAATTGCAGGTTTTGTTCTCTTTGTTCTCCTGATTTTTACCGGATGCCGTCACTCTTTCCGTGGAAATCAAAAATCCCGTGATGCGGGTTCCGTATTTCTGGCAATCCTGAGTTTCGGTTTTTTCAGCTACCCTTTTTCGATCGGTTTGATTATAACTATCGCTGTTGTTGCTTTGGCTGTAATTGCCGGAAATGTGTCGTCTCCGGTCCTTGTAAAAAAGGGGAGATGGAAAACCGGGTACAGATTTGTTGCCGGCCTGTTCCTTCTTTCCTTACCGGTCTTTATCTGTTTTGAATACAGGCAGGAAAAGAGGGCGGACAGGCTTCTGTCAGAAGCACAATCGGATGTATCGGTTCTGACCGGAACAGGGATGATAAACTCTTACCGGTATCTGCAGGGAAATGCTGATTTTGTACTTTGTTACGGAAAGACATTATTCAATCACCGGCAATATGCGGAAGCCCTGCCGGTGCTGGAAAATGCCTGTGCTTTAAAACCATCCTCCCGGCTGGTGTGCGATTTGGGGATGTGCTATCAGCAGGCTGGCAGGAATGCAGAAGCTGAAAAGGCTTATCTCTCCGCTTCTTTTATGACTCCGGCCTATATAGTTCCGCATTATCATTTGTTCAATCTGTACCGGGCTGACGGCTCTCCCGGCCAGGCAGCCATACAGGCCGAATATATGTTGTCTATGCAAGTGAAAGTAGTCAATACCTCGGTTTTGCGGATTAGAAATCAGGCAAGAATTTTCTTACAGAATTATCGACCCAAAGAGTAAGACATATATGAGCAAATATTATTTTTTCTTTGTGTGCTGGAGTTGTTTTTTTATCAGCTGCACGTCCGACTCACCATTGGAACAGGCGTTGAGTAAAAGCGGGAAAAACAGGATGCAGCTGGAGCAGGTATTAAAACATTATTCTTTGCATCCTGCCGATTCGTTGAAATACCGGGCTGCCTGCTATCTGATCGCTAACATGCCGGGTCATGGCTGGTATGAGGGAGAGGCCCTCGATGTTTATAAACAATGGATCGATTCGGTTTACTGTGGACAAAGCTTCATTTTTAAAGCGACTTTGTACGAAGCATTCTTTCAACAACCCGGTGCAACGGAAGGGTTGGTGCGGTATGAAGATATCGAACAATTGGATAGTAATTTTCTGATTACTTATATCGACTCGACTTTTAGTGCCATCCGAAAAAGACCCTGGTTAAAAAACTTGCTGTTCGGTCAATTGTGTGAGTATGTATTGCCCTACCGGGTTGGACACGAACGTCCCCAGCAACTTTTCAGGTTGCAGGATTCGATATTCCACACCGATATTGCCGATTTACTGAACTATGACGATATCGGCAACGAAGTGGCAACAGGCATCGGGTTGTCTCAGATTTTTAATGGCCGGATTCCCCGGGAGGCAAAAGTATTGTACCGGGGAAATCTTATCAACTATAATCTGACGGGATGTGTGAGCCTGGCTATGCTCAGAAGCTGGTTGGCCAGACTTACGCTGTGTCCGGTTGCTCTGGACCTGAATCCGGCTTTCCCGACCCGGAACGACAGACATTGCTGGTCGGTGATGATAGATAACAGACAGATGAACAGTATACAACGGCTGGCATTTGAGGTTAATAAACAGGGGAAGATTTATCGCCAGACTTTTACCCGTAATCCTGCTCCGGACACCGGTAAAAGTGAATACATTCCTCCTTTTTTCCGAAGTCCTTTTTACCGGGACGTGACTTCCTGCTATACCCGGGTGAAAGATGTCCCGGTGACACCCCTCAAACCGGTATCCGTTACCTATGGGTATTTGAGTGTATTCAATAACTTGAAATGGGAACCTGTCGCTTATGCCGGACCTCGGGAAGGACGGTTCCTTTTTAAAGATGTCGGGTGTGGTATTGTATATTTGCCGTTGATTTATCCGGACGGGGATGCCGTTGCCGTTTCTTATCCTTTTCTATTGGATTTGACCGGAAAAGTACAGCTGTTACGACCCGATACCACTCACCTGCTCACGTTAAAACTGAAACGGAAGTATCCTTCAAGGCTCATGCTAAGGTCGGCCAACCGACCGTTTTTGAATTCGGTGGTGGAAGCTTCCAATGATCCCTCTTTCCGACGGAAAGACAGTATCGGCGTGTTTAAATATATCTCCGAATTACAATGGGCTGAAATAAAAACCGGTTCTTCCCAATCCTACCGATACTGGAGAATATGTTCCCGAAGGCCGTTTTATGTAGGTGAATGTATATTATATAACGCGAAAGGGGAAAGTATAAAACCCCTGCAAAATGTTCCGGGATTCACCGCTTCTTCCCCTGCTTTCGATGATAATCCGATTTCTTATGCCTTTTCGGATCGGAATTACATTTTACAATGGGATATGGGCAAAAAAGTTTCCTTGTCGGGTATAGAGTGTTTATTACGTAACGATGGCAATAGTGTATATCCTGGCCATTGGTATGAATTGAATTATCATGACGGCTCGGGATGGTGTTCGCTGGGAGTAAAGGAGGCTACTGAAAGGTGGGTGGAATTCAGTGAAATACCTGCCAATGCCCTGCTATGGTTAAGGGATTTGACTACCGGAAAGGAAGAACGGATTTTCACTTATACGGATGGTAAGATCTGTTTTTGGTAAATGGAGTATGTTTTATTTTTAAAAAGGAGGTGCTGATGAGAGAAAAAAATGAATGAAGTGAGTAATGAATGAAATGTAAATTATTTATGAAAAGAAAAAAATTATTGATTTTCGGGATATTCTTATCCTTCTTTATTTCCTGTTCCGATGAGTTAGAACGAATACCTCCGACAACGGGAGAGGTTGAGTTTAAAGATTTTGGAATAAGGGATGCCCGTTATTATTTTGAAGAAAATGCCACCGATCTGGCTCCCTTACGCTTTACAGATCGGGTAGCGACGAAATCCTCTGCCTTGCCTGCAGTTGAATTGATTCCTGAGTGGGATAAGGCGATAGAGTCGGGGCATAGCGGTGTCCGTTTAATTGAAGTGCCTCTTCAGTCGAATACTTTCAGTTTGTATGTAGAGAGCGTAATTAAGTCGGGCAAATTGCTTTATCAGAAGCGGGCCTTTACGCACCGTCGTTTGGTTGTAGCCCGTCGTAGCAGCGGAGAGACCGATATGTTTGTGATCACTTTGGTGCCATCTTCCGATGCCCGTGGAAATATCGGGAAAAGTTTGGAAAATTTTCGCTATCTTGGTGGCGGTGATTTTACCGGCCGGGTTTTCTGCTCCACGCTGGAAGGTGAGTTCGTGAAAGCCTTCGGCTATACGGACGGCCGTTTGTCAGGCCGTTTGCTGGTCATGAAGCGTTCAGAAATAGCCGGACATGCCGGAGAGGGGCAGTATGATCATTATTCGACGATCAGGTTGGCGGAGGGGATGAAGACCAGATCAGGCACCTATCTTTTCGATGAAGGTGGCGGTGCCGGTTCGGGTTACTGTCCTCACGGTTACCCCGAGGGCCAGTGTCCGCATTATGGTTGCAACGACGAGGTAGTCGTTGTTGCCTGTCCGGATTGCGGTGCGATAAACGGTTGTTTTTGTCCGCGGTGTTTTTATTGTGGTCAGAAAGAGAAGTATTGTAGTTGTACCAGATGTGTCCGGTGTCAGCGTAAATTGTGGGAATGTACTTGTTACGAATACCCGGATCCCGACCCTGATCCCAACCCGAATCCGGGAGGCGGCGGTGGTGGCGGAGGAGTGACACCTGGCGGTGGTTCTTCTTCGTCAATGGGTACTTTATCCAAGGCTATTTTTAACAGTACGTCCTCTCTGAGTAGCGCACAATGGAAAAAAGTCGAGGATGCCTTAGCAAATATGAATAATGACTGTATGGGAGGAGAAATGATTGGCGCATTGAAAGACAAGAACATAACAATAGTTCATGATCCGAACATAAAAGCTAATGGCTTGTATAATCCGAAAACAAATCGAATGACGATAAAAGATTTTAAAGAATCTGAGGTGACAGATCAAAATTTGGAAAGGACATTGTTCCATGAACTTTTACACAGTCTGCAGACGAATAATGAAGATGCAAAATTGAATCTGGAAATTGAAGCACATTTGGCTGTTTATAGGTATGCTGTAAGAAAAGGAATATCTTTAGCCGGTGATTTGTATAAAAATATGTCAATGCTATCTGATGCATTGGATGTTAAATATAATGTAACAGATGCAGACTTATATCAGTATGCATATCAAATGGTGATTGATGACTTCAAAAAAGTAGATTTTTATAAAGATTTCAAAGAATCCCCTTCTGCCAGGAATATGAATACAAATAAAAATCTGGCAAAGGATTGTGAATAAAAAATGAAAGCCATGAAAACAAAAATGTTAATATTCGTATTTTTATTGGGCATAACCGATCTTTTTGCCCAGACACTTTATGTACCCGGGACAATAGTTAAGGGTAAAAATGCAAGCTACTATTGTTCTACTGAATATGAAATTCTTATTAAAGTGAATAATGTGAATAATGTGGATACTACTACAACCATGTATTACGACGATGGGACGGTTGTACCATATTATGTCGGATTAGGCGGTACTATTGAAACCAAGAATGAAGATCTGGTTCGTGTATTTCAGGAAGTGTTGACACAAGAAGAAATAGATATCCTAAAAAATAAAATTTCATATTCGCTTTTGCTGGATATTGTTGCTGATAAACAAGGTAATACACTGGAGATCACGTTTAGTTTCCGTAGCAATGATCCGGTAATGACCAAATTAGACCCTGACCGTCTTTATCAATTGGAACAAAATTTGAAAAAAATTCTAAAACTTAATCCAAGCAAAGCAGATAGCTCTATAAAGAATATGAAATATATACAAGCAATAAGCTATAAAGATCTGAAATAGATTAATCTGTTTCTTTAAAAAAGTGCCGGAAGATTAAAATCTTTTGGCACTTTCTTTTTTGGGTATTCTGGGACGTGGTACTCTGGGACGGACCTTTCCGTCTTTTGACAATTTTGTCCATGAACGCACCTTGATCCATCGTCGTCTGATAGTAGCCTGTCGTCGCAGCGGAGAGACCGATATGTTTGTAATCACTTTGGTACCACCTTCCGATGCCCGTGGAAATATCGGGAAAAGTTTGAAAACTTTTCACTATCTTGGAAGCGGTGATTAATAAAAATTTCAAAGAATCCCCTTCTGCCAGGAATATGAATACAAATAAAAATCTGGCAAA
>ERZ773147.2781-NODE-2781-length-14406-cov-3.147237_pt1 | contig 14406 bp, 16 predicted proteins | sample MGYA00580851_ERZ773147 | MGnify/ENA primary metagenome ERZ773147 (study PRJEB29015, sample SAMEA2737818) | human gut metagenome | biome: human gut; feature: human-associated habitat; material: faeces | place: China | collected 2012 ... | reverse complement strand
GATCAGGCAAATTCTTTTGTGCAGCCCATCCGCCGCGCGCTCCGACACAAAAAATATTTTTTCGACTTTTTTTGCGCAGCCACGCCCGTGGCATACAAATTGCTAAATAACTGACTATCAGCAGAAGCGAAAAGCTTCAAGAAAAGAAAAGGAGTGTTTTATATGGAAAAGACTCAGCCCAAGATCCATTACGCATGGTGGATACTGGTGGCAATGTGCGCAATGATGCTTGCCGGCCAGGGAATCATCAATAACTGCGCAGGTATCTTCTACTCTCATGTTGCGGATGAGCTCGGCGTCGGCCGCGGCACCGTCTCCCTCTACATGACCATCGGCAACCTCGCCTGCTGCGTGGCTCTGCCCTTCGCAGGTCCGTACCTGATGAAGTGCAACGTCCGCAAGGTCCTCCCCGGCGCAATGACCCTCATCTGCATTAACGCCGCTCTCATGAGCGTTTATAAGAGCGTATGGTGCTGGTACATCGCCGGCGTCATTCAGGGTGCTCTCGGCGCTTTCATCTTCCTCGTTCCTGCTCCCCTGATTCTCTCCAACTGGTTCTATAAGAAGTCCGGCTTCGCTATCGGCTTTGCAATGGCGTTCTCCGGCCTCGGCGGCATCATCTTCAATCCGCTGATCTCCGCCGCTCTGGCCGCATGGGGCTGGCGCACCGCTTACCTCGTTTACGCTGGCTTCGCATTCGTCATCGCAGTTCCCCTGCTCGCTGCCCTCGTCCGCTACAAGCCCGAAGACATGGGTCTCAAGCCCTACGGCTGGGATGAAGCAGAGGCTGCCAAGAAGGCCGCCGAGACCACCGCTATCTCCAAGCCCGGCGTTCTCCAGAAGGACGCTGTCAAGAGCCCGATCTTCTACTGCATGATGGTCGTCATCGGTCTCATCGCTTTCTCCACCACGTATTATCAGCACGTCTCCGGCTTCGCCACCTCCCTCGGCTGGGCGACGGTCGCTGCCGGTACTCTCGTCTCCTGCGTCTCCTTCGGCAACATGGCGCTCAAGTTCATCTATGGCGTTCTCTCCGACCTCATGGGCGTCAGAAACTCCTCCATCGTCATGTTCCTCATTGCCTTCGCGGGCTTCATCATGATGGTTCTCTGCCAGCACTCTCAGGCGGCCCTTTATGTCGCTGCGGTGTTCTACGGCTCCACCATGGCTCTGTGCGCAGTCGGCGCACCCCTGCTCACCAAGGGCGTGTTCGGTGAGAAGGACTACGGCGCTATCTACGGCACCATGTCCATCGTTACCTACCTTGTCGGCGCTGTCGGCATGAGCGGCATCGGCTTCATGTACGATATCTACGGCAGCTACGATCTGGCATGGATCGTCGGCGGTATCGGCCTTGCAGTCGCAATGGTATTCATGATCGTCTGCTTCGCAAAGAAGAACACCATGAAGTGGGCAGACTGATCTTTCGATCCTCTTTTCTCTTAACGCAGTTCCCAAGGTACAGCTCTCCGGTGATACGGAGAGCTGTATCAAAGCAATGGTATGTTAATTAAATGTCTTTGCATCGCGTTGTGATATATGCTTTGCGATGTGCACCGTTTTACGGAGGAAGCAATGGAAGAAACAAAAAAACAGGAACTTATCGTCGACGAGGAAGCGCTAAAGCCGCTGCCCATAAGCAGACATATCTGCTATGGCCTCGGAGACTTTGCAAATAACTTCAGCTGGGCGTTCGTCGCGTCCTTCCTTATGTATTTCTGGACTGATGTCCTCGGCGTATCTGCCGCTTTCGGCGGAACGATCATGCTCGTTTCGCGTTTTTGGGATGCGGTGAACGATCCTATAGTCGGTACTCTTGCCGACCGTACCCGCACCAAGTGGGGCAGCTACCGTCCTTGGCTGCTCTGGTCCGCGATACCCATGGCAATAATCAACGTCCTCGCGTTCACGGCATTCCCCATAGCGACCCAGGCCGGCAGGAACGCATACGCGCTCATCACCTTCTTCGTGCTGGTGTTTATCTTCACCTGCGTCAACATTCCGTATTCGGCAATGTCCGCCGCCGCGTCCCTCAACACGAACGAGCGCTCCAAGATGGCGTCCTTCAGGCTGATAGGCTCCTACGCCGGCAGCCTTATCGTTGCAAACTTCACCCTCAAGCTTGTTGACAAGCTCGGCAGCGGCGATGCCGCGCACGGCTATATGATGACCGCCGTTCTGTATTCCGTCATCATGGTCGTGTTCCTGCTCGTGTGCTTTGCGGGCACCAAGGAACTCTGCATCCCCGCCACCAAGGAAAAGATCCCACTCAAGGAGTCCTTCAAGGCTCTCAAGGGCAACACTCCCGTTCTCATTCTGTGCGTCGGCTTCCTTGCCTACGGCTTCTATAGCTATGGCCGCAGCGCCGTCGCGATGTATTACTTCACCTACAATGCCGGAAACAAGGCTCTGTTCGCGACCTACTCCCTCTTTAATGTCGGCGGCGCGCTGCTCGGCTCCATCATAATGCCGAAGATCGCTCACCGCTTCAAGAACAAGGCAAGCGTTCCCATTGCCGGCTTCTTCACCATGACCGCGATCATGGTGATAATCGGTGCGTTCATTGACCCAACCACGGCAAAGGGAATCACCGTGCTCTTTGTCCTTCAGGGCATCGCATCTATATGCCAGGGCATGTCCGTTTCCAGCCTTTACAGCATGATCCCCGATACCACCGAGTACACTCAGGCAAAGCATGGCATGCGCGCCTCCGGCTTCATCTCCTCCACCACCAGCTTCGCTATGAAGCTCGGTATGGGTATCGGCACCGCAAGCGTCGGCTGGCTGCTCGGAGCGTTCGGCTATGTCGCAGGCGCACAGCAGAGCGCAAGTGCCCTTATGTGCATCCGCGTGATCTTTACGTTTGCTCCCGCTGTGTTCTCCGCTGCCGCGGCTATCGCCCTGCTGTTCTACAAGCTCGATAAGGCCACCTATGAAAAGATGGTGTCTGACCTCGGCCTGAGCAAGGCATCAAAGTAAGGCGCTTATTTGATTTATCCCGCCGCCGCGCACTGCGGCGTCCGGCAAAAAATCACCGCAGTCACAAAGTCCTGAGATCGCAAGATCTCAGGACTTTTCAGTCTGTAAAAGAACACAGCGTTAAGTTAAGCAGGAACAGCAAAATTTACGCAGCTGTTGAAAAAACGGGCAAAAATGCGGTAAAAAGCAGAGCTGTTCCAGCTCCATGTTGCTAACTTTTTCAGATTCATGCACGCAAATTTAAGCGTGACCCAGTTTGTGACCCGAGCCAAGCCTCTGTGATGTGTATAACGCATAGCGTGTTTTTCTTTAGCGTCCCCGAATACGCGCTCTATGCTCTCCTTGCGCTTTGCGTACAGGGCCTTACCGCGTTCGGTCTTACGGAGCTGTTCCACCAAGTCCAGATACTCCGACCATATATGGCGATGCACCATCTTCTGCCCTTTTTCATTCGCTCCGCATTCCTCGCGCCGCGGACAGCTGCGGCATTCAGACGGTGTGCTTCGGTATATTCTCTTCCCGTCTCTGTCAGTTGTGGTATGCCGCAGAGTCTTTCCGTGAGGACAGATCAAGGTGTCCGTTACTACATCATATTTGTACTCCCAAGGCCTGAAATGTCCTTGTAAAAAGCATCTACGCTGTCGATTCCCACACCATGGGTGAGCCTACGCGAGTCGTCGTCGGCGGCATCCACAATGTCCCCGGAAACACCATGATGGAAAAGAAGCACTACCTTGAGGAGCGCTACGACCATATCCGTACCGCTCTCATGCTCGAGCCGCGCGGCCACCGCGATATGTTCGGCTCCATCATTCTTCCCCCGTGCAGCCCGGAAGCCGACCTCGGCATCGTGTTCATGGAGGGCGACGGCTTTGTCAACATGTGCGGCCGCGGTTCCATCGGCGCATGCAGCGTCGCTGTGGAGACCGGGCTTGTCGAGGCAAAGGAGCCGTATACCGACATCACGCTTGAGTGCCCCGTTGGACTTATAAAGGCAAGGGTCGCGGTTGACCACTGCAAGGCAAAGTCCGTCACTATCACAAATGTGCCGTCCTTCCTTCTTTACGGCGATGTTGACGCGGACGTCCCCGGCCTCGGCAAAGTGAAGTTCGATATCGCCTACGGCGGAAACTTCGCCCTGCTCATCAACTCCAAATACTTCGGCGTTGATATAGAGCCCGAGAACCTGCCCGTACTTATAGAAAAGGCAAACATCCTCAACGACTGGGTGAACGCCAACATGGAGGTCAAGCACCCCACCATGCCGGATGTGAGCGGCGTTGCGATGATAGAGGTCTACGGCCCGGCAAAGTCCGCCGACGCCAACTATCAGGACTGCGTCATCTTCGGCCACTCCATCGACCGCTCTCCCTGCGGCGTCGGTACCTGCGCGAAGATGGCAACGCTCGTTGCGAAGGGCGAGCTGAACATCGGTGATAACTTCGTGTACGAGTCCATCATCAAGACCAAGTTCAGCGGCAGACCGATCAAAAAAACAAAGGTCGGCGATTACGACGCTATAATCCCCGAAGTTTCCGCTGCTGCCTTTATCACCGGCTTTAACCACTTTGTGTTCGACGAGGACGACCCTGCCCTTTACGGCTTCAGAGTATAAGAGAGAAATATAATTAAAAAATTATATATAGAGAAAACAGGAGGAAAAATCATGGAAAAGAAAGTAAGCACCAAAGCTTACGTATGTGCGTTCTGCATAGCGGCCGCCTCTAACTTCGGCTTCTCCGTTATCTACGCATATACCAGCTACTATGTCGCATTCCAGACCGCGACCGGCTTCACCAACACTCAGCTCGGTCTGCTGATGTCCGTTCTCGGCATCGCATCGACCATCCTTTATCTGCCCGGCGGCTACCTCGCGGACAAGTTTAGCCCGCTGAAGCTCATGACCATTGGCCTTATAGGCGCCGGTGCCGTCGGCTTCATCATCTCTCAGTTCCCGAGCTACCCCGTTATGATGGATCTGTACTGCCTCTGGCCGGTGTTCGCGATCCTCATCGCGTGGAACCCCCAGATCAAGGTCCTCAGACTCATCAGCGAAGATGACAGCAGGCAAAGATCCAGACCATGCGTGCCTATGGCCGTACTCTCCCCATACTGATAATCTCCCTCGCGGGCAGCAGATTTTGAACCCATGGCAACAAAAAAACAGACCTTGCGGCCTGCAATAAAATGGCATCAGTATAAACGCCAAAACGGGTTTGACCCAAACACTGACCCATACGGGAAAATCACCGGGAAGAACGGCGCAGCGCAAAGCAGCAATTTGGTGAAACAAAAGAGGGCTGAACAGCAGTTAACCGACACAAAAGCAGCCTATTTAATAACCGACCGCAGCTCATAACCCGGAGGTCGTTGGTTCAAATCCTTCCCCCGCAACCACCAAAGTCCTGAAATCGCAAGATTTCAGGACTTTTTCTGCGCTTATGCGGTAAAAAAGTTCAGCCGATTTTCACCGAAATCACGCTGACCCATACCGTGACCCAGATGCGGATATCAGCGGATAGGACGGGAAAGGATTTGATGTGGTAATTGCGGGCAAAACTGCGGTGGCAGGAAAAATTTTTCGATTGATTCTGCTGCTGTGAACAAGAAGATGGCGTTGGCCGACAAGGCCGGCATCAGCTTTTCTTTGATTATTGCGGCGCGAGCTTTGCTCCCCCTATATCTGCGTTTGGACAATACTAAAAATTCTTCTTTAGTAACAGCAACACAAGGCAGATGCACAGTGGCAGAAAACTTCACCGTGCACAAGATTGTTTATCCCCCGCGTAAAACATCTATGCAACTGTTATCGTGACACAGGGTATCCAAACATAATACAAATCCGATTAAACGTGAATTGTTGCGCAAGAAAGGGAAAGAGTGATAGGATCGGAAAGCTGTTTAATATCGAGTGGTGGAATATCATCAGTTATCTAATATTGCACCCTTGACCTTTTACTGAAAGCTGTCTAATCTTTTCTGCAACTCCGTAGGTGGAAGCCTAACCTCGCCACCATTGTGCTTTTGCAATTCTGATAAACATTCTATATACTCATCACGTGATATGTACTTACCACTGAATAGCTTATCCAGCACACCAATCGTTCCTAAAACAGAAACATTTTCTTTGCTTGCTGCTTTCCTTAGTGCCATATCACCAGTCAAAAGAACAATTTTGCGCTCCTTTGCAATTGCGAGAGCAATACGATCCTGAACTGACAGTTTGGGGTATACGCCGCCCCAAGACTCTGCCAGCATAAACTCTTCGATTGTGATATCCACGCCAACTAATCCTGCTGCCATCAGGTCATCCTGAAATCCAACGGGATTTAGCAACTCGGAAGTAATGGATTCTGTATACATGATGTACGTGTATGGGAGGCGAAATGGGAGACTTAATCGCGATATAACCCGAAAATCAATCCATACATTCGTATCGCTACTGACAAACTCCATGGATTATCCCTCATTAAAGCAGCAGTGTGAAACCACATCATTATAAGGTATCTTCAGAAGCTCTGCCCCACGTTGTATACTAATCTCCCTCTCACTTACAGCTCGAAAAACAAGTTGCTCGAAAAGAATTGGCTTTTCTGGCTTAATACGACTTGGTTCGTTAGTGTGCCATCCGAGTCCGTTAGCAAATATATAAAATCGCTTGGCAGCATCTTGAGAAATGATTTTTGCTATTTGTGCCCTCTTAACTAACAGGTACATGGAAATACCGTATTCTTGGCAAACAAGGCTCATATCATTGGTAACACGATTTCGGTGAATACCCAGCTCGCGTATTGCATCCGCTTGAGGGAACAAAAATGCGCCTGCAATAGCGGTAGCAATAGATTCTACTTCTTTTTCGTCCATATGTTCTGGCCACGCAAAGACCAGATGCGCCAATTCATGTGCAATTGTTGACCGGTTACGTTCTGGGCTCATTCTTCCGTTAATGATAATATACGGTCGATCATTAACAAAACCGTTCATGCCAGAAAATTTATTGCCCTCAATATCACAAACATAGACCAAAATCCCTTTGTTCTCCAGAGTAGTAATAAGATCATTCACCGGACCATCTTCAGCGATACCGAGGTGCTTACGCATTGCATTTGCATCATCTTCAATATTACCAACTAGTGAAAGAACATGGCACTCAGGAGCCTCTGGTAAGACCTCACCACCGAGGAGCTCTACTGCAGTGTAGAAACGACTGAAATATTCTTCGACCGACTCCCGCACGTAATCTTGTTTTGCTACTGGAAGGGTCGAAGCCTTACGAAATTCACCGTGAGCAAATACCAAGTTGTCATTTCGGACGGCAAGAAAGTCAGAAACACGTACATTCAAAACTGAGGCCAACTTTTTCAGTATATCCATGCTGGGATTTCGAGTTCCATTCTCATAATTGGTAATTGCCATGGAGGTCAAGTTGCTTTTCTCTGCCAATTCCTTCTTAGTCATAGAGTTTTTAAGACGGTAGTACCGCAGATTTTTACTAAACATAATCCATGCCTCCTTCCGTTTATATTATACATCAACGTTGCAAAAAGTAAACATGTTGCTGGCCCGTTTCAAAAAATTTTTCTGTAGTACTGAAATTGCAGGAGGTAATAGTTTTAGTCTGTATCTATAAAACTCGTAAGCCGCTTCCTATGGTGCGTTATTCTTGGCACAGCGTTTGTAAGCTTCTAGTGTGGTTCTTGTCAATGGGGTTGATATGCTTCGTCAACGTGGTATCGTACCTGCCCAGTCAGATTATTAACTACGTTAGAAAAAGCTGGATTGCAGAGCGGTTAGTGCCGCTCTGCATCTTTCTGTGTTTTACCTTACTGCATTCGTAAGCAGTCCGCCCATCGTTTCGGCAGCTTTGGTCTGGGCGAGCGTTGTGACGTGGGTGTATGTGTCGAGCGTGAAGCCCGCGGAGTAATGACCCAGCATCCCGGAGACCGTTTTGATGTCCACGCCGTTCTGCAAAGCCAGGGTTGCAAATGTGTGACGTAGATCATGGAAGCGAAGCCTCGGCAGTCCCGCACGGTCGAGCACCCGGTGCAGCATATTAAGTACGCTGTCCGGTGAGATCGGCCCGCCGGTCTCGGAGCTGAATACGTATTCGCTCCTGCCGTTGTCATCGACTTTCTTTTGCTTCAGCATAGCCGCCACGTCCTGCGTTATCGCCACGCAGCGATAAGCATTCTTTGTTTTCAGTGGGGCTTCGACTACATTGCCGTCTATCCTTGCCACCTGTCGGCGGACGCGGATGGCATTATCTTTGAAATCTATGTCACCCCATTTCAGTCCGAGGAGCTCACCGCGCCGCAGTCCTGTCGCAAGCTCTGTATAGTACATTTCATACACGCCTGACCGACGCGCTTCCGCGAGAAGGGCCGCGAGCTGATCCTGCGTCAGCGTGTTCATCTCATGATGTTCGACTTTAGGGAGCGCGCACTTGTTTGTGGGATTTACGGAAATGAGTTTCTGCTCGATTGCCATATCCATTGCCGACGAGAAGATCTGATTCAGATTGCGCACAGTTTTGGCGCTCAGTCCCTTTGGCTGCTTCTTTGCCTCGATGCGATCTACTCGTCCTGCTTTCATAAGTTTTTTGTATAGCTTCTGCAGGTCAAGTGTAGTCAGTTTGCTGAGTGGTATGCTGCCGATGTGAGGTTTGATATGGTGCTCGATGTATCCCTTATATGTCTGGTGCGACGACGGGCGAACCTTGATCGTAGCATAGTTTTCAAACCATACGTCCATCCATTCGCCGACAGTGTACTGCGAGGATTTGTACACATCTATCTTCTCGCACTCTGCCAATGCGATTTTGAGTTTTTCTTTAGCCTCGGCCTGAGTTTTGCCGAGGACATTTTTGTATATAGGCTTGCCGGACGTAGGATTCCGACCTGCTGTATAGCGCCCCTCCCAGCGCCCATCGCTGCGCTTGCGTATGCTGCCCTCGCCGTTTGCTCGTTTCTTTGCCATTTTTTCATCCCCTTTCGCAGCAAACACAAATACCACAAGTTCTCCGAAATAGCCAGAGAAACTTTTCGCAGCTTTTTCTGCTTTTTCTTTGAATATTGCGGCGCAAATTTTAAGCACCCGCGTTTGCGTTTATCCAGTCTATGAATCTTTCTTTTGGCACGACGATGCGGGAGCCGATACGCAGTGATGGGAAGCCGTCACTGCGCACAAGTTCATACGCACCTGCGCGAGATATGCCGAGGACGGATGCTACATCCAATACGGACAGCATCAGCGGCAGGTCGTTATAATCTGTGTATTTTGTTTTGCTCAAATGTGTTCCTTTCTTCTCAGCACGTAGAGATGATTGAGTTGCATTTTCTTTTCGTTGAGGGTATACTGATATTGAAATAATCTTGAGGGAGGTCAAGCCATGTCTGCTGTGTACACAATACCGGAAATAAAAAATATAGTTTGTCCTCTTGCAAAAGAGTACGGAGCTGAACGTGTATACCTATTCGGCTCATACGCCCGCGGAGAGTCTACAAAGAACAGCGATATAGACCTTCGCATAGACAAGGGCAATATAAGGGGCCTTGCTTTGGCAGGCCTGCTGCTCGACCTTGAAAAAGCCCTTGGGTGTTCGGTTGACCTTATAACGACCACAAGTCTGGACAAAGAATTTTTGTCGTCCATCAAAAACGATGAGGTGCTGCTGTATGAAGCCTCTTGATAAAGACCTCAGCATCATCGCACATGTGTTGTCCTACTGTGAGCAGATAGATGAGACTATGGAACGGTTCGGGCGCAGCCAGGACATTTTTATGAGCGACAAAATATATCGCAATGCTGTTGCGCTGTGCATACTTCAGATAGGAGAGCTTGCTGGTAAACTGTCAGATGACTTTCGGCACGAGCACAACCAGATCCCGTGGCAGCAAATAAAAGCAACTCGCAATATTGTCGCACACAGTTATGGCTCTGTTGACCCCGTGGTGACGTGGGAAATAATCACGGACGATATTCCCGCACTTAAGGATTATTGCCGGGCAATTGTGAATGCAGAATAACAGATTTGAACCCAAGGAGACGGATGAGACACCGTCTCCTTTTTGTTACTCCATTTTCGGATAATTTGCAGGATCCTCATGGTCGTCCTCACGGTGGCCGAGCGCAATTTTCCACTCCTGCAATTCCTTGCGGCGTTTTCTGTCAAGCTGCAAGCCACGGTACCCGGAAGAGTTGACGTTATCTCGGAAGATATTTCCCATGTGGTGCAGCATGCGAACAATACAAGCAGAAACAGATTCGGGTGGTGGGGCACGGTGCTCAGAACGAGGCGGCATATTGGGTGTGGCTGTTGGTGCTGAACTTTCCGAGACGGTTTCTGATTTAAGCACAGCCTGTGTTGGCTCATCACAGTTAGTGCCCTCATCCTGCCGTTGCTCTATCATCTGCACGACTTCGCGGATGACCATATTGCGCACGGGCTTAAACTCTTTCTGCTGAGAGAGCGGTACACGCTCCGGTTTCGCTTTCGAATAAAAGCTGAATACCTCATCGCGCATATCCTGCCAGAGTGAATATGCCTCCGCTACGCGCTCGTCACTCGCAAGCTCGTCTACTATCGCATCAACTATACGCTTAGTTGCTGGCGGAAGGAAACCGTAGACTTTCTTGCCAGAGTAGTTTTGCAGACGTTCGACAAGCTTGGTAGTGAGTAGTTCAATATTCGGATTTTTCAAATCTCCATCCTGCATTTTCTAAATCAACGACTCCATGACCTCCAATGCATTCTTTTGGAGCCGGTCTCTGTATGCAGTCTGCTGAACGTAGATGTTCTTCAGGTCATCCTTGAATATCTGCTACGTGAACGCAATATGCGTATCATGCCGGTGCGCAACTACCTTGTCTTCTATGTTCTCACGCACAACAACCTCATAGTTACGGTCATGCGTATCATGTATGGCGGCAGAGATATCGACAGACAGCTTGAAATACTGGAAATAGAATAAGCGAATCAGTTTTAGGGGGTGACCTTTCGGGGCTGCACCATTTTCTTTTTGCGTAATTTATTGTACTTTATCCTGTCGCAGTGCTCGCGGCCTGCGCATGGCTTGATAAATGAACCGACTCTGAATCAAAAAATGGGATAGCCGTAATATATCGGCTATCCCATTTTTGATTGTTCTGTTGTTTTGCCGGAGCGTTACTTCGTCTGCAGGGGGTCCTTCATAAACTCATCGGACATCCTGACGCTGCGAATAAGCTGCTCGTCGCGGTGATGCAGGACATCCTCATATGCCTGACCGGAATAATCGTAGAAGCCCCTGCCGCTCTTCACGCCCAACTCGCCTTTTTCAGTGTGGCAGAAAATAGCGTTATCCTCACCCGGAGCCGGTGCTGCAACATACGCCTTGTTTTTCAGCCCGTTTGCTACGATGTCAAGACCGTTGAAGTCCATGCGCTGGACAAGACCGAGAAGCAGGCCGCGCGGCATAAGCTCGAAGATATTCAGATAAGATGTGTTGCTGGCGATGATCGTTTCTTTGTCAAGTATTCCGTTGAGCTTTTCATAAAGCTCCTTTTTTGCATCGGGCTTTTCCGCAATCGTCTCAACTACGTACCAAGCGCCCTCGGCAGCTTCATTGAGAGAGGTTGTATAGAACAAATGTCTGAGAGAGCCTTCTGCCTGTTCCTCGGTCAGAACGGATTCCGCGATGAATAATTCAAGGCTCTTGTCGATGACTTTTTTGCCTTGCCGAGAGTCTCCTCGGTTCTGGAGTACATGATCACATCGTTTCCGGCCATAGCATAGCTGAGGGCTATGCCTGACCCCATGGTACCTGCGCCTATAACGGCTATTTTCCTAGTCTCTGCCATATCAGATGCGCCTTTCTTAAGCGCGTCTGTTTTTGATCTCCTCAACTATTGCGGGGATAACGGCACGGAAATCGCCTACTACGCCGTAATTGCTCAAATCGAATATGGGGGCGTTGCTGTCCTTGTTGATGCTCATGACGCACTTGGACTTATCCATGCCGGCCATGTACTGGACAGAGCCGGAGATGGCGACGTTGATTATGAGCTTCGGGGAAATGGTCGCGCCGCTCTGGCCGATCTGGTATTCGTGGCCAAACCAGCCGTTTTCGCAGATGGGTCTGGAGCAGCCAATCTGGCCGCCGATGAGATCGGCAAGCTCCTTGAGCATACCGAACTCCTCCGGGGACTTGATGCCGAAGCCACCGGATACGACGATATCAGCTTTGTCGACAGGAATACCGGTGATGACCTTTTCCTCGGTACTGACGACCTCATAGCAGTCGTCGCAGGCAATGTCCAGTTCTTCTTTTATAAGCTCGCCCTCGGCACCTTCTATCGGCTCGATAGGAGCAAAGACCTTGGGATGTACCGTGCACATCTGAGGACGCTTCTCGGGAATGGCGATGTGGGAGAGAATGTTCCCACCGAAATTGGGCGTGGTTTGGACGAAAGTCCCGTCCTCGTCTATATCAAGGTCAATTGCGTCAGCGGTCAGGCCGGTGCCGAGACGGCACATCACGCGCGGCGCCAGCTCACGGCCGAGCGGGGAAGCCGGGAACAGGAAGATGGAAGGCTTATGCTTCTCGACAAGTTTCACGAGCGCATCCTTGTAAACGCGCGGCTTGTATTCGGCCAGCTTTGCGCCTTCAACGCAGATGACCTGCTCCGCACCGTAGGAGAAGAGCAGCTTGCTGTACTCCGCGGTATGCTCGCCGAGGATAACAGCGGCGATCTTATCGGTCCCGCCAAGCTTTTCCTTGAGGTTGATAGATTTTGCTAGCAGTTCCAGAGTGGTCTGTGAAACGCGGCCGCCGGTAAGCTCGGCATAAACCCAAATGTTCTTGTATTCTGTGCAGCTCATTGCAATTCCCTCCTTCAGATAATCTTCTCGGCTTCGAGAGCATCGACGAACGCCTTTGCGATCTCTTCCGGCTCACCGCTGAAATACTGCGTGTCGGTGCTGTGCTTTGGAGGCGCAAATATTTTCTTGTTGACGGAGGGGGAACCCTTGCCGCCGGTCCGGTTGGTGTCGCAGCCGGCCTCTTCGGCAGTCCACGTGTAGTGGGGCTTTCTGCCTCTGGTCATGATGCCGCGGGCGGAGGGATAGCGCGGGGTGTTGATCTCGGCGGTGACGGTCACGAGCGCGGGGAGCTTTGCCCTGACGGTCTGGAAGCTGCTGCCAAGGTCGCGGCGGCACACGGCCCAGCCGTCCTCAACGTCGAGTTTATCGACCAGAGTGACCTGCGGGATATCGAGGAACTCTGCAACGATGGGGCCAGTCTGCGCGGTCTCGGCGTCGGTCGCGCACTTGCCGAAGATCAGCAGATCATAATCGCCGATCTTCTCGGCAGCTTTTGAAAGAGCGTAGCCGGTCGCGAGAGTGTCCGCGCCGCCGAAGGCTCTGTCGCTGAGGAGGTAGCACTCGTCGCAGCCCATTCCGAGAGCGTAATTGAGCACGTCCATTGCCTGCGGGGGACCCATGCTGACCGCCGCCACGGTGGCGCCGAGCTTCTCCTTGAGGCAGAGGGCCGCCTCGATCGCGTTTGCGTCATAGGGGTTGATGACGCTCTGGATACCTTCGCGGCAGATATTGCCGGTCGCGGGATCGATCTTTACATCGACGGTATCCGGTACCTGTTTCACAAATACGAGAATTTTCACAGATATCATTCCTTTTCTAGATTTATAGTACGCTGCTGCAAAAAAGCCTGCGCGGTCAGCCGACGAGCTTTTCCTCTATGCCTTCGCGCGCATGGGCCTTAAGAGCCAAACTTAGAATAACGAGCATCAGTACGCTCGACGCCATGATTATGATCCATGACAGGTCATAGTTGCCGGTGGCGTCATATATGGCGCCGGACATACTTGTGCCGATGGTGTTGCCCAGAAACGTAAAGCTGAGCGTGAAGCCAGCAATGGTGCTGTATTCCTTTGAGCCGTACAGTCTGCGCAGGGAATACGCGACGCTCATGGCAGGCATGGCCGCGCCGATGCCTGCGCAGACGACTGCAGCCACAACGAACGCCACGGCAAATTTGCCTGCGAGCAGGCATGCCGCCGCCATGAAATACCCGAATATGGATATCCACAGGCCTATCTTCATCCCAACTCTGTCGAGTATGACGCCGATGATAAGCTTGCTGCACATCATTGCGCCCATCTGGAGCGAGGACATTATTGAGGCAAAAGCGGCGGAAAAGCCAAGATCGCTTACATAGGCATACACGTGATGTGTGATAGCCGTGTTGCAGAGCGCCGAGATCACCGCGACGAACACAACAAGCTTGAAGCTTGTCGTATGCTTGGCCTCTTTCAGCGATATTCCTGTGAGCTTCTTTTCCGAGGAGATCGCCGACTCGCCGACGCCGTATGCCTTCAGACCCTTGTCCTCGGGCTGGTCGCGCAGGAAGAACACGGGGGTGTTGTTGC
>ERZ773147.2775-NODE-2775-length-14436-cov-5.497740_pt1 | contig 14436 bp, 9 predicted proteins | sample MGYA00580851_ERZ773147 | MGnify/ENA primary metagenome ERZ773147 (study PRJEB29015, sample SAMEA2737818) | human gut metagenome | biome: human gut; feature: human-associated habitat; material: faeces | place: China | collected 2012 ... | reverse complement strand
TGCCGCACCTCGCTCGCCGTATCGGCACTTAGAATTATGCGGTATTGCCTTAGGTTCTTACTGCTGGGTGGTAACTTCCACAACCTGGCTGGCCATATCGCTGAAAGCGGCGTAATCAATGCCCAGAGCGGCGGCAGTTTCGGTGTTGACGGTGATGATGCCGCCATCCATTACATGGTATTCAGGAACGTTGCCGCTTTCCAGGATATCCAGCACCATATCAGCGGTGTAGGTGCCAAGTTCGGTGTAGTTGACTCCGCAGGTTGCAAAGGCACCGGCGGTAACAAAGCTGTCGGCACCGGTGTAGAACGGGATACCCGCTTCGGTCAGCGTCTCGGAAACAGCAGCTGCGGCGGCCATAACCACGTTATCGGTCGGGGTAAACACAGCGTCAGCCTTGCCCACCATATTGGCGGCGGCGCTCATGATTTCATCGTTGGTGTTGCCGGTGCCTTCCACATAAGCAATGCCCTTTTCATCCAGGTAAGCCTTTGCTTCGGCAATGGGGGTGGTGGAATTGGCTTCGGAATTGGAGTACAGCAAGCCAACAGTCTTGACATCCGGGTTGATTGCCAGCATCATATCCAGGATGAACTGGGTGTTCAGCGCGTCAGAAGTACCGGTGACATAATCCAAGCCGGTGAGGTCTGCAGCGGCAGGGTCGCTGATGGCGGCGTACACAACAGGAATCTGATCTTCGGAGCAGGCATTGGCCATGCACTGGGCTGCCAGGGTGGCAATGGGCACCACCGCATCATATCCATCGGAAACCACCTGGGTGCCGATCTGGTTCAGCGTGGTAGCGTCGTTCTGGCCGTTAAAATCTTTGTACTCAATGGTAATGCCCTTTTCGGCGGCTTTGGCGTCCAGCTCTGCTTCCACAGCGGTGCGGATCTCATCCAGGCTGGCGTGGTCCAGCTGTTGGACCACCGCAATTTTGTAAGACTTTGCGGTATCATCTGCGGCAGCAGCTTCGCTGCTGGTGGATGCAGCGGTATCGGCGCTGGAGGCAGCGGTAGAAGTGGTGGCGGCGGTGGAACCGCAGGCGGCAAGGGTGGCGAGCATAGCGGCGGCGGACAGAACAGCAACAAACTTTTTCATGGTAAAAGCTCCTTTTTATCATTCACATTTAAGGTGTATCGGCGGTTTGTTCCCGGCAGTGCCGGGGCGGGCAATCAGTTTGCCCGGCGCCATCGCTCCCGCATGGTGGTAATGCTTTGCTTTTTCATGGTGTTACTCCTGTTTGTGGTCTGTGCCGGGTATAACAAAAAGCCCTTGCACAGAAATAGCTTTCTGTGCAAGGGCAGATCAATCAAATAATCTGTGGTGCCACCTTGCTTGCTGTGCCATAAACTGCACAGCCGCTCTGCGGAGAACTAACATTCCCCTGCCCTGTAACGGAGGCTTCCGTCAACGGATACTCAGCCCAGCTTTTCCCCGTGCCCTCGGCGAACCATTTATCCACTCCGCTTACCACCCCGTTCCCAGCATCGGGGGCTCTCTGTGCGTGCGCCTGTGGTTTTACTTTCGCTTCATTGGTTTAAAGTATTTATAACACAAAGGCGCGGCCTTGTCAACGGGGAATTTTAATTTTCTGTGTCAAAAAGTACAATCAGTTTTTGGCAATAATCCATAAGCGGCTTTTCTTCGGCCTGCACTTCGGGCTTGATCAGGCCGTTCTGCTCGGTGTAAGGGGTGTCCTCATTGTCCAGCGCCAGGAGCAAATCCGCCCCTGTGGCAATAAATTCTTTGCCCGCAGCTTCCGCCAGCGCGGTCAGGTCGTAATAGTCGTTCTCGGCATCATCGCCCAGCAGGCCGCTGCTGCCGCGCTGGGTATAGATCGTCAGCATGGAGCAGACTTCGCCCTGCACGGGGGAGCCTTCGCCGTTCAGCAGCATGCCGAAGCGGCTGTAGTTGGCAATATAATTGCCGTCCTTCCAGGCACTCTGGGTCACATGGCCGTTGCTCAGCTGGCCAAAGAATTTATCGTCCGGGTACTGGCGCAGCACAAAGTTCATGTTGTCCATCATGGCAAGGTCGTCGCGGTCCAGCCTGCCCTTATAGGTTGTGTTCACCTGCAGGTTGGCATACAGCTGCTGTACCTGGGCATAGGCATCGCCAAAATAGTCTGCCATCGCATCGGGCTGTTCCTCCATAGCAGTCTTGAACAGCTGCAGGGCAGTCATCATATCCTCATCCCGCAGGGCCTGCACAAAGTCCGCAATGCTCTCTGCCGGTTCGATCTCCGTATCTGCCAAAGCCAGCAGGCCATACATCGAAACTACGGTATTGCGCTCGGTGCCCAGCCCTGCCACATAGATAGTGCCGCCCTGCTGGCGGTTATACTGGTACAGCCAGCGCCAGTATTCGGCTTCCGCATCCGCACAGCTGCCCTGCAGCTTCAGGTAATGGTTCAGCCAGTTTTCATCGCCCGTGCGCAGGTACTGCTCCAGCACCTGGGTTTCGCCCACGCCGGTTTCCACCAGCTGAACATTCACCCCCTGCTGTTCGTGCAGATACTGGAACAGCGCCTTGCGCATGGCAGTGTTCTGCGGCTGTCCGCGGGTCTCTCCGGCCAGAAACACGCGGTAATCCGCATTACCAAAATCGGCATCTTCCAGCGGGTAATCCCAGTAAATGGGTGTCGTGTTGTCTTTCAGGTAGGTGTGGACGGTGTCATTCTTTTTGCTCTGCACTTCCACGATTTCGGGCACAGCGGTTTCCTCACCGTCAGCCGTTTCCGGGGTAGCGGTACCGGCGGCAATGGCTTTCTCTGCCGTCATATCAGTATACAAAAAGTTCTGCAAAACCGCAATGTTGGCAGCCCAATCAGGATCCATCATGGGGCGGTCATCCATGCCGTTGCGCACGCCATAGGTGCCCTGCACCGGCATGGTCATCTGGTCTGCTGTCACGCCCAAAAAGCCCGGCAGCTGCACCATCAAGGCAGCGATCTCAGTTTTTGTAAAGTTGGTCTGCACCACCGGCAGGGCGGTGTCCAGCAGGTCGTTCAGCTCGGTGACCGAAGCGCTCTTGATCCGGTCCAGCACCGCCTGGATGACGGTGCGCTGGCGGGCCACGCGGTGCCAGTCATCATCAATGGCGCGCAGGCGGGCATACTGCAATGCGGTATAGCCGTCAAAGTGGTTCCAGCCTGGTTCCACCTTGTTGACGATCAGCATCGAGTTGGAGGGAACCTCCCAGTTCAGCGCCTTGGCTTCGTCCTCAGTCAGGTTCAGGTCGATGCCGCCCACGGCATCCACAATCTGAACAAAGGAGTTAAAATTGAACCGCACATAGTGGTCCACCTGCACGTTGAAGCAGTCTTCCACCGTATCCATCGTCAGGCGGACACCGCCGTAACGGAAGGTGTGGGTGATCCAGTCGTACTGGCCCTCGTACCCATCCAGCAGAATCGGCACACCGGTGCCGCGCTCAATGGAAACCAGTTTGATGGTATCGTCCTTGATGTTCAGGGAGCACAGAATTAAACTGTCCGCGCGGGCATCGGAGCTGAACTCCGTGGTGGCTTTTGTTCCGTCCAGCTCGTTCAGATGGGTAAATGCATCCCAGTCGTTCACGGCATCGGTGCGTTCATCAGTGCTGACCAACAAGATGTTCAGCACATCTTCGTCCGCAAAGGGGCTGCCCTCCGGCATCTCCATTTCGTCATTTGTGGCCTGGGTCAGGCCGGTGGTATCCAGGTCCTGGTCCTCCTCGGCATCAACGGTGCCAACGCTGTCCACCGTGCCGTCATCGTAATGAATCAGATCCAACTTGCCGTTAATGTACAGCACCGCCAGCAGCACCAGCACCGCCAGCGCCGCAGCAAACACCGCCAGCAGTTTCAGCCACAGGGGACGTTTCTTTTTGTCCGGCGTTTCCGGTGCTGTGGTTTCCGCCTTGGGTTCGTTTTCAGTTCCCGGCTGGGCCACATCCGCGGCCGGTTCGCTTTCCGGCTGCGTCTGCTCCGGCTGGGCCTGCTGCTCCGGGGCAGCAGACTGCATCTTGTTTTCTTCGTCCTTCATAACTACTTTCACCCTTGTTGTTTTTGGCCGCGCAAACGCCGCAGGCCCGTCCGTATCCCACAGGAATAATAGAGAAAAGCCAGCCCCGCAAAAATGCTGACCGTTAAACTGCGCCAGGTAAACCACCCGTGCTGGATAGAATGGGTGCGCAGCAGCGCCAGCCACACCGGTGCCATCAGGGCGGTAAGGCCAATGGGCAGCGCGCGCAGCAAAGCTTCCTTATTGCGCAGGCAAAGCAAAAACGCCGCAATGCACAAAATAACCACCAGCACTACCGGCCACAACAGCCCGCGCTGGCTTAATGTATCCCCCACAAAGCGGAAGATGTTCCCCCAGCTCAGCTCCATGCCGTGCCAGGTATCCGCCGTGGTGCGCACCCCGGCCTGGTGGATGGCATCGCCGATGATATCCTGCCCGGTAATCAGGGTGGCCAGCACCCATTTCAGGCCCCAGCACATGGCATAGCCTGCCCCCCAGCACAAGCTGCCGCCGATGACCGGCAGACACTGCCTGGCACCGGATGCCGCCCGCTGCGGCAGGCAGCACAGCCACACCGCCACTGGCAGCCCCAGCGTGATGATGGGGGTGACCAGCAAATCACAGAACGCCGTACAGGTACCCAGCACCACCAGGGCAATGCTCAGCTGCCCGGCGCGGCGCGGCCTGGCCAGCACCCATGCGCAGCCCGCATACGCAATACAGAAAGTGGTAAAATACTGCACCTGATGCGGCACCCAGAACACGGTAACCGCCAGCTGGCTGACGGCAAACCACACCATGGCCCGCAGCCCACACTGCCGCCGCAGCTGCCACAAAATAGCCGCCAGCAGCGCAAACAGCACCAAATACTGCACCACGCGCACACCGGTGATGGACATAACGCAGAGCAGCGGCCGCAGCCAGATCAGGTAGCCATGCCAGTACCGCGCATAGGAGAACGGCACCAGCTGCACTGCCTTTTGGGCACCGGTGGCCAGCGGAATGGTGCGCTCGCAATAGACAGCAAGGTCACCGGCCATCGTTTCAAAGTTATCCACGTTATAGGCCGTTGCGGTCATCATGGCGGTCAAGGGATCCTGCTCGCCCATGGCGGCCGCTTCAAACAGCATGATGGTATCGGTATAGTTATCCATCTGGAACAGCTTAAAGCCGAAATATTCAGGGTAAAGCCCCTCCTGCTGGATGGTTTGGGCTGAATCATACACATGTTCCAGCACCGGCTGGGCCGGCAGCGCGCACGCCCCCAGCAGCAGCACAAACAGCACTGCCACCGTGGCTGCAAACGCCGCCAGCAGCTGCAGGGGCGTGGTGTGCCGCACCGTTGGGTTTGTTTTGATTTCCTGCATAACATTCCTTTTCTTTTGGGAAGATTGCAAAAAAGTTACAAATCTTTTTTGGTTATTATACCGTATTATTCCGCCAGTTTCAATAGCGCAGAACTGCCGAAAGTTGTGAGATCCCCATCACAAAATTTGCACATTCCCGTTACCGGGCGTCCGCCTGGCGCGAAACGGAGAGCACAATGCCCATTTCGCCCAGCAGCATCATCAAACTGGTACCGCCGGAAGAAAAAAACGGCAGGCTGATGCCGGTGTTGGGGATGGTGTTGGTAACAACGGCAATGTTCAGCACCGCCTGCAGCACCACCTGCACCACAAAGCCAACGGCCAGCAGCGCACCGAATTTATCCCGCGCGCGCACTGCAATGGACATGCCGCGCAAAAACAGCAGCAGGAACAGCACCACCGTCAGAGCCGCGCCCACAAAGCCAAGTTCTTCACACAGAATCGAAAAGATAAAGTCGTTCTGCGGTTCCGGCACATAGAGGTATTTCTGGCGGCTGTTGCCCAGCCCCAGCCCGGCCGCGCCGCCAGATGCAATGGCGTACAGGCTTTGGATGGTCTGGTGGCCTTCGCCCAGCGGATCGGCAAAGGGGTCCCGCCAGGAGGACAGCCGCCCCATGGCATAGGGCACCAGCTCCGGCAGCAGCACCACCGCCGCCGCAATGGCCCCGGCCCCGGCAATGCCTGCCAGGGCAAACCACTTTAAGCCCGTGCCGCCCACAAACATCAGCACCGCGCCGATGCCCAAAATCAGTAGCGTGCCGGACAGATGCGGCTCCAGCAGCATCAGCACCGTAACCGCCCCCAGGATAACCATAAAGGGCAGCACCCCGGTTGCAAAGGTCTGCATCCTGTCATGGTTGAGGGAGATGATGTGGGCAAACACCAGCACTACCGCAAACTTGGCGATCTCGCTGGGCTGCAAGGTGCCCAGCCCCGGCAGCACGATCCACCGCTTGCAGCCGTTATATTCCGGCATGAACAGCACGATTGCCAGCAACGCCAGCGATACCCCCATGATTGGCCACGCCAGTTTGTGCCAGATGTGGTAATCCACCAGACTGGCCGCGTACATGGCCGCCGCACCAAACGCCGCAAACAACAGCTGGGGGCGGATATAGGTATAAGCATCCCCGCGCCGGTACAGCGCCACCGCATACCCGGCTGAAAACAGCATCACCAAACCATAGCACACCAGCAGCATCAAAATGATCAAAAACCAGATATCCGGTGCCGGCTGCCCGGCCAGCCGCTTTTTGATGACCGTACGGGCCAGTGCCGCTTCTTCTTTCAATCCAAAAACCCCCTTCCCCATCCAGCGTGCAGCGGTTTATTCCGCCACACCCTAGTATATGTATGGGAACAGGGGCTTAATCATTCCTGGGTATATCCAAGCTTACTGGGCCTGATCCGGCAACAGAACAGCGGTCACACAGACAAACGTGCCGTTTGTGCCGCCGGTGCTCATCAGGGTCAGGAAGGTTTCCTTATCACCGGGGGTATTGCCGGTATCAAACAGGCTGCGTTCCTTAATGCTCTGGCTGAACTCCGCATAGCTGTAATAATCCGAAAGTTCCCCATAGCTGGCGGGGGTAAAGGCATTCTCGGTACCTGCGGCATCGGTATTATACACTGCCACAGCACGGAAATGGTAGGTCACATCACTCAGGTACAGGGTGAACTCGGCATTCTGGCTGAAGTTTGTCTGGTCCGTCAGGCTTGCCAGCGAGGCATCCGCGCAGGAAAGCACCGTGTTGGACGGCATGGAAGCGTTCAGGTAGTTGGTGCCGCTGATGGCAGCGCCATCGCCTGGCTGGGAGCCGCTGTACACCAGCTGGCCGTTCTGGCCGGGGAATGCAAGATAACCGATAATTTTTTCGTTTTCTGCCGCAGCGGATTTCAAATATGCCTGCGCCTGGGTATCAAACTGCTCTGTACCGTAATTTTTATAGGCAGGGGCTTTCACGGTGCATCCACGGGTCAGCCCCAGCAGCACCGCAGCACCCACCAGAACCAGCAGGGCAATAACAGCCACTGCGGCAATCGCTTTGCGGCGGTGGCGGCGCTCGGCACGCTCGATCATGGCAAGGCTGCGGTTGTGGATGGCATCCTGTTTGGGTTCCTGCTTTGCTGCCAGGGGGCGCGGCACTGCCGGTTTGGCTTTGCTGCGGCCAGGGAAGGTAATGGTGGGCTCTTCGTCCTCCCCGTCATCCTCATCGTCTTCAAACAACTGGCTGGCGGCGCGCTGGAATTCATCGGTGCTGCGCGGCGGGGCTTTTTCGTCCGCCTTGCGGGCTGCTTCCAGCGCGGCGGGGTCCAACCCTGCCGAAAAATCCGGGATATCATCATCCAGGATAGAAGCTTTTGGTTTCGGCAGGTTGGTGGGCGGTTCCGGCTCCGGCAGGGGTTCCGGCTGCGGTGCAGCGGGCGGTTCCGGGTTGGGCTGCTCCTGCTGCTTTGCTGCCTGCTGAGCCGCCATGGCCTGCTCCAAATCTGCACGGGAAATTTTGATGGTGCGGGTGGCACACAGTTCCAGGTCCGGGTCCAGCTCGCTTTCTGCGGCGCGGCGGGCGCGCGCTTCGGCGGCGGCCTGCGGGCCTGCGGTGCGCAGGTCCAGCGGATCCGGTGTTGGCTGCGGCGCGGCAGGCTGGGCGATGGGGCGTTCAAAGGTAATGGTCCCGGTAGGGGTAGCCTGCGGTTTGGGTTCAGTGGGCTGCGCATCGTAATCGGGGACCGGTTCTGCATCGTAGCTGTCCGGGGCGTTGGGCTTAACCGCCGGTTTGGCCGGGGCAGCCTTGCGGCGCAGCGTAAAGCGCAAACCTGGCCTCGGCTGGCCTTCGCCGCTGACCAGCAGCAGCGGGCGCTCCCGCCCCGGCTTGAAGGTAATAGCGGAAGGTCCCAGGTGCATCCCCAATGCACGGCGGCGGGCCAAGTCCAGAATATGGTTGGCGATTGCCATATCGGAGATTTCGGGGCTCAGGGCACAGGCTGCCGCGCCGATGCGGCTGCACAGCAGCACAAAAGGCGCCTGCCCCACTGTTGCGGGCATATACACGGCGGCATAATCCGCATTGGCCAGCAGCAAAGCGCTTTGAGCGCGGCCTGCGGCGGCCTGAACCATATCGCCGGGGAACTTTTTGAGCAGAGCTTCCGGTGCGGCAATGCGGCGGGCGTTCGCCGGGTTCAGGTAGGTCTGGTTGCCAAAATCGAACGCTGCTTCGCTGTGCTGCAGGCCGCGCAGGGCGTTGCCCAACAGGCGGCCGGTGGCTTCGTCCGCCGCAACAAGCAGGCGGCGCTTTTTCAGCAGGGCATCCAGCGCGGCCTGGGCCAGGGTGGTATCCTCAAAGCCATAGCAGGCATCGCCAAAGCGGGTGCGCAGTTTCTGCACCCACTTTTCGCAGTATTCATCCGCCATTGCCTGGGTGGGGGCTGATGCCTGCACGCAGACAAGGTATTCACCATCGCGCTCCTGCAGGCGCAGGCTGGGGCTGCCCTCGGCCTGGGCGTTCTCAATGATGGAGTTCATCTCCGCTTTGGAAAGCCCAAACACACGCAGGATTCGCATTTGGATTTGCAGCATTAAAACACCCCTTTGGTGGAAAGTTGAAGTTAGGAGTCAGGAGGGAGGAGTTAGGGCAATACCGCATAATTCTAAGTGCCGATACGGCGAGCGAGGTGCGGCAGATGCCAAGCCAAAAGCGCAGATAATACTGGATGTCTTATCGAGCATTTTGGCAACGCAGATGCCGTGCCGCAGCTGCCGGAGCGGTGCTTAAGCCGCAAGGCGGGAATTGTGCGGTGTTGCCTTAAATATCAAGGGTTTCGGGTTTGACATCTTTGGAGGGGACGGGGTGGGCGTTTTCGGGAGGGATATCAAGGGCCATGCGGCGCAGAAGGTCCAGGGCGTACAGGGCGGCGCGGGTGCGGATGATGCTGCGCTCGGCATAGCCGCCGAGTTCCAGGCGCATCAGCCAGGCTTTGCCGCTGCGGGCATCCGCACCGGCCAGGTAGACGGTACCTACCGGTTTGCCCGGCAGTGCGCCGCCGGGCCCGGCAATGCCGGTAATGCCCACGGCCAGATCTGCCCCCGATGCCTGCAAAGCGCCGTAAGCCATCGCCACGGCCACCGGGCCGGAAACCACGTTATACTGTTCAATCAAAGTCGGGTCAACACCCAGCAGCTTTGCCTTGGCGGCTTCGGCATAGGTCACAAAGCCATAGCCGAACACCTCGCTGGAGCCGGGCACATTGGTGATTTTTTCTGCCACAAGGCCGCCAGTGCAGCTTTCCGCGGTGGCAGCATGCAGCCCTTTTTGCTGCAGCAGGTGCACCACAGTGTATTCCAGCCCCGGCACATCCACATCATACGCATTGGGGCCCAAAATCTTGCGGAACTCCGCAATGCGGGCATCGCAGGCCGTTTCGGCTTCCGTCTCGGTTGCGGCGCGGGCGGTCACACGGATCTCGCTCTCGCCGGTTTTGCAATAAATGGCTGCCGTGGGGTTTTCGCTGGCGAACAGCGGGGAAACCTTGCTGGCAATGCTGCTTTCGCCCCCCAGCACCCGCAGCGTTTTGGAGTGGATGGTACAGTTCTGGCGCTGCAGCAGCACCGGGCGGATATCCTCCGCCCACATGGCTTTCATCTCGCGTGGAACGCCGGGCATCAGCACGGCAATGCAGCCGTCATCCTCGAACCAGGCACCGGGTGCGGTGCCATGGGCGTTGGGCAGCTTGTGCCCCTTGGTGGGCACCATGGCCTGCTTGCGGTTGTTGGCCGTGGGGGTGCGCCCGCCGCGGCCGGTACGGGCAAAAAAGTCCACGATCTTCTGCCATTCTGCTTCATCAAAGTGCAGGGTATCGCCAAAGGCTTCGGCCACGGTCTCCTTGGTCAGGTCGTCCTCCGTGGGGCCAAGCCCGCCGGAAAACACCAGCAGATCGCTGCGGCTTTTGGCTTCCTTTACCAAATCACGCAGGCGGCCAGGGTTATCCCCAATCACATGCTGGTGCAGCACGCTGATGCCCAGTTCCGCCAGTTCGCGGCTCAAAAACTGGGCGTTGGTATTGACAATATCGCCAAGCAGCAGCTCGGTTCCTACACAAATGATCTCCGCAGTCATGGTTCGTTCCGTCCTTTATCCAAGGGTAATTTTTATCTGGCGCTGTTAAAACTCCGGGTCATCCCCGATGCGGATGGGGATTTTCTCCACAGTTTCCGCCGCAATCCGTTCCAGCTCTGCCAGGCCGGGCATTCCAGCTTCGGCGGCTTCGATCTCCGCCAGGCTGGGCTTGGTTTTGGGGTGCGGCGGGGTAAAGATGGTACAGCAATCCTCATACGGCTCAATGGAGGTATCAAAGGTGCCGATCTTGCGGGAAATAGCAATGATCTCGGTCTTATCCATGCCGATCAGCGGGCGCAGAATCGGCAGGTTCTGCGCAGCGTCGGTGCAGGCAATGGCCTGCATGGTCTGGCTGGCAACCTGTGCTAGACTTTCGCCGGTAATCAAAGCTTCCATCTCGCTCTGGTCGGCCACCAGTTTGGCAATGCGCAGCATGCTGCGGCGCATGAGCACGGTAAACAACACATCAGGCGCATTATCGCGGATATACTCCTGCGGCTTGGTATAGGGCACCACAAACAGCTGGCAGTTGCCGGTATATTCTGCCAGTTCGCGGGCCAGGGCGCGCACCTTCAGTTTGGCGCGCAGGCTGGTGTACGGCGGGCTGGCAAAGTGGATGTGGTGCAGTGCAAGCCCGCGGCGCGCCATGCAATAAGCTGCTACCGGGCTGTCGATGCCGCCGGAAAGCAGGTTCAGCGCACGGCCGCTGGTGCCAACGGGCAGGCCGCCCGCGGCTTCCAGCTTGGGGCCATGGATATATGCGCCTTTATCGCGGATTTCCACCATGATTTCCAGCTGCGGCTCATGCACGTTCACCCGCAGGTGGGGGTGCTTGCCCAGCAGGTAAGCGCCCAGTTCGCGGCACAGCTCCGGGCTTTTCATCGGGAACGTTTTATCCGCGCGCTTGGCTTCCACCTTAAAGGTGCGGATGCCGCGCAGCGTTTCGCCAAGATAAGCTTCCGCCGTGGCGCAGATCTCGTCAAAATCCTTGCTGCAGCAGGCAGCGCGGCTCATTTTGACAATGCCAAAAATTTTGGAAATACGGCGGAACGCTTCGTCCATGTCCAGGTCATCTTCCAGTGGCTCAATGAACACGGTGGACTGCGCCTGGGTCACCTTGAATTTGCCCAGGTCTTCCAGCCGGTAGCGGATGCTTTTGGCCAGGCGGGCTTCAAATTTGCTGCGGTTCAGGCCTTTCAGGGTCATTTCGCCCTGATAGGCAAGGATGATTTCTTTCATGTTTATGGCAAACCTTTCGTGTCTGGTGTTATGGTTTCATTCAATAGCCTTATCTTTTCAGATGTGCTGCAACTCTTTCAGGCCGTCTTTCAGGCCGTCCAGCAGGGCCTGCACATCTTCGGGGGTGTTGTCCCCGCAAAAGCTGACGCGCAGCGCCGTGCGCACGGCAAGGTCCGGCGCGCCCATCGCCATCAGGGTGTGGCTCGGCTCGCCCTTATCGCAGGCGGAGCCGCCGGAAATATAAATGTGCCGCCCGCTCAAATATTCAATAAAGGTCTGGCTGTTGACACAGTTGGTGGAAAAGTTCAGCACCTCCGGCACGGCATCCGCCGGGGAGTTCAGGGTGATGGGTGCCTGCTGGGCCAGCTCTTCCAGCCCGGTGCGCAGCTGGGCGTTCAGGGCGCGGATATGCGCATTGCGGTCGCTCAGGTTTTTGGCCCCCTTTGCCGCAGCAAGGCCAAGGCCAACGATATAAGGGGTATTCTCGGTGCCGGGGCGCAGGCCGCGCTCCTGATGGCCGCCCAGGTAGGGCGGGCAAAGCGTCTGGCGCACGCTGTCCCGGATGAACAAAGCGCCGATTCCCTTGGGGGCATGCACTTTATGGCCGGATACCGAGAGAGTATCCACGTTCTTCCACTTTTTCAGGTCAATGGGGATGCGCAGCCATGCCTGCACGGCGTCCACATGCACCGCACAGCGGCTGTTTTTGGCCTTGACGGCTGTGGAAAGAGCGGCAATATCCTGCAAAGCGCCGGTTTCATTATTGACCGCCATGCAGCTGACCAGAACGGTATTTTTATCCACCTCGGCAGCCAGTTTGGCAACATCCAGGTGACCGTCTGCTTCGGGCAGGATTTCCACCACCTCAAAGCCGCGGTCTTTCAGTGCACGGATGGGCCGCTGCACGCTGGGGTGCTCAAAACCGGAAACCACAATTTTGCTGCCCCAGTTTTTGCGTGCCATGGCAAGGCCCTGCACGGCAAGGTTGTTGCTCTCGCTGCCGCAGGAGGTAAAATAGAGCTCCCGGCTCTTGCAGCCCAGGGTGCGGGCCACGGCGGCGCGGGCGGCGTTCAGAGCTTCCTCGCTCCGGGCACCGGGGGCATACAGGCTGGACGGGTTGGCCCAGTGCTCCCGCATGGCCTTGTTGATGACATCCGCCACTTCCGGGGCCACGATGGTGGTGGCGGCGTTGTCCAGATAATGCAATTCAGGGTTTTGCAGCATAAATTTTGATTCCTGCTTTCTCAGTTACGCCAGCGGCACCCGCCGCCGACAGGATTTCATACTAAACCATGATGATTATACCACAAAGCATCTGCCGCCGTAAAGTAGCACGGCCCACTTGCACGGCCCCGCCGGGTGCTGTATAATGAGGGTAAAGAACACAAAGAAAGCCGGGTGTTTTTTATGGCCGATTATCAGGAATACCGCCGCCGCATCCTGCGCAAGCGCTGGCGCAGGACTTTTGCCGTTGCCGGGCTGCTGGTGCTGCTCATCCTGCTCAGCGCCGTAGGCCTGCTGTGGAAGCACCTCCACCGGGAGCAGAGCCCTGCCGCCGTGCAGGGCCCGACCATCTTCCAGCAGGAGCTGCAGAGCAGCGAGTGGAACACCATCAGCTACACGCCCGCGCGGCGGCTGACCGTGCAGACCACCTCTGCCGGGTCCACCGCCATGGATTTCCGGCTGGCCGCGCTGGACCGCACCACCGCCGTGGACCGCAGTTATTTTGCCAACGTCTGTTTTCTGGGCGACAGCCTGACGCAGGGGATGCAGATCTATTCCAGCGGCCTGCCGGAGGCCTCTTTCTGCGCCTACCGGGGCGCAGGCCCCAGCGTCGTGGTCAATGGCACCACCTGCAAGCGCTCCGATGGCGGCACCGAGGTCCCCATGGAGGTACTGACCGCCCGGCAGCCCCCGGTGCTGTATATCCTGCTGGGCACCAACGTGCTCAACCGGGACGGGGATTATTCCAGCTTTCTCACCTACTACCGGCTCATGCTGGATATGATCTCCCAGGCCTTGCCCAACACGCAGATCTACGTGCAGTCCATTACGCCTGTCCGGCCCGAGGTGCGCAGCAGCCATCCCGGCCTGTACAAAGAGCGGCTGTGCGAGATCAACAATGAGCTGGCTGCCATTGCGCTGGAAAAGAACTGCGCTTTCCTCAACCTGTGGGAAGCCCTTGCCGACGACAACGGCGACCTGAAAGCCGAGTACGCGCAGCCTGACGGCATCCACATCAAACCCGAGGGCTACCCCGCCTGGGTGGAATATCTCGCCACCCACACCGTGGGCCAACAGACGGCTTAAGCTGAATACTCACATAGAAAAACCGCCCTTCCGGCATCAAACCGGAAGGGCGGTTTTGTCATACAAACAGGAACGGGGAATGCGACATCAGAACAGCCCCGTGATCTTGCCTTCGGCATCCACGTCGATATTGACGGCGGCGGGCTTCTTGGGCAGGCCGGGCATGGTCATGATGCTGCCGCAGATGACCACCACGAAACCGGCACCGGCAGCCAGACGCACCTCGCGCACCTCCATGGTAAAGCCGGTGGGGGCACCGGTGAGCTTGGCGTTGTCGCTGAAGCTGTACTGGGTCTTGGCGATGCACACGGGCAGGTCGCCGTAGCCCATCTCGGTCAGCTCGGCCAGCGTCTTGCTGGCGGCGGCGCTGTAGTTCACGCCGTCGGCACGGTAGATCTT
>ERZ773147.2774-NODE-2774-length-14438-cov-4.688034_pt1 | contig 14438 bp, 8 predicted proteins | sample MGYA00580851_ERZ773147 | MGnify/ENA primary metagenome ERZ773147 (study PRJEB29015, sample SAMEA2737818) | human gut metagenome | biome: human gut; feature: human-associated habitat; material: faeces | place: China | collected 2012 ... | reverse complement strand
ACTGCGACTTTGGAATTCGTAGGAACCGGAGTAGAAGTGATTACAGTTACCAATGCGGATAGAGGACTATATGAAGTATGGATAGACGGCAGTGATAAGGATTTATCGGACGAATACAGGGATTTTATACCGATGTTTCTGATGATGGACGAGCTGGCATTGATCCTCCGTAAGAAAAGACACAGCCGCGGCTCAATAGATTTTGATTTTCCGGAATGTAAGATTGTATTAGATGATAAAGGACATCCGGTGTCGGTAAAACCTTACGAACGCAATGCTGCCACAAAGATTATCGAAGATTTTATGCTTATGGCAAATGAAACGGTTGCAGAAGAGTATTATTGGCAGGAACTCCCATTTGTATATAGAAATCATGATAAGCCGGATGTCGAGAAAATGACACAACTTGCTACATTTATAAATAACTTTGGATATCATATAAAGATGATGGGAGATGAAATTCATCCAAAAGAACTTCAGAAGTTATTAGAAAGTGTGGAAGGAACAAGTGAAGAAGATTTGATAAGCAGAATTACTTTGCGTTCAATGAAGAGAGCAGAATATACTCCGGAATGTAAAGGACATTTTGGATTATCAGCAAAATATTACTGCCATTTTACATCTCCAATACGAAGATATCCTGATTTACAGATACACAGAATTATTAAAGAAAACATTCATGGAAAACTGAATGAAAAGTATATAAGACATTACAATACAATTTTGCCTGATATTACTAAAAATTGCAGTATAAATGAAAGACGTGCTGATGATGCGGAAAGAGATACTGAAAAATTAAAGAAAGTTGAATATATGAGAAGTTATATCGGAGAAGAATTTGAAGGCGTAATTTCAAGTGTTACCGGCTGGGGAATGTATGTTGAGTTGCCTAATACAATAGAGGGAATGGTTCACGTAAGCAATATGGAAGATGACCATTATATATATGATGAACCAACATATTCTCTTGTAGGTGAACATACAAAAAAGACATACAAATTAGGACAATCTGTAAAGGTAAGAGTTGTTCATACAGATAAGATGACAAAAACAATAGATTTTGTACTGGCATAATCAAATATATACAAATTTATAGTGAAATTAGTAATAAAATGATGTAAAATTGTATGGAAAAAGTTGTAAAGTTAATATGGAAAGGTGAAGATATGGCAAAGGCAGCGAATAGATTAATTGCAAATAATAAAAAGGCCCGCCATGACTATTTTATTGAAGATACTTATGAGACCGGAATTGTACTTCATGGTACTGAAGTTAAGTCTTTAAGGCAGGGAAAATGTAGCATTAAAGAGTCATTTATCCGTATTGAAGACGGAGAACTGATTATTTATGGAATGCACATAAGCCCATATGAAAAGGGAAATATTTTTAATAAAGATCCACTTCGCGTAAGAAAGCTCCTGCTTCACAAGTCAGAGATTAATAAGCTTGCCGGTCAGATTAAGATGAAGGGATACACATTGATGCCATTAAAAGTTTATTTCAAAGGCAGCCTTGTAAAGGTAGAAATCGGTCTTGCCCGTGGTAAAAAATTATATGATAAGCGTCAGGATATTGCAAAGAAGGATGCAAAGCGAGAGGCAGAAAGAGACTTTAAAATTCGTAATTTGGGATAAAATAATTTTTTGGAAATATATTCAAAATGTACTTGAATATATATGAAAAAAATGGTACGATACTCGAGAGATACCTTTGTTAGGCGTTTATCACATAATAAGAAAAATGTAATAAGATTTTGGGGATTTTAAAAATTATACGCTCTGCTACTTACCATTGGCAGGTTACAGCGTTTAATATAGATGTATTGATTTATATTAGGGGATGCAGATGATTTCTATGCTGGATGCATTCGGAAATATAAAATAATGAAGGGAGAGAAAGAAACGTATGAAAAAACAGGTGAAGAATTTATTTGCACTTTTTCTGACTGCTTCTATGGCAGTAAGCCTGGTTCCTGCGGATGCTTTTGCAGCTGTTCATGATGCGGTAAAAGATGCCACAACTACAACAGCTTACGAAAAGGTAGAAGCAGAGAAGAAGGCAGCTCAGCCAAAGGCTGGAAGTGCAGAAGCAGCAATTCAGGAAGCACTTTACACTAACACAGATGAGGTGGATTTATCCAAGTATAATCTGACAGAGCGTAAGGCAGAAAAGCTGACAGATAAATCTTTAGGAGAGAATAAAGACACTAATTTAGTAGATGTTACTTATGAAACAGATGCGAATGGTAAAGTAACTACTATGAGCGTAGAGAAAGATGATACATACGCTTATGCACTTGAAGAGATTGATGAGTTAGCAGCAGATGATGCTGGTGAGGATGATGGATCTGGTAAGACAAAGACAGAAGTCGGACAAGCTTATAAGGACTTAATGGCTTTCTATGAATCACCAGATAATCAGGAGTATTTAGGTATTGCTACTCCTTACTTTACAAGCAAGGATTCTAAAGGTGGTCCAGTATCTTCCCTGTTATCTCTGATGCAGCAGAAGATTTATAAAGAAGGGGATCCCGAAGAGGAGAATCCGGCGAATGCTAAGGTTACATATAAAGATATGTATGATGTCATTCAGGGATATCAGACGACTCTGCAGTATGGTATTCAGCTCTTTGGACAGCAGTTACTTGCAGCAAGAGATGAAGCTTTAGCTCAGATTGATGATTCCATGACGAGAGAGCAGAAGTTACTTGTCTTAAATGACTGGCTTGGTAAGTACTGTACTTTTGATATGGGTGCTATTCAGAAAGAACAGGATAAGAAGAATGATACAGAAACAACAGAGGAAGCAATTCAGGCTATGGGAGAGACAGCAGCTATCGCATTAGCAGATGATGGTCAGCAGCAACCTACAGAAGAGCAGATTGCATATCTGAGAAATATGTTATTAAATGGCGATCTTAAGACAGCCTTTGAAAGTACAGCCTTTGGTGCATTAGTAAGAAGAAACACTATCTGTGCTGGATATACTTCTGCATATACATATCTTGTTCAGTGTGCATTCCCGGAAATCTATAAAGAAGCGGATGGAAAGACATGGAAAAAGGCAAGCGAAGTAAATGGAACTGACAGCAGTCAGGATAAGAAAGACGATAACTCATCTTCAGAGAATAAAGGAGATACATCCGAGACAGATAAGGAAGAAAGCTCTTCAGCAGCTGAAACAGAAACACAGGCTGCAGATGGAGAAGATTCCTCAGGAGATGCTTCCAGTGAGAAAAAAGATGAAACTACAACAGAAACAAAACCAACATATATTGTTGACTTTGTAAAGATTTTCTGGCGTTCTAATGTACAGATGTTAGGTCAAAGCCAGACATTTAGAAACAGCCATTATTTTAATGCTGTTAAGACCGATGATTCTGTAGATAACTGGTATTATGTAGATTCCTGTTATAATGATATTTATGTAGAATGTATGGGACGTAACCGTGTAGAGACAGACGGTAATATGACACATTCCTATTTCTTAATTAGCCATACAAGTTTAGCAAAACAGTTTGATGGCAACTTTGATGAGATTGATACTTTATACACAGATAAGGCAACAGATACTAAGTATGAAGATGCTTGGTTTACAGATGCACAGGGACCAATCAGTTTTGATAAAGATAACTGGTATTATGTGCAGAATACAACTTCATACAGTTCTGGTATGAGTCCAAGTGAACAGAAACCAGACCAGTTAGTATCCTTGCCAAGAACAGCAGCAGCGACAGCTACATCTGACAGTGCTACAGTTTTAGTTGATTACGAAAAAGGTACTGGAGCAGTAAAAGAAGGTGGAGATTTTCTTAAAGAAAGTGCAACAAAGGATGAAGATGTAAACGATAAGATTTATCCAGGTCTTACACATACATCTGCTTACTATGGCGGAGCATTATATCTTAATGCAGATAATCAGATTTTAAAATATGATTTAAGCACAAATGCTATTACAAAAGTAAAAGAATATAATGAAGTTACAGCAAAATCTGTTGCAGATAACATGGGAACCGGCATTGAGAATAACTTTACAGGAATGACCTTTAAAGTAACAACAAAGGATGATAAAGATGCTATCCATACAGTAGAGAATCATCCAATTGCAGGTTTATCTATTGATTCTCAGGGCAACCTGAATGTAGATATTGCAACAAACTACTGTTATGTCGATAAGTATCAGACAGAGCAGACAAACTACAATAGTGGGTATAGCAATTATAAGTTCCAGGGCATTACTATTAAACGTGGTGGAAGTAACGATAACCAGGAATTCATGTGGAGTGCAGATTTTGTAGAGTCTCAGAAGATGTCAGATGTAACTGGTGAGTCTCATACTCATGAATATGAGACAGTAACTGTGGAGCCTACTTGTGAGAATGTAGGATTCACAGAAGAACGTTGTAAGACATGTGGTGTTGTAAAAGCAGATTCTAAGAAGGAATCCGAGGCAGAAGATGCTAAGGCAACTGGACATCATTATATTCAGTACAAAGATGAAACTTATACAAAAGAAAGTGACGCAGAAGATGCTAAGAACATTGTTGTAGATGCAATCGTATGTACAAAATGTTTGAAAGCTATTCCACGTAAGAGCAGTGGAAATAGTGGTAGCATTATGGGTGGCTCTAATGACAATAGTGATGAATTAGATATCCCAGATGGACTTAAGACTGGTCACGAATATACTGGAAAGATTACATCTTTATCTGATGATAAGAAGACAGGTAACGTAACTGTTAGTTGTGATTCCTGCGTTGGAAAAGAATTAGATTTCTTAGATGAGAAGGATGTAACATTAGAAACAAAGAAGGATGTAGAAGTAACTTCTAAGAAGGAAGCAGAAGACTGTGAAAAGGGTGGAAAGATTATCTACACAGCTAAAGTAACAGTTGGAGATAACGAGTACGAAGCTACTACTACAGAAGAAGCAGCAGCTGAAAAGCATGTTTACAAACCAAAGTTTACGTGGGCAGATGACAATACATGTACAGTAACTTACACATGTGAGAATTGTAAGATTCCAGAAACAGAAGCAGAAAAGTGTGAAGTAACATCTGAAGTAACAGAGCCAACATGTACAGAAGCTGGTAAGACAGTTTATACAGCAACAGCAACAGATAAGAATGATATAAAGCATACAGATACAAAAGAAGTACCTATTGAAGCAACAGGTCATACTTATAGTGCAGATCCAACATATGAATGGTCTAAAGATTATAAGACATGTAAAGCAATCTTTACTTGTGATAAGAAAGATGATACCCAGACAGTAGAATGTACAGTAACACCTGCAACAACAGATGCAACATGTACAGAAGCTGGTAAAGTTGTTTACACAGCAACATGTACATTTAAGGGTAAAGAGTACACATGTCCAGAAAAGAAAGAGACAACAATCGCAGCAACAGGACATAAGTATGGAGAACCAACATTCAACTGGTCTGAAGATGGCAAAGAGTGTACAGCGACATTTACATGTGAGAACGATAAAACACATACAAAAGATGTAAAATGTACAGTAACTAAGGATGCAGAAAAATCAACAGATGCAACATGTACAGAAGCTGGTAAGGCTGTTTATGTAGCAACAGTAAAAGAAGATCCTAATGGAAGTGATGAGTACACAGATACAAAGGAAGTAAAGACAACAAATGCACTTGGTCATGATTATGGCGAACCAACATTTGGTGAGTGGACTGAAAAAGATGGTAAGATGACATGTGAAGCAACATTTACATGTAAAAATGATGCAAGTCATGTTGAAACAGTATCTTGTGAAGTAACATCTGAAGGAAAAGATGCAACATATACAGAAGCAGGAAGTGTAACATATACAGCAACAGCAACAGTTCCAGAAGGAACAAAGACATATATAAATCCTGTGAAGAAAGAAGTAAAAGTTGCTCAGAAAGATTCTAAAGCAAAATTTGCAAAAACTTCTTACAACCTTTACTCAACACAGTCTGGTAAAGTAAGTCTTGTTTCTGACTACAAACAGGATGGCATTGTTTCCATCAAATCTTCAAATCCATCTAAGGTATCTGTTAACACAGCTGGTGTTATTAAAGCTGGTGTTGTAAAGGGTAAAGCTGTAAAAGTAACGATTACAGCCGTTGTTAAGAGTGGCAAGACAATTAAGACAGTTGTTACAGTAGCTCCAACAAAGATTACTTTAAATGCAACATCTGTTCCATTACAGCTTAAGAAGTCTACAAGCGTAATTAAGGTTGCTAAAGCAACATTACCAGGAGATCAGATTGCTTCATGGAGTACATCTAATAAGAAGGTTGTAACTGTAAGTAAGTCTGGAAAGATTACAGCGAAGAAAGTTGGTACAGCAGTAGTAAGAATCACAATGAAGAGTGGTGCTACAGCAAAATGTAAAGTAAAAGTTCAGAAGGCAGCAGTAAAACTTACAAAGATTGCTGTTAATTCTAAGAAGGTTAACTTAAACCTTAAGAAGGGTCCTAAGACATACAAGCTTACTGCAACAAAGGCTCCAATCACTGTAGTTAATAAAGTTACATTTACAACATCTAACAAGAAGGTTGCTGTTGTAAGTAAATCTGGAAAGATTAGAGCAAAGAAGGCTGGAAAAGCAGTTATTACCGTAAAATGTGCTAAGAAAGTTCAGAAAGTAACTGTTGTTGTAAAAGCAAAATAGTTAGGATATATGAGCGCTTTTAAAGTACGAATATAATAAAAAAGTGATGTTGAAATTCTTATTTCAGCATCACTTTTTAGTGTAAGGAAAGAGTTAGTCTAAGTGAAATTGTGTACTGGATTAACGTGTGGTGGAAAAATGGAAAAGAAAAATAGGTTTAGCATTTTATTAGAACGCTTGATGGGAACAGTGAATTTAAAGAATGCAACTCTAGCTGCCGAACTTCAATATGATGTATCTTACATAAGTAAGTGGATTAATGGAAAAACATTGCCATCAGAAAAAAGTGTAGCGCAGATTCTTCATGTAATCAGTGATTATATTGTGGAATCGGCGACATCGGCTGCACTAAAAACTTTATATATTGAATATCAGGTTGATGTGCCAGAAGATTTGAAGCAGGCAATCTATGATAATCTTGAGGCGGAATATTTTTACGTAAAAGGCCTGACAAAAACAATAGGAGCCGATGTTGCTCCGGAAACGCAAAATTATGCGAAACTGACATTATATCAATTCCTTAAAAAAATGTCACATCCGGCATTACGTCAGGTAAAGACGTTGAATGTAATTGCTGCGATTGATTTATTAAATATGGAGCATGATGTGCGACTTCAGATTGCACAGATAGACACGGCATCACAGATTCTTCAGAGAGATTTTCCAGAAGTACATTTTTCATTACTGATTAATTTTGACATAGGGGAGAAAGATTATATTTATGATTGTATTTTTATCATTAATATGCTGACGAACTATACGCATATTAATTTTAAGATATACAACTGTATTCATTCCTATGATAAGATTGTATTTTGTGCAAAAGATGCTTACTGTATTACGAGTATGCTTTTGGGGGGCAATTTGTGTTATCAGGTAACGATTAGTGAAGATAAGAAAATGTGTAAAACGGTTTATCAACGATTAGCAACACTTTGTACAAGAGAAGAATTAATGTTTCGAAAATGTACAATGAGGAATCTTTTGCAGGGGTCAGACTATATCTCCCAGATGTTATCTGAGAATCTTTGTTGGCTTCTTGGACATATGACAGAACATTTCCTTCCAGAAGAATTACATAAAGAGCTGTTGGAATATCTGGATATTTCGGATGCGGAAAGAGAAAAGATGCAGAATATTCATCTTTTGGTTGAAGAAGTACTTAAGAAATCTCGTGTCAGAATTTTATTATATGAAACAGCACTCAGTCAGTTTGCGATAAGTGGAGAACTTGACTTTTATAATAATAAAATTTTATTAGATACAAGACAGCGCGAACAATGTCTTTCTTATATACAAAATATTATTCATGAAGAAAATGCGATGGAGCTGCGAATCATACATGGGCATTTTGTGATGGATTTTCAATTCAACGCCAATCCAAGCCTGTTTTTATCAAATAACTTGTGTTATTTAAGATTAGATTCGAAAAACATACAAAATAACGTGACATTGCTTAATATAAATATAGCGAAAAAAATGTTTCGTTGTTTTTTTGAGGAAATATGGAGTCATTCGGAAGAAGATGTAGTTATTTCTGATTGGAGAAAGATAGAAAGTATACTAAAACATATGAAACAGTCAGTGGAACTTCTTAAAAAAGTAGATAAAGAAATTTAAAGTGTGAAAAACGTGATTTTATTTAATCACGTTTTTCGTTTTTTTGCCATTTTTATCACTCGATATCTTTCATAAAGTATGGTACCTTTAAATACGATAAAGTGTAAGAAAAATACTATTTGATAAGGAGAATATATAAAATGGAAAAAAATCATAAAGTAGAACTTATTGGAAGACCAAGTATTGACCGCCCTTGGATGAAGTATTATCCAGAAAGTATTTCAAAGTTACAAGTTCCAGAGCTGTCTTTGAATGAGTATTTAAAAGCGAACTGTCCAGGTATGGATATGGTAGCAATGCATTATTATGGAAGAGATGTTTCCTGGGAACGCTTCTTCGTGAAGGTAGATATGGTAGCAAAATCCATGAGTGCCATGGGAATCAAAGAGGGAGATCAGATTCCTGTATTTTACCGTTCTGTTCCTGAATTCATTGTGTTGCTTTTAGCAGCAGAGAAGATAGGTGCATCTTTAGTTTGCCGTGATAATACATTACAGGAGAACGTTGATGCAGTAAAGGAAGCTGGTGCTAAGATTATTTTTGTACATGACTTCCTTCCAAAAGCAGAGGTTGAGGAATATAAAAAGCAGGCAGGGGTAGAAACGATTATTTCATTAAGCCCTTATCATGCAGCTGAAAAAGATAAGATGCCAGAACATATCATTCATGAAATTGATTCTTTCTATACAGATGGAATTCTTTCCGGGGACGGAGTTATGACGTGGGAAGAATTTTTAGAAAAAGGAAAGAATTATACAGGAAAGGTTGAGGTTGAGAAAGATGTTAATCGTCCGCTTTTCCGTGCTTATACAAGTGGATCAACAGGAACTTCTAAGCAGGTTATCCATTCTGCATACACAATGATTGGTATTATCGCTCAGATGTCTTTTTATGGTTCTGCTGGAGACTTCCGTCCAACATGGTTACTTACGAATCTGCCACCTTGTCTTATTGCAGTAGTGGTTTCCATGATTTTAGTACCATTATGCTCTAATAAGTTATTAATTTTAGATCCGTTCTGTAATGTGAACGATCTCGATTTAGAGATGATGAGATATCGTCCAAACTGCTGGCCTTTAATCCCTATGTTTATTGAGCTTCTTATGAGAAGTGACAGAATTCCAGAAGATTATGATATGTCCCATCTTTTTGCAGCAGGTGTTGGTTGTGAAGCATTCAATAATGGACAGATTCGTCGTGCACAGGAATTCTTAAAAGCACATAATTGTAAGGCAGTACTTTCAATTGGATATGGACAGAGCGAGGCAGGTTCTAATTGTACTCTTCCATGTTTAGAGCATCCGATTGGTAATGGAAACAGTGGAATTCCAATGCCATTAACAGTAATGAGTATTTTTGAGCCAGGTACACATAAAGAAGTTGGTTATAATAAGCTCGGAGAGATTTGTAAGACAGGTCTTGGAAATATGCTTGGTTATGATAGACAGGAAGCAACGGAAAAGGCTCTTCAGAAGCATGAAGATGGTAATATATGGTTGCATACAGGAGACATTGGATATATGACAGAGGATGGTATTGTGTTTGCACTTACCAGAGGAGATGTCCGCAGAGTTGGTGGAGGTCGACTGATTGATCTTAATATGGAGAACAAGATTATCGATGCCGAAATTGATGGAATCATTGATGCATTCTTTGTTGTAGATGAAGATTTTGAGAATAAAGGATATTTCCTTCCATATTTATATGTTGTATTAGAGGATGGCTATACAATTGATGATATTCGTGAAGATGTGGCAGATGCCCTTGAGGATTTTGAGTACCCAGCACAGATTATTCAGCTTCCAGAAAGACCATTCTTCCATTATAAGACAAACCGTGTTGGATTAAAAGCACAGCTTCGCGCAACAACAAACTAGAGCATGTTTAAAAACAGAATAATTAGATAGATTTTGTAGAAAAAAGACAGTCTTTGAAAGTAAAAGTCAAAGGCTGTCTTTTTTTGATTTTTTTGCCTTTTCTTATAATCATAAATTTTGCATATTTGAATAATTAGTATTATGGGAACTAGTCAGGTTGCGAAGATGGTCGAAAAAGATGGCTGTTTTTGGAGAAAAGAAAGTAAGGAGAGTGCAAAATGTGGAAAAAGTCAAAAAGGATTTTATTGTGTATCCTTGCACTAATGTTGTTGTTGTCAATGGCAAAAAGTGAGCAGCTTTTCGTACAGGCAGATACGGAATCTACCGAGAAGGTGCAGATAAAGGATGTAAAAAATAGGAGCCAAAGACAGGAAGAAAACTCGGATGAAAAAGGACAGGAAGAAAGTACAGATAAGAAAGAAGAAGCATCAACGAAAGCTACACAAAAAACAGAAGAGACAATAAAAGAAGATAAAAAGAATCTGGAAGTTACTACACAAAAAGAGAAGGATGCGTCAAAAAATGATAAGGCAAAAGAGGAAACAGAAGAAAAAACGGAGGAATATAAAAGGGAAGAAGAGAATACAGAAAGAAAAACAGATGAGAATAAAGCGGCGGAAGAGGTATCTGCAGAATAGAACAAATATGGTCTCGGAGGGATTTTATGATTATAGAGATAATAAAGGGCATCAGTGTTCCCTTTTTAGGGACGACATTGGGTGCTTTTTGTGTATTTTTCTTAAAAAATGAACTAAGCAAAGGAATGCAGAAAGCGTTAATGGGATTTGCAGCAGGGGTGATGGTGGCAGCTTCTATCTGGAGTCTTCTTCTTCCAGCACTTGAACAAGTGGATTCGATTGGTGTGTGGAAGTTCCTTCCTGTAGCAAGTGGATTCTGGATTGGAATTTTATTTTTGATGGCAATCGACCATTTCGCACCGTCAGAATGTATTGATGGAAAATGTAAAAATAAGCTACTGTTGGCAGTGACTATCCACAATATTCCAGAAGGAATGGCAGTTGGTGTTATTTATGCAGGACTGTTAAGTGGAGCAGAGCATATTACGGTAATGGGAGCATTTTCTCTTGCATTAGGAATCGTTATTCAAAACTTTCCAGAAGGAGCGATTATTTCCCTGCCGCTTCGTGCAGAAGGAATATCCCAAAAGAGAGCCTTCATTTATGGTGTACTTTCCGGGACAGTAGAACCAGTGGCGGCTATTCTTACCGTCTGGGCCGCAAGCCTAATTGTTCCGCTTCTGCCATACTTTTTAAGCTTTGCAGCAGGGGCAATGTTCTATGTTGTAGTAGAAGAACTAGTTCCGAAAATGTCTGTTGGAAAGTCTGTCAATGTCGGATTTTTCATGTTTTCAGTAGGGTTTACTTTGATGATGATTTTAGATGTTGCACTTGCCTGACTCCTTGTGTTAAAATGCACGCAGTAATTACTATCAGATATACGGTCTAGAGTATGTTTGAAAAATATTTCTTGTAAGATATATGTCATAGTTTGTGAGAGAATTTATCCTTCCTTTTTAGGAACGCCCCTTGGAGCAATGATCTATGTTGTCGTAAAAGAACTTATCCCGGAAATGTCTGTCGGAAAACACAGCAATATTGGAACTATATTTTTTTCCCTTGGATTTACAGTAATGTTAACACTTGATGTTGTTTTGGGAACGTCAGCTCTGCCCAGTGAATAAAATAGTAAATTATGCTTGATTTTTTGCCCTAAATAGCGTACTATATTGGTAAATTTATACACGGGGAGCTTGCAGAAGCAGGCTGAGAGTAAGCTAAAGTGCTTAGACCCATAACCTGATTTGGATAATGCCAACGTAGGGATAGCGTAGATATATTCGCATATATACCGAGATTGGTGTATATGCGTTTTTCTTTTCAGAGTAAATCATTTTAAAATAAATTGCTTTAAGAGAAAATCTACATTGAATCTTTATAAATTTTCTTTTATTTTTTATCGTTTATTTATCCATATTCAGAATATTTCTCAAATATACTTCTGAGCATTTTGCAAAACGCACTTCAGGAAGTATAGGATGATTTCAGTTTTTTCCCGTTTATGAAAAATAAATAGACATGCTAAATATATATCAGATGTGAGATGACTCCAACCTCTGTAGGTGGCGAGCAACAATGCCGGAGCATTCTTGAATGAATATATATGCTAAATCTATATGTAAAGAAAGGGTAAAAATGTTAAAGCAGTGTTTTGATAACGTAAGAGAAAAGCATCCATTGGTACATAATATTACGAACTATGTAACAGTGAATGATGTGGCAAATATTCTTCTTGCCTGTGGCGGCAGCCCGATTATGGCGGACGATTCTGGAGAAGTGGAAGATATTACTTCTATTTGTCAGGGATTGAATATTAACATTGGTACGCTGAATAAAAATACGATTCCGTCCATGTTTTTAGCAGGAAAAAAGGCAAATGTACTTGGTCATGTTGTGCTGCTTGATCCGGTAGGAGCCGGAGCGAGTGGACTTCGGACAAAGACAGCGAATGAGCTGGTGCGGGACATAAAGTTTACTGTTATCCGTGGAAATATTTCAGAAATCCGAACCCTGATGGAAGGAACGGGAAATACAAAAGGTGTGGATGCAGATTTGACAGATGCGGTTACAGAGGAGAATCTTGATGAGACGATTGGGAAGCTGAAAGCATTTTCTGAAGCGACAGGAAGTGTGATTGCTGTAACGGGAGCCATTGATTTAGTTGCTGATTCTGAAAAATGTTATGTTATCCGCAACGGAAAACCAGAGATGGGAGCAATCACCGGAACTGGATGCCAGCTTTCTGGAATGATGACAGCTTTCCTTTGTGCAAACGCAGGGCAGCCTTTGGAGGCAGCAGCGGCGGCAGTTTGTGCGATGGGAATTGCTGGAGAGATTGGATTTGAACATTTAAAAGAAGGCGAGGGAAATTCCACTTACCGTAATCGGATAATTGATGCTATTTATCATATGGATGGAAATACATTGGAGGAAAGAGCAAAGTATGAGCTGCGTTAACAGAGAACAATTAAGAAAAGATTTACTTTTATATGCAGTAACCGACCGTTCCTGGCTTGGAAATGAAACACTTTACGAGCAGGTGGAAAAGGCATTAAAAGGAGGAGCGACTTTTATACAGCTTCGGGAAAAGGAACTCGATGAGGAACATTTCATGGAAGAAGCGGTGGCTCTCAAAGAATTGTGTCATAAGTATCATGTTCCATTTGTTATCAATGATAATGTCAGAATAGCAAAAGATATGGATGCGGATGGAGTTCACGTTGGACAAAGTGATATGGAAGCCGATGACGTGAGAAAGATTCTTGGTGAAGACAAGATTCTTGGCGTATCTGCCCAGACAGTAGAGCAGGCAGTATTAGCTGAAAAAATGGGGGCGGATTATCTTGGCGTGGGAGCCGTATTTTCCACTTCCACGAAAAAAGATGCGGCAGATGTCAGCAAGGAAACATTAAAAGCAATCTGTGAGGCAGTAAATATTCCAGTGATTGCGATTGGTGGAATCGGGGCAGATAACATTTTATCTTTACAGGGAAGTGGTATTTGCGGTATCGCTGTGGTTAGTGCTATTTTTGCGGCAAAAGATATTGAAGCTGCTACAAAAGTTTTAAAAGACAGAGCAGAAAAAATGTTGAAATAATTTTTCGGTAGTTAGTGGAAAAGACAATAAAAGGAGAAAGGCATCGTGATAAAAGGAGCAATCTTTGATATTGATGGAACTTTACTTGATTCCATGCCCATCTGGGAAAATGCAGGAGCGAGATATCTTGCTACTCTTGGCATTAAGGCAAAGCCAGATTTAAAAGAACGGCTGGATGCTTTATCTTTGCCAGAAGGAGCCATCTATATGCAAAAAGAGTATGGCCTTTCGGTATCAGCAGAAGACATTTTAGAAGGAGTCAATCAGGTTGTAAAAGATTTTTACTATAAAGAAGCGGTCATGAAGCCAGGAGCCTATGCCTTAGTAAAACGTCTGAAAGAAAATGGTGTGAAGTTAATTATAGCCACAGCGACAGATAAGGAGATGGCAAAGGCGGCGCTTATTCGTAACGACATATGGCAGGACTTTACGGGAATGATTACCTGCGAGGAAGCCGGAGCCGGAAAGACAAGCCCGAAGGTATTTGAGTTTGCAAGGCAAAAGCTAGGCACTAAAAAAGAGGAAACATGGGTATTTGAAGATTCTTTATATGCGGTGAAAACTGCTACTGAAGCTGGATTTCCAGTATGCAGTATCTAC
>ERZ773147.2773-NODE-2773-length-14446-cov-4.308387_pt1 | contig 14446 bp, 14 predicted proteins | sample MGYA00580851_ERZ773147 | MGnify/ENA primary metagenome ERZ773147 (study PRJEB29015, sample SAMEA2737818) | human gut metagenome | biome: human gut; feature: human-associated habitat; material: faeces | place: China | collected 2012 ... | reverse complement strand
GGCCGGGATGTGCCCCGGGCCTTGCAAGAAGGCCCCTACCGTCTGCCGTCCATGGAGTCAGACGGCCTCCTGACGGTGACGCTCCGGCCGGGGACCGCCCAGCCTGTCACCGGCGACACCGGCGCAGCTCTATATGTCCTGTGCGCATCCCTGGCCGCCGGGGCTCTCCTGACCTTGGGCCGCAGCCGCAAGAAACACCTATAAAAAATGCACGGAAAGGAAACCCTTTCCGTGCATTTTTATCGTATCCAAAAGCCTTTTCGCCAGTTTTTTTAGTTTAATCCCTCCGCCTTCACCGCGAACAGCGTCTCGATCCTTGCCCGCAGCGCTCCGCTCTCGGGCTTTTCCAGCGCAGGGTCCTGGGCCATCCAGCCCTTCGCCGCCTGCTGGGCCTCGTCCAATAGCGCCATGTCGCAGCTGAGGTCGGCAATCTTCAGGGCCGGCAGCCCGTGCTGGCGCTGGCCGAAGAAGTCGCCGGGCCCCCGCAGGGCCAGGTCCTCCCGGGAGATTTCAAAGCCGTCGTTGGTCTTGGTCATCACCTTCAGCCGCCGCTTCGTCTCCTCGCCGCCGCCCTGTGCTACCAGCACGCAGTAGCTTTTCGCCTTGCCCCGGCCTACCCGGCCCCGCAGCTGGTGCAGCTGGCTCAGGCCGAAGCGCTCGGCGTTCTCCACCACCATCAGCGTGGCGTTGGGCACGTCCACGCCCACCTCCACCACCGTGGTGGACACCAGAATGTCCGTCTCACCGGCGGCAAAGGCCGCCATGACGGACTCCTTCTCCCTGGCCTTCATCTTGCCGTGAAGCACCGCGACCCGCAGATCGGGGAAGGTCTCCTCCTGCAAAGCCTTTGCATAGGCCGTCACGGCCTTCCGCTCGTCAGGCAGCTCATCGCCGTCCCCTACCAGCGGACACACGATGAACACCTGATGGCCCTCGGCCACCTGCTTGCGGATGAAGCCGTTCAGCCGCGCCCGATACCGTTCGTCCACGGCAAAGGTATCCACCTTCTGCCGTCCCGGCGGCAGTTCGTTGATGATGGACACGTCCAGATCGCCGTAGATGATCAGCGCCAGCGTCCGGGGAATGGGGGTGGCGGACAGCACCAGCATGTGGGGATTCTCCGCCTTCTGCCCCAGCGCCGACCGCTGGGCCACGCCGAAGCGGTGCTGCTCGTCGGTGATGACAAGGCCCAATTTTTGGTACTGCACGTCCTCCGTCAGCAGGGCGTGGGTTCCGATGCAAAGGCCGATGCTGCCGTCGGCCAGCCCCTCCAGAATGGCCCGCCGCTCCCTGGCTTTGGTGGAGCCGGTCAGCAATGCGCAGGGGATGCCGAACCGGTTGAACAGCGGCGCGAGATTTTCGTAGTGCTGTCTGGCCAATATCTCCGTGGGGGCCATCAGGGCTGACTGCCACCCCGATTGGGCGGCGAACCACACGCAGGCGGCGGCCACCATGGTCTTGCCGCTGCCCACGTCGCCCTGACACAGCCGGTTCATGGGCCGCGCCGACGTCATGTCGGCCACCGCATCACCGATGGCCTTCTTCTGGGCACCCGTCAGCGGGAAGGGCAGCGCGTCATAGAAGGGCTGCATGTCCGCGGCGCGGCACACCGGCCCCGCCACATCCACCCGCCGCGAGCGCAGCAGATGCAGCCCGCAGGTCACAAGGAACAGCTCCTCGAACACCAGCCGCCGGTGGGCCTGTCCCAACGCCTCAAAGCTGGTGGGGAAGTGGATGTTCTCATAAGCGTAGTTGACATAACACAGCTGATGGGCCATGCGTACCTGATCCGGCAGCACGTCCGGCATCAACTCCCGGCACTCGTCCAGCCCCTGCCGCATGGCCTTTTGCAGCAGCAGCTGGCTGACGCCCTTGGTCAGCGGATACACCGGCATGATCCGGCCCGTCAGCTGGTGCTGTCCGTCCGGCTCCATCAGGGGATTTACCATCTGCCGCCGCAGGAGGTTGCCCTCCACCTTGCCGCAGAACACGAAGCTTTCGCCAACATGAAGGCTCTGCTGGCGGTAGGCCTGATTGAAAAACGTCACATCCAGCACACCGGTATCGTCCACCGCCCGCACCTTTACCACCGTGCGTCCGCCCGTGATGCGGCGGCTGGTAGGCGCACCGGCGATCATGGCCCGGCAGCAGGCCGTCTCTCCCACGGGAAGCTCCGTGATGGGATAGATGACGCTGCGATCCTCATACCGCCGGGGAAAGAAGCCGATCAGCTCCCGCAGCGTGGTGATGCCCAGCTTTTCCAGCGCTTTGGCCCGCGCTTCTCCGATGCCCTTGATGTACTGCACGCTGGTGTTCAGTCCCGCCATGCCGCCGCCTCCTTCCACTGCTTTTTGTTGATTATACCAGTTTTCGCCGGAGAATACAATCGAAAAGAAACACACCCTGTCTGTTGCGCCGCCGGGAAGGATACGGTATAATAGACCCATCTGAAGCAATGATCGGAAAGGAGCCGCTTTTATGGCAGAAAAACGCAGTATTTGTCTCATCAACGATTCCTTCCCGCCGGTGATCGACGGCGTGGCCAACGCCGTCACCAATTACGCCACCGTGATCCAGCGGGACTATGGCGACGCCACGGTGGTGACGCCCTATTATCCCGACGCCGACGACAGCGTCTATCCCTTCCCGGTGCTGCGCTATCCCAGCATCGACATGACGAAGCTGGTAGGCTACCGGGCGGGCTTTCCCCTGTCCCCGGAGCTGATGGAGCAGATGGAGGGCCGCCATATCGACCTGATCCACAGTCATTGCCCCGTCACCTCCATGGTGCTGGCCCGGATGCTGCGCCAGCGGCTGAATGTCCCGCTGGTGTTCACCTATCACACCAAATTCGACATCGACATCGCCAACGCCATCCACAGCAAGCTCCTGCAGGAGGCGTCCATCAAGCTTCTGGTGGAGAACATCTCCGCCTGCGACGAGGTATGGACCGTCAGCCACGGCGCGGGGGAGAACCTGCGCTCGCTGGGCTATCAGGGGGACTATATCGTCATGCCCAACGGTGTGGACTTCCCCGCCGGACGGCTGAGCGAGGAAAAGGTGCAAGCCGTAGGGGCAAACCTCAACCTGCCGGAGGGCGTGCCGCTGTTCCTGTTCGTGGGCCGCATGATGTGGTACAAGGGTCTGCGGATCATTCTGGACGCTCTGAAGCAGCTGAAGGACGAGGGACAGGACTTCCGCATGGTGTTCGTGGGCAAAGGCACCGATGGCGACGCCATCCGGGCCTACGCCTGGGAGCTGGGCCTATGTGACAAGGTGTTTTTTGAAGCCCCCTGCTATGACCGGGAGGTCATCCGGGCCTGGTACTGCCGGGCCGACCTGTTCCTGTTCCCCTCCACCTTTGACACCAACGGCCTTGTGGTGCGTGAGGCGGCGGCCTGCGGCCTGGCCAGCGTGCTGATCGCCGGAAGCTGCGCCGCCGAGGATGTGACCGACGGGCAGAATGGCTTCTTCATTGAGGAAAACGCCGATTCCATGGCTGCCATGCTGCGCCGCCTGATCCCCCAGCGTGAGCTGATGCGGCAGGTGGGCGAAAACGCCCAGAAGGAAATTTATATCTCGTGGGACGATTCCATCACCAACGCCTGCCGCCGCTACGAGGTGGTGCTGGATAACTTCCGCCGCGGCCTGTATCCCGTCCACGACACCCCTGCCGACGGTTTCCTGCGGGGCACGGTGGAATCGCTGGACGCCATCAACCGTGTCCGGGCCGCCCGTGACCAGCTCCGCGCCGCCATGGATGAGGATGTCCGCCAGTGGCACGACGAAGTGCAGGAGAACCGCCTCCGCGCCCAGGAGAACCGGGAGAAATTTCAGGAAAAGCTGACGCAGCTTCGTCAACGGATCGACCGGTATCTGTAAAAAGGCTTGCGGTATGTGCCGCGTTATGATACCATAAAGACATCCCGCCCGCTTCCGGGCATTGAATCAAAGGAATCAGAGCTATATGAATATAAAAATTTCCGCAGACAGCACCTGCGACCTGTCCCCCCAGCTGATCCAGCGCTATGACATCGGCATCTCGCCCCTGTACATCGTCCGTGACGGCGAATCCCTGGTGGACGGCGTGGACATCACCCCCGACGAGATCTATGCCCATGTGGAGGCCGGCGGCAGCATGTGCTCCACGGCGGCGGTATCGGTGTACGACTATGTGGAGTTCTTCCGCAAGGAGCTGGAGAGCGCCGACGCGGTGGTGCACTTCCACATCTCCGGCGACATGTCCGCCTGCTACCAGAACGCCTGCATCGCGGCGGCGGAGCTGGGTAACGTCTACCCTGTGGACGCCCGCAATCTCTCCACCGGCATCGGCCTGCTGGTGCTGGAGGCAGCGGAGCTGGCCCAAAAGGGCGAGCTGACCGCGCAGGAGATCCAGCAGCGGATGAACCAGCGGCGGGAGCTGCTGGACGTCAGCTTCGTGGTGGAGCAGCTGGGCTATCTCCGCAAGGGCGGCCGCTGCTCCAGCGTGGCGGCCCTGGGCGCCAACATGCTGTCCCTCCGGCCCTGCATCCAGGTGAAGGACGGCAAGATGGGCGTGGGCAAGAAGTACCGGGGCGCGTACCAGAAGTGCCTGCTGCAATATGTGAAGGAGCGTCTGGAGGGTCACGACAACATCGATCTCCACCGCATCTTCATCACCGAGTCCGGCGGCTTTACCCCGGAGGAGGTGGCCGAGGTAGAGGCGGCGGTACGCAGCTATCAGCCCTTTGAAGAGGTGCTGCACACCCGCGCCGGCTGCACGGTCTCCAGCCACTGTGGTCCCCGCACGCTGGGCATTCTGTACTTCCACATGAAATAACAAAGAAAGGACACCCCCGCGGGGGTGTCCTTCCTTGTCAGGGGTGCGGTAAAAGATCGTAGGGGCGGACAGAGTCGTCCGCCCCTACAGTTTTTATCTTTTCACTCAAAAGAGGACGCCAGGGCGTCCTCTTTTGCCGTTATTCCGGTTCCCGCAGGGCCACAGCCTCCTCGGTGAAGGGCATGTCCTGCAGATCCAGCAGCTTGGTGGTCAGCAGCCGGGAGAAATTGGTCATGACTGCCGTGGACAGCACGAAGCTGTTCACATCCGCCTCGTCCGCCGCCTCCGCCTCCAGCAGCTGGGCCGCCATGCCCTCTACCATGGATACAAAGATCCGGGCCGAGTCGGTGTACTGGTCGATGAAGGCCTCATAGGTCCTTCTGACCTCGTCCTCCGTCAGTCCGTTGGGCAGGATCCTCTGGATCTCCGACATGGTCAGGCTCTGCTTCAATGCGCAGATCATGATGAGATACGCGATGTGTACCCGGCTGTACTTTTTCTTCTCCGGCGCAGGCATCAGCTTCATCCGCACATAGTTGTTGATGGCGCTGGTGGTGATGATCTGCTCTTCCTTCTCCTTCTTGGGCAGAAACGGCAGATACCGGCTCAGCAGTGTCAGCACCTGATCCATATACAGGCCCAGCGTGGGGATCTGCTCCCATGTAGGCAGGCGGTAGCCCTGCAAATAATGGCTCCAGCGGCGCAGCTTGCCTGCCACCAGCCGGGAATCGTATTTTTCGTGCATGTTTCGTCCTTCTCTCCTGTGAGTGCGTATATTGCCTGCTAAGTATAGCACATACTGTAAAAAATGACAAGTCAAACCGCCGCTTGCTATTGACACATTCCAAAAATCATATATAATAATACGCATCACTAGATGAAAACGAGGTACACATCATGTCCTTTGTCATAACCACAGACACCTCCGCCAACCTACCCACTGCGGAGCTGCAGTGGCACCAGCTGGAGCTGCTGCCCTTTTCCTATATTGTCAACGATATCGAGCATCAGTGTTTTGACCTGACCGCCTTTGACGGCGACGCCTACTATGAGATGCTGCGCCATACCCCGGCCAGCACCTCCATGATCTCCATGGACCAGTACTGCCGGATGTGGGAGCCGCTGTTGCAGGAGGGAAAGGACGTGCTGCATGTGGGCATGTCCTCCGGCATCAGCGGCGCGTACCAGTCGGCGGTGATGGCCGCCCGTGAGCTGCGTGAGGCGTATCCCGGCCGCCGTCTGGTGGTGTTTGATACCCGTGCCGCCTCCTTGGGCGAGGGGATTCAGGTGCTCCACGCCGCTACCTGCCGCGAGGCGGGCTATACCCTGGATGAGACCGTCCGGGAGCTGACGGAGCTGCGCCCCCGCATCCGCCAGGTGTTCACGGTGGACGACCTGATGCACCTGCGCCGGGGCGGCCGTGTGTCCGGCGTGGCCGCCGCCGTAGGCACCGCCCTGCGGATCAAGCCCCTGCTGAAGGGCGACGAGGCGGGCCGCATCGTGGTGTTTGCCAAGGTACAGGGCCGCAAGCGCTCCATCCGTTCGCTGGCGGAGAATTTCGCCGCCCATGCGGAGCTGTCGGGCCGCTGGCCGGTGGGCATCGCCCACGCCGGCTGCCGCAGGGAGGCGTTGGAGCTGGCCGCCATGCTGAAGGAGCATGACCCCAAGGCGCGCATCATCGTGGTGGACTATGAGCCGGTTACCGGCAGCCATGTGGGCCCCGGCGCGCTGGCCATGTTCTATGTGGCCGATCAGGGCGATTGACCTTCGGCTATTTGCCGAATATCCCCCGTTCTTTCCCGGTGGACTTTGTGTGTCCTGCCCATAGACACAGTGTCGGGAATAAGCCTATAATATCAGTAGACTTTTTAAGGAGAAAACACCGTATGCTGTATCGCGCCTGTTGTGAGAGCTGTTTGTCCATGTGTTGCATGGGCAAGCTTTGCCGCGCGTATATGGGTCATACGTTTTCTGTCCGTGCCGCGTAAGCGGGTGCGGAACCTGTGGTAATAACGCAGAGGGTGTATGGCACACATACACCCTCTGTTTTTTTGCACATATCATATACCATCGATCAACAAGGGCCCTTGTTAATCGATGGTACAGAAATTGGGAAAGAGAAAGGACAGACATTATGGGTATCTATCATTCCGCGGCACAGCTGGTGGGCCATACGCCCTTGCTGGCCGTTGAAAACTACGCTGCCGCCCGCGGCCTTCCCGCCGTCATTCTGGCCAAGCTGGAGAGCTTCAACCCCGCCGGAAGCGCCAAGGATCGTGTGGCGCTGGAGATGCTGCGTCAGGCGGAGTCCTCCGGCGTGCTGCAGCCCGGCGGCACCGTCATTGAGCCTACCTCCGGCAACACCGGCATCGGTCTGTCTGCCATGGCCATCTCCAAGGGCTACCGCGTGATCCTCACCATGCCCGCGTCCATGAGTGCCGAGCGCCGCACGTTGCTGAAGGCCTACGGCGCGGAGCTGGTGCTGGTGGAGGAGGGCGGCATGGCCGGCGCGGTGGCCAAAGCGGAGGAGCTGGCGGCCGCCATTCCCGGCAGCTTCATCCCCGGCCAGTTCGATAACCCCGCCAACCCCGCCGCCCACTATAAGACCACCGGCCCGGAGATCTGGCAGGATACAGAGGGCCATGTGGATATCTTCGTGGCAGGCGTCGGCACCGGCGGCACCATCAGTGGTACCGGCCGCTACCTGAAGGAGCAGGATCCCCATGTCCGTGTGGTGGCGGTGGAGCCGGCTTCCTCGCCCCTGCTGAGTCAGGGCCACGCAGGTCCTCACGGCCTGCAGGGCATCGGCGCAAACTTTGTTCCCCAAAACTATGACACCTCCGTGGTGGATGAGATCCTCACCGTCACCGAAGAGGAGGCGTACCGCACCGGCCGCCTGCTGGCCCGCACCGAGGGTATCATGGCGGGCATCACCTCCGGTGCGGCCCTGTGGGCCGCCGATGTGCTGGCCCGCCGCCCGGAAAACGCGGGCAAGACCATCGTGGCGCTGCTGCCGGACGATGGCAGCCGCTACCTGTCCACACCCCTTTGGTCGGAGAAATAAGCCATGTACGAAGATCACATCTGTACCGCGGCCAAGATCATGGCCGAGACCATGAAGAATGCCGATATTCCCATGTACGGCGCACGTCTGCGCCTGCCGGACCGCAAGGCCATCATCACGCTTTTGAAGGAGATGCGCCAGCTGCTGTTTCCCGCCTATTTCGGTGACCCCGCCCTTATGACGCTGGCGGCGGCGGACTATGCCGCCCTGCTGCTGGAGCGCATCGAGACCGGCCTTGCCAGGCAGATCACCCTGGCCCTGCCGCCGGAGCAGGAGGATCAGGCACCCCGCATCGCCCGCGAGGTGGTGGATCAGCTGCCCCGCATCCAGCAGCTGCTGCTGACGGATATCGACGCCATCTTTGACGGCGACCCCGCCGCCCAGAACCGGGAGGAGATCGTGCTGGCCTATCCGGGCCTGTTCGCCATCTTTGCCTACCGGGTCAGCCATGAGCTGTACCTGCGCCATGTGCCCACCATTCCCCGCATGATGTCCGAGTATGCCCACAGCCGCACCGGCATCGACATCCACCCCGGCGCGCGGATCGGCAGCTACTTCTTCATCGACCACGGCACCGGCATCGTGGTGGGCGAGACCACCGTCATCGGCGACCATGTGAAGCTCTATCAGGGCGTGACCCTGGGCGCCCTCAGTCCCCGGGGCGGCCGCGCACACAGCAGCGGCAAGCGCCATCCCACCGTGGGCAACGGCGCCACCATCTACTCCGGCGCCTCTATCTTCGGCGGCGATACCGTCATCGGTGAAAACGCCGTGGTGGGCGGCAACGCCTTTCTGACCGAATCCATGGCGGACAACGCCCGTGTGGTCATCCGCCCGCCGGAGACCATCATCCACAATCTGTAAATATAAAAAAAGAGGACGCCCGTCCTCTTTTTTTGCGTCCAATGTTCCCGAACGGCAAGTAGATCAGTGCAGGCATATTTCGCCCGCGCCGGGCCATACTGGAAACAGCGGCGGTGAAACATTTTCGCCGCCTCCTGCGTTTACCATATGTACGTTATCCACTTTACCGCGAGAGGAATTTTTATCATGGCAGAATTACTTGTCAATACCGGGGCCATTCTGGACAACTACCGGCGCTATGCCGCCCATTCCCAGGTGATCCCCGTTCTCAAGGGCAACGGCTACGGCCTGGGGGCCGCGCGGCTCCGCGACCTGCTGCGCAGCGAGGGCGCCACGCTGTTTGCCTGCGCCACACCGGAGGAGGCGCTGGAGCTGGCCCAGCCGGACAGCGACCTGCTGTTGCTCAGCTGTGTTCACGATATGGCGCTGCTGCGCACCCTGCTGCAGCGCCGTGTCATCGCCTCGGTGGAAAGCCTGGCCCAGGCCCAGGCCATCGACGCCCTGCATATGGATGCCCGGGTGCATCTGGCGGTGGACACCGGCTTTGGCCGCTTCGGCTTTCCGCCGGAGGAGCGGGACGCCATGCGCCGGGTGTTCGCCTTGGAGGATCTCCGCGTCTGCGGCATTTTCTCCCACTTCAAAAGCGCGGCGGCCGCCCCGGCCCAGTACGCCTGCTTCACTCAGGTGCTGCTGGGTCTGGAGGACTGCCCCGTGGGTCTGCGCCATATCGCCGCCACCCACACGGCGGAGGTGCCTCAGTACCGGCTGGACGCCGTGCGCATCGGCTCCGGCCTGACCGGCTGCGGCGGCGGTACGCCTGCCGCCGCGCTGCAAGCCACCGTCTGTACGGTGCGCCGCCTGAAAAAGGGCCAGCGGGTGGGCTATGGCGAGACGCTGCTGCGCCGTGACGCGGACGTGGCCGTCATCGACGCCGGTACCTCCGACGGGGCCTTTACCTACCGCTATCGGGGCCTGCGGGCCTTCCTGCGCCAGCGGGACCGCTATGTGCTGCTGCGCGGCGCGAAAGCGCCTGTGCTGTGCCCGCCGGGTCTGACCCATACCATGATCGACGTCACGGGCCTTGACTGCCATGTAGGCGATACCGTCACCATTCCCCATGATCTGGTGCTGACGGACAGCCGCGTTTCCCGCCGGTATACGGAAGCGTGAAAAAACACCGTGGGCAGCCGCCCACGGTGTTTTTCACAATAAATTAAAGTCCATAGATGATCATTTCCCGGATCAGCAGGATCTCCGCCACCAGGCAGAACGCCGCGAACACGAAGAAGATCCCGCCGCCGATCAGGGGCTTGCGGGGGTTGTCCTCCCGGATCAGGTCAGGCCGCTTGGGGTCGTAATACCCCGTTTTCTGCCGTCCCACGCCCTTGCTGCTGCCCCAGTCCTGGTTGCTGGAATAGGTGTAGGTCTTGCCGTCCACCGTGTACTCATAGGTGGGCAGATGGATCGTATACCGGGCCAGCCGGCTGGTGCCGTCCTCCTGATCTTCCCAGCGTTCTATGTCCTCTTCTCTCAGATCCACCACCGTCATGGTGGCGGTGCCGGTATACCGCTGCTTGTCGTCCTCATAAGCCTTGATGGCGCCCTTTCGGTTGCGGAGTCCCAGCCATATCATCAGCGCACACACCACGGCCAGGATCAATGCGGGGATCAGATTTTCCATTGTCTCTCCTCCCAAAATACGAATCAGGAAACCCCTGTAAAATCAGTGTACCGTAAAACCGCCGTCAGGTCAACTGTCTGCCGCAAAATCGAAAGAAAAAGACGCGCCTTTGGCGCGTCTTTCCGGTGATTTACTTGGTCTCTGTGCTCAGCGGGGAGAAATAGCCCATCATGTCGGCGGTGGTGTCCTTTATGTAGCTGGTGAAGGTGACCACGCAGACGTAGTTGCCCGTCTGCATGCAGACCTGCACGCAATAGACCGGCACATCCTCATAGACGGCGGTGGTGCGGATGCCCTCATACTGCTGTCCCATAAAGGTGACGGTCTCGCGGCTGGCTTCCACGTCGGTCATGCCCATGGACTGATAGGCGGTCTTGATCTGCTCCATGCCCAGGTCGGCGAAAGCGGCCATGTCCACGGCGGCGCCCTTCTCCGACACCTTACTCAGCAGTACGTTAATGGTCTGCAATCCACCCTCGGTCATGGCGTACATGTCCTGGATCTGACTGCCGTTTTCCAGATTGTCCTGTAACTGCTTGGCAAGCTCCGTATCGCTCAGCGTGTCGGCGGCGATGTTGTTGATGTCCGCGATCTCCGCGTCGGTCAGATAGCTGAACTCCGCCGGAACGGTGCAGCTCAGGCCCAGAAACGTACTGGTGTAGGTCTGGCCGTCCACAACGCCCCGCTCAAATTTTTTGCTGCCAGCACCGCAGGCCGTCAGGCTCAGTGCCAGGACCAGCGCCAGCGCCAGCGCGGCGGACAGATATTTCATTGGTCTCACGATGGGTTTTCCTCCTTTTTCGCGCCTCCGTCGCAGTCGGACGCGCGTATCCATATGGGAGAATTATAGTGCAAAATGGCCTTTTCGTCAATAGACCATTATTTTCCAGCATGTTTAGAACAGAGAACGGGGCCTTTCGGCCCCGTTCTCCTCTATTATATAATTTTCGGCACAACGATCTCGCCGCTGCCGCCGCAGTATTTTTCCGTCTCCGCGATCAGCTTCCGGGCCGTATCCCACAGCAGCTCATCGGGGGTGGCCTTGTTGCCCTGCACGATGTAAAAGACGTTTTTCGCCGTTTCATCCACCGCCGTCTTGTTCACCTGCCGGATCTCCAGACGGCACAGTACCTCGTTGCTGTCGTCGCAGTAGCAGTACTCGTGGGGCGCTACGGGAACAGGCTCCGTCTGGCCCAGCGGCACGAACTTCTCACTGCCGTCGGTGAAGCGCAGGGTCACGTTGCCGTCCACCTTGTCGATGTTGTGCGCGCCCAGCGCCAGCTTGCTCTCCAGCGAAAGCAGGTTGTAGATGTCCACCGCCGTGTTGATGTAGAACATCTCTCCCTGCCCCTTCTTCAGCAGCTTGATGAGATTCTCGCTGGCGGGGATGTTCTTCCGGCGCTTCACGCCCGTCTCGTCGTGGAGGATGTTGAAGCCCTCCAGCACCATGGTGGGGTTGGCGGGGGTCTCTACATAGATGACCTTGGTGTTGGGCTTGATGAGGGGCTCCAGCTCCTCCAGATGGTCGGCCCGGAAGGAATCGTGCTCAATGCCGAACCGGGGCAGCCAGTCGCTGGTGATGTCCTCGGTGCCGGAGTACTTGGCCTTGGTGAAAATGACGTGGTCGCCGCATTGCAGGGCCGCGAACAGCGCACCGGCCACCGCACCCATGCCGGAGGCATAGGACACCGCGCCCTTGCCGTGCTCCAGCGCCGCCAGCTTCTGCTCCATGTAGTCCAGAGACGGGTTGGTGATGCGGCTGTAAGCGAAGCTCTCGGCATAGTCGCTGCAGGCCTCCACGGCGTCGTCGGTGGAATCGAAATAGAAGGTAGAGGTCTGGTAAATGGGCGGGATCAGGGAACCGTAGGGATCCCGGGGCTCCCCGGCATGAACCTCCACGGTGTCGAATTTTACGTTCTCCGGCTGAAATTCCGGATGCTTCATGATCAACTGGCTCATAGCGCACCTCCATAAAAAATATGCTGACAGGCAGCTTTGTTTTCTTGCCTGTCAGCATATCATATTTTGCGCAAATAGGGAAATACCACGAAATTATGGCGGCCCATAACCAAAAGCTTTACCCCCTGGCGCCGTTCAGCTGCCGGGTCATGCAGTCCAGAAACGCCCGCTCGATGGGCCGCAGCATCCGGCCCCGGATACCGATCCAGCCAATGTCCACCCGGTCGTCGGTGTCGATGGGCACGCAGGCCACCTCCCGGGCCAGACGGGGCGAAATGACGCCGGTGCCGATGTCATAGGCGTTGCAGCTGCGCATCAGCGCCGTACTGACGTACAGGTCACTGATGTAGACCACCTTCCGGGGATAGAAGTTGGGCAGCATCATCTCCTCGGAGAAAAAGCCGGGGGAATCGGCGTTCTGCTCATATACGATGCAGGGATAGTCCATCAGCTCCTCCGGTGTGACGCTCTCCCGCTTTGCCAGCGGGTGAGTCACGGAGAGAAAGGCGTGGGGCGCGGCCTGGGTCACGGCGTGAAACTCCAGGTTGTTGTCCTCCAGCACCTTCATCATGTGGCGGCGGTTCACGTCGGACAGGAAGATGACGCCCAGATCGCTGTACTGCTTGCGCACATCCTCGATGACGGCGGCGGTCTGGGTCTGGTTCAGGCCCAGCGTATAGCGCTCCGCGTCCAGCCCGTCCACGAACTCCTCGAAGGCGCTTACCACAAAGTCGTAGTGCTGGCTGCTGACGAAGAAGGTGGGCTTCGGCCCCTCGGTGTCGCTGTGGAAGTATTCGCTGATGTAGTCGGCATCCCGTAGCAGCCGGTTGCTGAGCTTCAGCAGCTCCCGGCCCTCGTTGGTGATGGCGATGCCGGTGGAGGAACGGGTGAAGATGGTGATGCCCAGCTCCTCCTCCAACGCGTTCACCAGATTGCTGATGTTGGGCTGGGAGACGTACAGCTTCTGGGCGGCCCGGCTGAAGGAACCGCACTTTTCCACCATGGAGACGTATTTCAGCTGCTGTAAGGTCATGTCGGCCCCTCCTTAAACCTGCAGGTCGCGGCCTGCCGCCTCGGTGTGGGTGCGCATGGCGCTGCGGGCGGCCCGGCTGTCCTGCTGCTCGATGGCTTTGAGAATGATGGTATGGGTGTCCAGAATACGGCGGCCCAGATCGACCCGCCCCTCTGGGGAAAGGGTCAGCATCTTGCTGCGCAGCGTCTCCTTTTCCACGTTGCCCAGCACCTCCGTGACGATCATGGCCACCCGGTTGGCGCTGGCCCGTGCCAGCAGGCTGTGGAAGCAGACGTCCAGCTCGATGAACCGCTCATAGTCCGCCAGCGCGGTTTCCGCCTCGGTGACGCACCGGCGCAGGTCGGCCAGGTCGGTCTCGGTGCGGCGCTTGGCGGCCCACGCGGCGATGGTGGAGTCGTTGCTCTGGCGGTATTCGTTCAGCTCGGAAAGGGACACCTGACTCAGTTGAATCATGTCCTTCAGCGGCTCCTCGGCGGCGTGCAGGCTCAGCTCCTGCACCACCGCGCCGGAGGCGCCCTGTGTGGAGGAGATGTAGCCGCCCTGCTCCAGCCGCTTCAGCGCCTCCCGGATGGTGGGGCGGCTGCGCTGCAGCTCCGCCATCATGGCCCGTTCCGAGGGCAGCCGGTCGCCGGGCTTCAGCGCGCCGGAGGTGATCAGGGCGCGGAGCTGTTCATAGATATCGTCGCTGGCCCGTTTGGCTGGATCCAGCTGGATGTGCAGGTCGTGAGCGTCCATAGGCTCCACCTCTCTTTCAACGAGAAAACAGTATAGCAAAAACCTCCGGAAAGGTCAAGAAACGGCACGAAAACGCCCCGCTGTGACATGGAATCGCCTTGCTGTGACATGAAAACGGGCTGCTGTGACATGAAAATGCCCTTCTATGGCATGAAATTGCATGGTCAAAGAGGTAAAAAACAGGCTGTTACGAAACGTGACAGCCTGTTTTTCATGAGGGAGGAACCTCTTATTTCGCAGCCTTGGCGGCCTTGATGGACTCGATCAGCTCGGGAACGACCTTGAACAGGT
>ERZ773147.2764-NODE-2764-length-14491-cov-3.086312_pt1 | contig 14491 bp, 16 predicted proteins | sample MGYA00580851_ERZ773147 | MGnify/ENA primary metagenome ERZ773147 (study PRJEB29015, sample SAMEA2737818) | human gut metagenome | biome: human gut; feature: human-associated habitat; material: faeces | place: China | collected 2012 ... | reverse complement strand
CCAATCCGCCCTATATTCCTACAGAGGAGTGCCAAATGCTTCAGGAAGAAGTGCGACGGGAACCCAGAATGGCGCTGGACGGCGGAAAAGACGGGTTCGATTTCTATCGGAGGATCGCTATCGACGGATGGAAACATCTGCTGCCCGGCGGAATGTTGGCGATGGAAGTCGGCGACGGCCAAGCAAAAGACGTATCGGAACTGCTTCGCCGGGAAAAACACTATCAGAAAATCCAAATTCATTGTGATTTATACGGCAAGGAACGGATTGTCAGCGCCCGTTCCAGCGAGCCGTAGCGCCCTTCTCTTTCTTGTATTTTTCATGAAAGAAAGGAAGCGCGTTATATGTTTGAAAAATTTGATTGGCTGCTGGATCGCTATCAGGAGCTTTCAGAGGCGCTCAGTCAGCCGGACATCATCGCCGATCAGCCCAAATGGCAGGCGCTTTTGAAGGAACATGCCTCGTTGGAGCCGTCTGTGGAGGCTTATCGGGAATATCAGCAGATTCTCAGGGAAGAAGCGGAAGCGCAGGGAATGCTGGAAGTCCCCGAAATGGAGGAACTGGCTAAAAGTGAATTGAGCGAACTGCGGGAGCGCCGGGAGCAGCAGGAGCACAAACTCAAGCTGCTGCTGTTGCCCAAGGACCCGGATGCCGACCGCAACGTGGTCGTGGAGATCCGGCAGGGAGCCGGCGGCGACGAGGCCGCCCTGTTCGGAGCGCTGCTTCTGCGGATGTATACCCGTTACGCAGAAAGACACCGCTTTAAGGTCGAGCCGGTCAGCTATAATATGACCGAGCTGGGCGGCGTGAAGGAAGCTGTCTTTACGATTATCGGGCAGGGGGCGTTCAGCCGGCTGAAATATGAAAGCGGCGTTCACCGGGTACAGCGTGTGCCCAGCACCGAGGCCAGCGGACGAATCCATACCAGCACCTGCACGGTGGCTGTATTGCCGGAGGCCGAGGACGTGGAGGTCACCATCAATCCCAATGATCTGCGCATTGATGTGTACCGTTCGACCGGCCACGGCGGTCAGTGCGTCAACACGACGGACAGCGCCGTCCGTATCACCCATCTGCCTACCGGACTGGTCGTGACCTGTCAGGATGAAAAGAGCCAGATCAAAAATCGCGATAAGGCCATGCGGGTATTGAAAAGCCGGCTGTATGACAAGCTCCGGGAAGAAAAGGACAGCGCCTATGCCGCCGCCCGCCGGGGACAGGTTGGCACAGGCGATCGAAGCGAACGAATCCGCACTTATAATTTCCCGCAGGGACGGGTAACGGATCATCGAATCGGCCTGACGCTGTACCGTATCGACGAGATCATGGACGGCGATCTGGATGAGATCATCGATGCATTGCTGCTGGCCGAACAGGCGGAAAAACTGAAAGAACTGGGAGAGCAGGAATAAGCCATGGAAACGAAGATTTTACCCGCTTCGGAAGAAGCGATTCAGGAAGCGGCGCAGCTGCTTCGAGAGGGACAGCTGGTAGGGATACCTACTGAGACCGTCTACGGTCTTGGGGCAAACGCCTTTGACGAGGCGGCCGTTCGTTCCATTTTTGCGGCAAAGGGCCGTCCGGCAGATAATCCGCTGATCGTACACATTTCCCGCCCCGAGGAAGCGGAACCCCTGTGCGAGGTGACAGAAACGGCTAGGACTTTAATGAAAGCCTTTTGCCCTGGGCCGCTGACCATGCTCATGAAGCGAAAGAGCTGCATTTCTGACGTGGTAACGGCTGGCTTGCCCAGCGTCGCTATCCGCATTCCTTCCCATCCTGTGGCACACCGGCTGCTGGAAGTGTGCGGTGTTCCTGTTGCCGCTCCCAGCGCCAACACCAGCGGCAAACCCAGCCCCACCACGGCCCAGCATGTGATGGATGATCTCCATGGCAAGCTGCCGCTGATCTTGGACGGCGGAGAATGTCAGGTAGGGCTGGAAAGCACCGTCATCGACCTGATCTCCCCCATTCCGACTGTGTTGCGGCCCGGCGGCGTTACCCCGGAAATGCTGCTGACTGTCCTGAAGGAAGTCAAAGTGGCTGACAGCGTCCTTCGTCCTCTTCGGGAGGGTGAAAAAGCGCTTTCTCCCGGAATGCGTTACCGGCATTACGCGCCTTCCGGCAAGCTGACCATGGTGAAAGGTACGCCGGAGCACGTGGAGCGCTGCATTCGCCGCCATGCGGAAGAAACGCTGCAAAACGGACAGGCGGTTCGCATTTTTGCCTTTGAGGAACATTTGAGCGCTTATAAGGGGCTGGATGCGGTTTCCATCGGCAGCCGGGAAACGCCGGAGAAAATGGCACATCTGCTGTTCAAGCTGCTTCGTCAGGCGGACGACGACCATATTCCCGTTCTTTTCAGTGAAGTATTGACCACGGATGGCATCGGTCTGGCTATCATGAACCGTTTGAGCCGTGCCGCGGCCTTTACGGAAATTGATGCGGACGTTGAGGAAGAAGAATAAGCCATGAAGACGGTTTTGTTTGTCTGCACAGGGAATACCTGCCGCAGTCCTATGGCCGCCTGTCTGTTCAATGCTTTCTGCGAGCGGCAGGGAGACGGAAAATACCATGCGGTTTCAGCTGGTTTGCAGGCTTTTCCCGGGGAACCAGCCTCCAATGGGGCGCTCCGGGCTATGGAACGCCGTGGATTGAATTTGCAGGAGCATCGGGCCCAGCCCGTCACGGAGGCCTTGGTGAGCAATGCTTGTCTGATCGTCTGTATGAGCAAAGCCCATGCGGACGCACTGCGCATACGGTTTCCGCTCTATACTGATCGAGTGTGTACTTTTTCTGCTACGATTCCAGATCCGTTCGGCGGCGATGATACCGTCTACGAACAGACGGCACAGACCTTGGAAGCGGAGGTTGCCGTGGTATATCATCTGCTTTCTGCCGAAAAGAAATAATCCCTTTCGAAAGGGAAGCAACCTAAAATTTACAAAAAACTGAAAAAACTGCAATTTTCTTAACTGAATTCTTCCTTGCGGCTTGCATGAGGCTATTGTATAATGAAACTGCGCGATTTTGCGCGGTTTGGAGGATACAAAAGTGCCCCTCCGGAAAGGAAGATTTTTTGATGTCCAAAACGAAATTGACCCTGCTGACGGCGCTGCTGGTTCTGATGGTCGTTTCCCTGACGGTTCTGGTTCCTTCTGGCGCAGTGACGGATGAAGTGCTTTCCCGCTATGAAGACGCTCTGTGGGACCAGGAGGAAGACGAAGAAGAATCAGCACGAGAGGTGCTGAAGCCTCGCGCTGTGCTGGCGAATGCGGCTTTGAGCGACGTTCTGCCCGCCGCCAATATCAAGGCGCTGGATAGCGGCCTTTTCACCCCCGGAAGCGCGCCCTTGGAAGCCAATTTCACCGAAGACAGCTACCGTGATGATTCCATTATTGTTGAAATGGAAAAAAAGCGGCTGTACGACAGCGACGTTTTTATTGCCTATGTGCGTATTGCAACGCCGTCCCAGATTCGTACTGCTGTGGCGGGCAGTAAACTGAAATCTTCCAATACGAACCTCATCACCCGCATAACCGCCAATTATAACGGCATTGTGGCCGTCAATGGAGACTTCTACTCCAACTCCGAGAAAAAAGGCGGCTATATGGTTCGTCAAAAAGAAGTATTCCGCGAGAAAGTTTCCAATAATTACGACCTGTTGGTGATCGACGAAATGGGCGATTTCCATATTCTTCCGCGTGGCAAAGAAAACCAGCAGAATGACATTTCCACGCTGCAGAACGAACATGAGATCGTCAACTGCTTTTTCTTTGGGCCTGCGCTGGTCGTTGACGGAGAAGTTCAAGGCGCTGATACCTACGACCAATACGCTTTCGATCCTACCCAGCCCAATCCTCGTGCGGCGATCGGCCAGATCGGCCCGCTGACCTACGCGGTTGTTGTCGTCAATGGACGTACCTCCGATACGGTAGGCGTGACCATGGAGCAGCTCGCGACGATCATGGGCGATATCGGCTGTCAGCAGGCCTACAATCTGGACGGCGGCAACAGCGCCACGCTGGTGTTCCATAATGAAATTTACTCCGCCAAGGAGAACAAGGAACGCAGTGTTTCCGACATTATTTATTTTGCAAGCGCCATTGGCGAGTAAGGAACCAAAATGAGTGTATTCCCCTATGGACTGTTTGCCGCTGCGGGTGTCGGCTGTATGCTGATCGCCATGCTGCTGACGGCTCCGAAGCGTTCTTTTTCCAAAGGAACGGTGACGGTCTTTGGACTGTTGGCCATTCCCCTGTCGCTGGTCTTTTCCCGGCTTCTGTACTGCGTTTTTCAGCTGAATCTTTTCTGTGACACCTACGAAAACCCGTGGCTCATGCTCTGCATTTGGGATGGCGGGTATTCGATCTGGGGCGTGATTCCCGCGCTGCTGCTGGCGGCATGGCTGACGGCGAAAAAGCAGCGTTGCTCTTTCCACTCCCTGTGGGACTGCGTCAGCCTTTCTTCGGCACTGCTGTTTTCCATGTTATATGCAGGCGAAGGCAGAACAGAGCTTGGCATCGGCAAGGTGATCGACACGGGGTTCCTCACGTCTGTATTCCCATTTCTGGTTCTGGAACAAAAGCTGGGAGTGAACGTGGAGTATCGCCTGATCGTTTACCGGCTGCAATGCCTTGCATGTGTCGTATTGTTCCTCGTTATGCTGCTTTCCCGGCGCAAATCGAAGGCGGAAGGAATTTTGGCGCTTCGTTTCTGGTCGATTTTTGCATCCATGCAGATTTTTTGGGAAAGTCTCCGGGATGACGGACATATGCTCTTCATTTTTCTGCGAATTGGTCAGGTGGCTGCCGGAATCGTCCTTTTGTGGGTGCTGATCGACCTTTCACGCTGCTATCGGCAAGCAGGCCTACATATGCCGTGGTTTGTCTGGCCGGTTTTTGTTCTTTGCTTGGGACTGATCGCCGCATTGGAGTTTTCGCTGGACGGACGGCTGACGATCGGCACGCCTTCTATGGCGCGGGATTATGGGTTGATGGCCGCCGTATGCGTAATTCTGGCGACCCTTCCCTGTTTGCTGACCGGCAAGCTGAATCAGAACGAATCAAAATAAGGAGGAATTGAATTTGGCGGCCCTTCGCAAAACGAAAATCGTCTGCACCCTTGGCCCGGCTACGGAAGACGACGCGGTTCTCCGGGAGATGATCCTCTCAGGGATGAACGTGGCCCGCTTGAATTTCTCCCATGGCTCTTATGAAAGCCATGGCAGGAATATTCGGCGTGTTCGCACCTTGAGCCAAGAACTTCATACGCCCATCGGTATCATGCTGGATACCAAGGGGCCGGAGATCCGCTTGAAGACCTTCCGGGAACATCGCGTGACATTGCATAAGGGACAATTCTTCACCCTGTGCACGGATGAAGTAGAAGGCGACAATGAACGTGTCTCCATTACCTACGCCAATCTTCCCGCCGACGTGCAGCCCGGCACAACGATTTTGATCGACGACGGCCTGGTGGGGCTGACGGTGGAGAGCGTCAGTCAAAAGGAAATTTGCTGCCGCGTCAATAACGACGGTGTGGTTTCTGATCGAAAGGGCATCAATGTGCCGGACGCGAACCTGAGCATGCCTTTTATCAGCCAGAAGGACCGTGATGACATTCTATTCGGCATTCAGCAGGACGTAGACTTTATTGCAGCTTCCTTTACGCGGACAGAGGAAGATATTCTTTCCATCCGTAAGCTATTGAATGATAATGGCGGGAAGGGTATTTCCATCATTGCCAAGATCGAGAACATGCAGGGCGTTCAGAATATCGACAGCATTCTGGCGGTCAGCGACGGCGTGATGGTGGCGCGCGGCGATTTGGGTGTAGAAATTCCGCTGGAGCAGATTCCTATCATCCAGAAGATGATTATCCGCAAGGCTTATTCCCGGGGCAGACAGATCATCACTGCAACGCAAATGCTGGACAGCATGATCAAAAATCCTCGACCCACCCGGGCCGAAGCCACTGATGTGGCCAACGCGATCTACGACGGAACAGGTTCCATCATGCTTTCCGGCGAGACGGCTGCTGGCCTATACCCGGTGGAGGCCGTACGCACTATGGCGAGGATCGCGCAGGTTGCGGAAGCCAGCATCGACTATGTGCAGCGCTTCAAGGACAGCGTGCCGCGGCCCAGCGCGAACATCACCAACGCCATTTCACACGCCAGCTGCACTTCTGCGCAGGATCTGAACGCCAAAGCCATTGTGACGGTCACGAAGACAGGCTTTACAGCGAAAATGCTCTCCCGCTTCCGGCCCAGCTGTCCTATCATTGCCTGTGCCCCTGTCGAACGTGTGGTTCGACAATTGAGCTTGAGCTGGGGGATCACTCCGCTGCTGATCGAGGAAGTCACCGATACGGATGAGCTTTTCGAACGTGCCGTAGATGCGGGCATGGATGCCGGGCTTCTGCAAAAGGATGATTTGATCGTCATGACGGCGGGCGTTCCCTTGGGGATCAGCGGCACCACAAACCTGATGCGCGTTCACGTAGTCGGAAGCCATCAATGGTAAATCTTGACAAACCGGATTTGGAAACCTATAATCAATTTCATGACAAAAAAGAGGGCTTCACGCCCTCTTTTTGAAACGGAGTGGATTCTGGATGGTGGTAGAACTTTTCCTGATCGGCGTGGCCCTTTCGATGGACGCTTTTGCAGTTTCCATGTGCAAGGGGCTTTCCATGCGGAAGCTGAATCATAAGCACGCATTCGTCATTTCCCTGTTTTTTGGCGGTTTTCAGGCGATCATGCCCCTGATCGGCTGGTTTCTCGGAACTCAGTTCGAGCAGTACATCAAGCCGGTGGATCACTGGGTCGCTTTTGCACTGCTGGCCTATATCGGCATTAAGATGATCTGGGACGCCACTCACGAAAAGGACGATGAAAAAAACGAAAAGCTGGAAGAACCCAAATTGGATCTGAAAGAACTTTTCCTGCTGGCCGTGGCTACCAGTATTGACGCTTTGGCCGTCGGCATCACTTTTGCCGTTCTGCAGACGCCGATCGTTCCTGCTATCACCATCATCGGTCTGACCACATTCTGCCTGAGCTGGATCGGCGTTGCCATTGGCAATCGTTTTGGCACCAAGTACGAAAAAAAGGCCGAAATTACCGGAGGTGTGGTGCTGGTACTGATCGGCCTGAAAATTTTGTTGGAGCACTTAGGGGTGATCAACTTCTGATTCTTCCGCTTCTTCATCGTTGAGAGGCCGGTCGAACTGAGGCGTGAACCAATCGGTGTTTTTCAGTTTTTCCAACTGCTCCCGGGTAATCATGGAGGCAGTGCCCAGACAGGCGTTGCAGCGATAGCCGCATTCCGGGCAGACACAAGCCTGTCCGTCCGTTTCTGACTGGATCATATAGGCCTCGCAATGGGGACAACCGCAGCGCATAAGTTCTTCCTCCTGTTTATTCTTCATTTTCTTCTGAAAGGAGACGCTCTGATGAAGCGCGTCAAATCGGTTTTCCTGCCGTTTCTTTTGGTTCTTTGCCTTGGTCTGCTGACGGGCTGCTTTCGTGCGACGGCGCTTAAAGAGCCCTATGCCCAGATCATGCAAGCGTTTGAAAATGGCGGTTTTTCGGTTTCTCTTTCAGAGGTTTCTGATGGAACGCCTGTCGCTATCGGGGAAAACTCCCGCTGGAAAGCACTCCATACCGAAAGTGGCGACGAGGTGCTGGTTTATTTTGACGACAGCAACCGGGCAGAATATTTGGCCGGGATGGTCGAGCCCGGCCCGTATGGGCAGATATTCTGGTATGGACAGCGATACATTCTGACCTATGCCGGAAGCAGCCAAGCATTGCTCGAATTTCTGCACTCGCTGTAAACATTTCCCTGACGACTGATCGTCAGGGATTTTTTATTTGCATACTGCGGCAACCGGCGCAGCCGCCCTCTCCTGTTTCCCGCAGGCTGGCAGGCAGCGCGTCCCCTACGTCCTTCATGGTCAGAATGACCTCATCGCCAGGAATGGGACAACTTACGCCGCTCAACGCCAGCTGCGCCGCAGCAAAGGCTTGGGACACTCCGCCTACATTGCGGTAGACGCAGGGAATCTCCACCAGCCCGCAGACCGGGTCGCATACCAGACCGAGCATATTCATCAGCGCAAAAGAACAGGCGTCGCAGGCTTGCTTTGGCGTTCCGCCGTATAACTGCGTCAGAGCCGCTGCCGCCATCGCCGCTGCGGCTCCGCATTCCGCCTGACAGCCGCCTTCCGCGCCGCTGATGGTCGCTTCCAGAGCGATCACACGCCCGATTCCAGCTGCGGCAAACAATGCGGAAATCAATTCGTCTTCTGAAAAATGTTCTTCTTCCTGCACGGCCAGCAGGGCTCCCGGCAGGATCCCACAGCTGCCAGCCGTGGGCGCTGCCACGATTTTTCCCATGCAGGCATTGCTTTCCGCAACAGCCATCGCATAGGCGCACGCCTTACTGACCACGCCGAAGCGGCCCATCTGCTCCGCCCGCACCATCTTGGCGGCTTGACCGCCTACCCGCCCAGAAGCGGAACGCAGTTCCGGCGAGCAGCCGTCCTGAACGCTGAGGCGCATGATCTGAAGCCGTTCCCCCATTTTAGCCCGCACCGATTCCAAGGTTTCATGGCTTTTTTCCGCCTGCCACCGCAGAGAAATTTCTCCAAGAGATATTTTCTCTTTTTCGGCGGCTTCCAGAAGTTCCTTTATTGTTCGCATGACGCATTTTCCTCCGCAGCGGGCAAATAGGCTACCCGATACACGTCCCGAAGCTGTGCAAGCGCCTGCAGCAGCTCATCCGGCGCTTCACCGTCCAGTTCAAGGGCCATAATGGCCTTGCCGCCCTGGGTATCCCGGAAGACGCGCATGGTGGCGATGTTCAGATGAGCCTCTGATACCTGCTTACTGATGGCGGCGATCATACCCCGTGTATCTGCATAGGTCAGGACAATGGTGTTTTCATGGCCGGAAAAACCGGCTTCCAGTCCGTCAATGGCATTGACGCGAATTTCCCCACCGCCGACAGACGAAGCCTGAACGGTCAAATGCCGCCCGTCTTCCCCGTCCACGTCCAGTATGACGGTATTGGGATGGGCGTGCCGCAGCTCGGCAGGATAGAACGAATACTCCAGCCCCTCTTGCCGGGCGATTTCCAGACTGTTCCGCAGGCGAAGATCGTCCACGTTCATCCCCAGCAGACCGCCGATCAGGGCTTTATCCGTGCCGTGGCCCAGATAGGTTTTTTGAAAGGAACCGTATAGCCCGATTTTGGCACAAACCGGTCTGCAGCCCAGCAGCCGCCGTGTGATCTTCCCGATCCGGGCCGCGCCAGCCGTATGAGACGAACTGGGGCCGACCATCACAGGCCCAATAACGTCAAACAAGTCCATCGCTGTTTTCTTCCTCCCACGGAGAATAGGTTTCTTCCGTTTTCAGCCATTCCATGCGACCATCGGTCACGCGGGTCAGTTCTTCCCGGACTTTTGCCTCGTCCGTCTCTTTCATTACCAACTCAAACGCCACGGCGGCGGTAAATTCCGGATTTTCCAGTCGGACGGGAAGACTTTTCAACTGGTGCTGCACCCGATCCCATAAGGGGTAGGCCACTTCTGCCATATAGCGCACCGTGGGATGCATTTCGCAGACCTTGGCGGCATTCAGCGCCAGAGCGCAGGTGTGAGAATAGGCCCGCACCAGTCCGCCCGCTCCCAGCAGGATCCCGCCGAAATAGCGGGTCACGACTACGGCGCAGTCCACCACACCACGCGCTTTCATGACCTCGATGATCGGCATTCCCGCCGTTCCGCCCGGTTCGCCGTCGTCGCTGTAGCGCATGATCCCGGCGTTTTTGCCGATGATGTAGGCATAGCAGTTATGAGTAGCGTCCTTGTACTGCTGGCGGATTTTGTCCAGAAAGGCCAGCGCCTGCTCCGGCGTTTCCACCGGGGCGGCGCTGCCAATGAAACGGCTTTTGTTGACGATATATTCGTCGTTCGCTTCCTGCAGAAGCGTCTTATAGCCGTTCATATTATTTCAGGATCAGACGGCAATAGTTCTTCTTGCCCTTCCGCAACAGAAGCCCGTCCGTGCCGATCTGGCTTGCGTCAATGCAGGCATCGATATCGGTCACTTTATTTTCACCGACCAGAACCGCACCTGCCTGCACCATCTTGCGGGCTTCGCCGCGGCTGGCGCACAGACCGCACATCGCCAGCAGGCTGGTCAACCGGCTGTCTTCCGCCAGCATGGCGGCGTTGACTTCGTAGGTGGGCACGTTTTCACTGCTGCCACCACCCGCAAACAGCGCCTGTGCAGCGTCCTGAGCCTTCATGGCTTCTTCTTCACCATGCACCAGCTTGGTAATCTCAAAGGCCAGCACCCGCTTGGCTTCGTTGATCTGCGCATCCTTCAGCGCACCCAGCCGGCGTACCTCGTCCATTGGCAAGAAGGTCAGCAGACCCAGGAAGCGCTCCACGTCCGCGTCAGCTACGTTGCGCCAGTATTGGTAGAACTCGTAGGGGGAAGTCCGAGCGGGATCCAGCCACAGCGCGCCCTTCTCGGTTTTGCCCATCTTCTTTCCGTCGTGGGTCATAATCAGTTTGCAGGTCAGGGCGAAGGCATCCTGCTGCTCTTTGCGGCGGATCAAATCGGCACCGGAAAGCATGTTGCTCCACTGATCGTCTCCGCCGATCTGCAGACGGCAGTTATACTTCTGGAACAGCTGCAGGAAATCGTAGCTCTGCATCAGCATATAGTTAAATTCCAGGAAGGTCAGGCCCGTTTCCAGACGGCGCTTGTAGCACTCAGCGGTCAACATGCGGTTAACGCTGAACAACGCGCCTACCTCGCGCAAAAAGTCGATGTAGTTCAGGTTCAGCAGCCAGTCTCCGTTGTTGACCATCATAGCCTTGCCTTCGCCGAAGTCCATGAACCGGGTCAACTGCTTCTGAATGGCCGCCACATTCCCGGCAATGGTCTCTTTGGTCATCATCTTGCGAAGATCGCTCTTGCCGCTGGGGTCGCCGATCATGGCCGTACCGCCGCCGCAGAGGATGATCGGCCGATGCCCGGCCTTCTGCAAGTGGCTGGCGGCGATGATCGGAATGAAATGACCAACGTGCAGGCTGTCCGCCGTGGGGTCAATGCCGAGATAGAAGGTCATGGGCTCTTTTTCGAGGGCTTTGTAGAGATCTTCCTCGAAGGTGATCTGTGCCAGAAAACCGCGTTCTTTCAAAATGTCCAGAATATGCTGCATGAGTGGTTCCTTCCTTTCTATTTTGGCTGTAATATTTTTAATGCTGCAATGCTTCGTTAAAAAGCTCCCGCAGGATCGTCATTCCCTGATGAATCTGCTCCAGCGTCGAATTGGAGAAATTGAGCCGCAAAGTATTGTGATGGCCGCCTTCCGGGTAGAAGAATGAGCCGGGCACATAGGCAACGCCGCGCTCTACGGCCTGTTGGAACAGTTCCGTCACGTTTAGCGCTTCGGGCAGCTCTGCAAACAGGAACAGTCCTCCCTCGGGACGGCTGAACTTCGTTCCCGCCGGGAAATGTTCCAACTCGTCCGCCATGGCGTTCAGCTTGTCCCGATATCCGGGAAGAATCGCCTGAATATGAGGCTCCAACAAGCCTTGCCGCAGGAAACGATCCACTACCGCCTGCGTCAGATTGGAAGTGTGCAGGTCGGAACCCTGCTTGCCGATAGCACATTTACGCACCACATCTTCTTGCCCATAAATATAGCCAAGCCGCAGTCCGGGGCTGACGATCTTGGAGAAGCTGCCACAATAGGCTACATAGCCATCGTTATCAAAACTCTTGATGGTGGGAAGCTGCTCTCCTGCGTACCGCAGATCACGGTAGGGGTCGTCCTCCATGACCAGAAAATGATACTTTGCCGCCAGTTCCGCAATTTGTTGACGGCGTTCCAGCGAAAGCGTCCGCCCGGAGGGATTCTGGAAGCAGGGAATCACATAGAAAAGTTTAGGGTGATGCCGTTTTGCGGCTTCTTCCAGTGCGTCGATCCGTACACCGTCATCGTCGCTGGGGATGGAAACCAGATTGGCTTCATATAGCCGAAGCGTCTGCATGTTGCCAAGAAAAGTGGGGCTTTCCACCAGAACAGTATCGCCCGGATTGATGAACGCCTTGCACAGAAGATCCATGCAGGAGGTGCTGCCCGTGGTGGGAAGCACTGTGGCCGGGGTTGCCTCGAAGCCATAATGCTCCTTCAGATAGGAAATCAAGCTCTCTACAAAAGGCGGATACCCTTCCGTAGCGCCGTACTGCAGGATACGCTTGCCGTCGTCCAGCAGCACCTGACGGGCGATCTCGGCGCACTCCCTATCGGGAAGGGCTTCGGCAGACGGACTTCCGCCCGCAAAAGAGATCATGTTGGGTCTCGTCAGTACCTTGAAGATTTCCCGAATGGCACTGCCGGTCACATGATCGAACCGGGACGCAAACTGCAATCCCTCTGGCAGCATGACAGTCACTCTCCTTTGAACCGCCGTTTGATAACGGAATTATCTACTGAAACGAAAATTCGCCTTCCTCCCACTTGGGAGGAAGGCGAGATAAATCGCGGTACCACTTCCGTTTGTTCTCTGACGACGGCATATCGCTATCGTTTTACGCTGTAACCGGCGTACCGGCAGTCCGCTACTGTAACTTCACGGCTGGGCTCCGGGATGTATTCGCCTGCTGACCGCATCCGCCTTGCACCATCCGGCGGCTCTCTGAACGCGGAGCTTGCGCAGGGTACTGGTTCCCTTCGTGGCCTGTGTGCCCATTATAGAAAAGAACCGGCAGAAAGTCAAGCAGGAAATTTGTTTTGACTGTTCTTCCCTTCCAGACGGCCAAAAGCCTTGAGAAAGCTCAAATATTCGATAGCTTTGATGCTGCGCCACCAATTTCTGCTGATGGCATAGGCATCGGGATAGCATTCGATAGTGTTATACCATGTCCAGTTCGGTTCCCAAGAGCCGTCCTTCGAAAGCGTATCGACAACATGATCCAGTTCCGTTTCCACGATTTCGCAGTTCATGGGATACAAGGGACTTTCCGGGGTAGGAATGGAACCGGAAGGCCGTGGAACATAGTCTCCCCATTTGGCTGGATCGCGTTCAATCGCAGCGTTGCCTATTTCCAGCATCCGCTTGACGGCCTTTTCTGGTTCTGGGGCAATACCAAGCCGGATCCAGTGCGGAAGAAGCAGCGCATATCCTGCAACACCATTTTCCCCCTTTGGCGGTTCCTGCATGAATTGCGGAAAGCTGCATGTGGCCACCTTGAGGGCTGTCTGATAAAGACTATCTTCCGGCTGACAAAGTGCCAGAATCAATCCGGCAACTTTATTTGACACTCCGGCATTTTCTTCTTTTGCTTCATCCTCTGTCATGCCCCACCATGGCGCATGAGGATAGTCGCGGCTGCTGGGAGTGCAGAACTGCCATTCTCCATTTTGAAAACAGGCTTCGGAGCGAAGAAAGCGCAGAGCTCCTTCCATCAAAGGATGCTGCGTAACGCCGATGTTCAGCATCAGCTGCATGGCATAGAGCGTCGCATTTAGCGTAGAGTTTTGGTTCCAGTCGTCTGGCTCCAACGCATAACCAAAGCCGCCGTCAGGGTTTTGATAGGCAGACAGTGCTTCCAGCACGGCACTTTCGGAGCCGTTTTCAAATTTTTGCCGATACAGCGCCCATTCCAGCGGACGCGCGTTGCGCTCAATCCAGCGACGGATACGGCACTGCATTTCTTCCGTAAGCGTTTTCATTTTCGTCATCCTTTCCCGACTGCTTTTCAGTCTCGAAAGGATTTTAGCATCCTGCCTGATGGCTATTCTTGTAAAAACACGACAGGATCGCGAGCCATTTCCAGTGCCTGTTTCAGCGGCATGGTGTGATAAAGGCGAAATTCGTTCGCCATATGAGCCTGATCGGTATAGCCGAATCGCAGAGCCGCGTCTGCCGGACGGAAAGTGGGATCATAGACGGCACTTTGCCAAAGGCACTGATAGCGCAGCAGTTTCATCATGGTTTTGGGCGTTATTCCAAACTGGGAGGCAAATATCCGTTCCAGCTGGCGTGAACTGACGCAGAGGCTTTGCGCGGCTTCTTTTACGCTCCATCGCCCTTCCCGGCGGATAAAACCGTCCAATACGTTCAAACAGTCCGGCGAGCCACTTTTCTGCCATAACGCTTCATAAATGATGCTCTCCGCCAGAATACAGCGCGCCGAAAAAGAAGTAGTTTCCTCCAGCATTGCCAGTACAGCCTTCGTCAAAGCCGGAAAAAAGTCTTCCCCCTCGCAACAGCCGTTCTTCGTGCCGTTCAGCGGACGCTTTGTCAGGAGCGCCACCGTCCATGGGTACATTCGAATCCCGAATCGCTCTTTAACAATGGTTCCAGAATGATTCGATACGAAGGCTTCATCATTGAGTGTACAAAAATGCACCGTCCTTTTGCCGGTCAGACTGTCTTTTTCGAAAATCAGATCCAT
>ERZ773147.2763-NODE-2763-length-14497-cov-16.391843_pt1 | contig 14497 bp, 10 predicted proteins | sample MGYA00580851_ERZ773147 | MGnify/ENA primary metagenome ERZ773147 (study PRJEB29015, sample SAMEA2737818) | human gut metagenome | biome: human gut; feature: human-associated habitat; material: faeces | place: China | collected 2012 ... | reverse complement strand
ATGAAAATCAAGACAGGAAAAGGTACGGTTACGCTGGCGGTGCTGCTGGCGATATGGTCGGTGTCGGCAATCGCCTCGCTGCCGGGGCTGGCGATCTCGCCGATCCTCGGCGACCTGAATAAAATCTTCCCGAAGGCCACCGACCTCGAAATACAGATGCTCACGTCGCTGCCCTCGCTGCTGATCATCCCCTTCGTCCTGCTTGCCGGCAAGCTCTCCGTCGGCAGGGACAAGCTCAAGATCCTTGCCGTCGGGCTGTCGATCTTCTTCCTGAGCGGCGTGGCATGCCTCTTCGCCCGGAGCATGATGTGGCTCATCGTCATCAGCTGCATCCTCGGCATCGGCGCCGGCATGGTGATCCCCTTCTCCACGGGGCTCGTGGTCGACTACTTTACGGGCGATTACCGTGTCCGGCAGCTGGGGTACAGCTCGTCGATCAACAACCTGACGCTCGTGCTGGCGACCGTCGTGACGGGCTACCTGGCCAATGTGGACTGGCATCTGCCCTTTCTGGTCTATACCCTGCCGGGTATTTCGCTCGCGCTGTCGTTCTTGCTCAAGCGGCAGCGCTCCGTCCCTGAACCGGAACAGAGCATCCAATTGCGCCACAAGATGATCGACCGCCGTAAGCTCGCCGGGCTGATGGCGTTCTATTTCTTCGTCACCTACGCCGTGCTGGTCGTGACATTCTATGCCTCGTTCCTGATCGACGACTACAAGATCGACAGCTCGTTTTCCGGGGTGCTGATCTCGCTGTTTTTCCTTGCGATCATGCTGCCGGGGCTGTTCATCGCCAACATCATCCGCTCTTTGAAGCGGAACGTCAACCTCGTGGCGCTCGTGCTGGTCTGTGTGGGGCTGCTGTGTGTCGGGGTTTTCCACGGCAAGGCGATGCTGGCCTTCGGGGCGCTTTGCACCGGGCTGGGATACGGGATCATGCAGCCTGTCATTTACGACAAGGCGGCGACCATCGCCCCGCCGCGTTCCGCTACGCTGGCCCTTTCGTTCGTCATGTCGGTGAATTACCTGGCCGTGATGGTCTGCCCTTTTATCGTAGACCTCTTCCGTCACGTTTTCGGGACGCACAGCGACCGCTTCCCCTTCTTTTTCAATGCCGTGCTGGTGCTGGCCGTGGCTGTCGTCACACTCCTGCGCCGGGATAGCTTTACGCTCGGACTCGACGGATCCTATTACCGGAATTGATCGTAAAAACTGTTCGAAAGTGTTGTGAATGACGTAAAAAGGTTTAAATTTGTGCTGAAAAGTCACACCCTATTACGATTATCGCGAGATGAAAACAACACTTCTGACGGCTTTGGCCGCCGCTGCCCTTGCGGCAGGCTGCTCAAAGTCCGACACAGGTACGCCTTGTGTGAAAATCGCGCCGACGATCCAGACCCGTGTTACGGGATTGCATTTCGATACCGGCGACCGCATCGGGCTGAGCATTGCCAAAGGTTCGGAAACCTACGTGCAGAATGTCCTGATGACCTACGACGGTACGGCCTTTACGGCCGCGGATTTGCTGTGGTATAACGATTCGAATGAAAAATCGACGCTTACGGCCTACCATCCTTACTCCGGGCAGGGAATGCCCGCGGAGTTTTCCGTTGCGTTGGATCAAACCTCGGGAGCCGCATCGTCCGACCTGCTGGTCGCGGTGAAGAAGGACGTTACACCAACCTCGGTGCCTGTCGGAATGCTCTTTTACCATGTGATGTCGCAGCTGACGATCGTCATTACCAATAATTCCGACGCGTCGGTTACGGGGGTTACGGTCGGCGGGCTCGTCCCGACGGCTGTCGTCGATTACACGGTGCCCTCCGCCGCGGCCAAGGGCGGGGCGGCCGCATCCGACGTCGAGGCGTTCGAAGTGACGGCCGGTGCCGCCTACCGCGTCATCCTCGTGCCGCAGCAGGCTGCCCTGACGGTCACGGTGGCTACCGACGACGGGAAGAGCCGCAGCAAGACCCTCTCTTCGGCACAGCTCGAAAGCGGGAAACGCTATGACATGTCGGTCGTCGTGACCAATATCGACATCGACGTGGAACTGAGCGGCGAAGTCGTCGACTGGGGCGACGGAGGTTCGCTCGATTGCGGCGGCGACGGCGGTGATGAAGGCGGCGGCGAGGGCGGTGATCCCGGGACGCTTTCCTACGGGGGTGTGGACTACCCCATCGCGACGATCGGCGGACGGGTCTGGATGACCCGGAACCTGCGTTATTTGCCCGACGGTGCCCAGATCGGAACCGGTATCTGGTATCCTTGCCGCGGTTCGGAGGGATCGAACGACGCCCAATATGTCGCGGAACGGGGACTGCTTTACAGCTTTACGACGGCTCTGGGTAGTACGGCCGCCGCATCCGGCACCTCGGTGCGGGGGATTTGTCCGCCGGGCTGGCATGTCCCCACGGGCGCCGAGATCGAACAGATGATCGCCAGCCCCGAATACGATGCGTCCCTGCTCCGTAGCGCCGGGATGTGGAATTCGGATGCAGGTCTGTATGTTGCGGAAAAGAAGGGGTACCTGATGAGCTGTACCTCGGAAGATAACGGCGCAATGTATAAGGCCTTGCTTTATTCGTCTGACGGTATCGTAGCCGGGCTCGCTCCGTTTCCCGCCGGGAACGGTGTCTCGCTGCGCTGCGTGAAAGATTCATAGCCGGCGGCGGATGCCGCGGAAAAGGAACGATCCCCGGTCTCGGATGAGCCGGGGATCGTCTTTTTACTGTGGGTTTACCCTCCTGAGGCAGGCCGCCGTGCAACCTTCCCTCGAAGATGCGGTGGGAGCGGATCGCCGTGCCGCCCCTCCCCGCAGGAGCCCTGTGCCCGCGTCGTCTCAGTTGTCGCGGTTCAGGAAGAAGACCGGGATGTTGGCCAGGAACACGTCCTTTCCCCGGAGCCGGTCGCGTTTGGCGAGCAGCTCGCTCAGCAGGATGTCGCCGATGACGTAATTGCTCTCTTCGCTGATGTACTGTTCGTGGACTTTCGAGAAGTTCAGGATGCCGTGTACGTCGGTCTCGTTGTACCGCGCATAGATTTTCAGGGTTATGTCCGTCGTATAGTCGGGCTTCTGCATGTAGCTCTGTTTCTTGTACTCGTAGCGGTAGTTGTTCAGGCGGGCCATGATGTCGCTCAGGATCGACGAGGCCGTGGGCAGGCTCCCGGCCCCCTTGCCGAACATGAACTGCCGGTCGTAGCACTCGCCGCGGATCACTACGCCGTTGTACTCGTCGTCCACGCTGTAAATATATTTCGAGGGCGTCACGAACTCCGGCATGACGAACATCGTGAAGTGTTCGTCGCTCACCTTGACGACCTGCGCCACGAGTTTGATCTTCACGTTTTTTTCGCGGGCATACCGGATGTCCGAATCGTGGATGGTCGAGATGCCGTAGGTGAAAATCTTTTCCGGGGCGACGTAGGTGCCCAGCGCATGTACGGTGATGATCACCAGCTTGAAGAGCGAATCGTAGCCTTCGATGTCGAACGACGGGTCGCTTTCGGCGAAGCCGAGCGCCTGCGCCTGCGCCAGGGCGCTGTCGTAACTCTCGGCGTGGTCGAAGACGCGCGAGAGGATGTAGTTCGACGAGCCGTTCAGGATGCCCTTCACCTCTAACAGCAGGTCGTTGTCGTAATACTCCTCGAGGTTGCGGATGACGGGGATCGAACCGCACGACGAGGCATCGTACAGCAGCGCCACGTTGTGCGTCTTCTGGATCTCGATCAGTTCCGGAAGGTGGTGCGCCAGCATGGTCTTGTTGCCCGAGACGACCGGGATGCCGCGCAGCAGGGCCCGCTTGACGATGCTGTATGCAGCATCGGCCTGGTCGATCACCTCCACGATCAGGTTGATGTCCCGGTTGTCGAGTATCTCGTCGACCGACGTCGTGAAGAGGGATTTGTCGACCTCGATCTTGCGCGGTTTTTCCGGGTCGCGGACGCAGATCTTCACGATCTCCGCGTGGGCGTTCTTCGATTTCTGCACTACCTGGTAGATTCCCTGTCCGACGACGCCGAACCCGAACAGGCCGATTTTGATTTTGCTCATATGCTGCTTGTTTATTGATTGTTCATGAACGGACAGAGGATGTCGTTCAACTGCCCGTGTTCGACCAGGAAGCCGTCGTGCCCGAACGGGGAGTCTATTTCGTGGTACGTGCTTCCGGCGATCATGCCGTGCAGTTCGCGCATCTCGGCCGGGGTGAAGACGATGTCGGTCGTGATGCCGACCACCGTCGTGCGGGCCCCGATGCGTGCGAGGGCTGCCGCCACCCCGCCGCGCCCACGCCCCGTGTCGTGGGTGTCGAAGGCGTTGAGTATGGCATAGTACGAGTAGGCGTTGTAGCGCCGGCAGAGTTTTTCGCCCTGATATTGCTGGTAGGTCGATGCGCGGTGTACTGCGGGGAGTTCCTCCCTGTCCTGCTGCGTGAGGTTGTATCCCAGCGAACCCCGGTACGTGAGCAGCCCCAGGGCGCGGGCGGCCGCCAACCCGGCCATCCCGGCGTCGTCGCGCGGCTCGCCGAACGTCGTGTCGGCCTCGATGGCCATGCGCTGGGTCTGGTCGATGGCGATCGTCCAGGGCGAAGCCTTGGCCGCCGTGGCGATCAGGATCAGCTTGCCGATGCGCTCCGGCTCCATGACCGCCCACTCGATAGCCTGAAACCCCCCGACCGAACTGCCTACGAGCGTGTCGATGCGGCCGATGCCGAGTGCGCCGGCCAACAGCCGGTGTGCACGGACGATGTCGCGGATCGTGAACGGCGGGAAATCCTTGTAATAGGGGCTTCCCGTTTCCGGGTTCACGTGCAGCGGCCCCGTGGTGCCGTAGTGCGACCCGAGGATGTTGGCGCAGACCACGAAGTGGCGTGCCGGGTCGAGGAAACACCCCGCCTCCACCGTGTGCGGCCACCAGTCCGCCACGTCCGAATTGGCAGTCAGGGCATGGCATACCCACACGACGTTGTCGTACGCCGCATTGGGCTTGCCGTAGGTGTGGTAAGCGATCCTCAGCTCGGGCAGCGTATGCCCCGTTTCGAGCACGAACGGCCCGGGTGCTTTGTAAATACTGGGTTCCATTATCCGATGTGTGCGAAAGCCTGTTCGAAGTCGTCGATAAGATCGTCGGTATTCTCCAGCCCGACGGAGATGCGCAGCATGGTCGGCGTAACGCCTGCTGCGGCGAGGTCTGCGTCGCTGAGCTGTTTGTGCGTGGTCGATGCCGGGTGCGTAACGACCGTGACCGAGTCGCCGATCATGACCATGTGTGCCGCCAGGTTGAGCGATTCGACGAAACGTACGGTGCTGTCGAGCGTGCCTTTGAGTTCGATGGTGAAGACGGCCGACGAACCGAACCGGAAATACTTCTTCGCGTTTGCGTAGCTCGGGTGCGACTCGAAGCCCACGAAGCTGACGCGCTCCACTTTGGGATGGTTGCGGCAGTATTCGGCCAGCCTGCGGGCCGACTCGACTTCGTGCCGCACGCGCAGCGAAAGCGTTTCCAGCCCGAGCGTCATCAGGTAGGAGTCGAACGGCGAGGGGCAGCAGCCCAGGTCGCGGACACCGTCCACGCGGCATTTCACGATGAAGGCAGCCGCGCCGAATGCCTCGTGGAAATTCAGTCCGTGATACCCTTCCGACGGGCCGTCGATCTGCGGGAACTTGCCGTTGGCCCAGTTATAATTGCCCCCGTCGACGATCACCCCGCCCATGGCCGTGCCGTGCCCGTTGATCCACTTGGTCGCCGAGTCGACGACGATGTTCGCACCCCACTCGAAGGGGTTGCACAGGTAGCCCGCGGCACCGAACGTATTGTCCACGATGAAGGGCACGTCGTAGCGTTTGGCCAGCTTGCCCAATGCTTCCATGTCCGATACGGTGCAGGAGGGGTTGCCCATGCTCTCGGCGTAAATCGCTTTCGTGCGTCCGTCGATCAGCGCCTCGAAGTCCTCGGGGCGTTCGCTTCGGGCGATGCGGCAGTCGATGCCGAGCCTGCGCAGCGAAATGCGGAACTGGGTGAAGGTGCCGCCGTAGAGGAACGGCGAGGCGACGATGTTGTCGCCCTCGGCCGCCAGCGAGAGCACGGCGATGAGTATGGCCGACATGCCCGACGAGACGGCCAGCGCCCCCACGGCCCCGTACAGGGCGGCGATGCGTTGCTCGTATACGGTCGTGGTCGGGTTTTGCAGCCGGGTGTAAATGTTGCCCCCTTCGCTCAGGTCGAAGAGTTTGGCGGCGTGTTCGCAGCTCTTGAAGCGGTATGCCGCCGTGGGATATATTGCCACACCGCGGGCACCCGTTGGGTCGTCGGGTTGCAGCCCTCCGTGGATCTGCAATGTCTCGAAACGTAATTTTTTCTCAGCCATGCTATCTGTTTTTTAGTCGTTACAAAAAAAATCCGACCTCTCTGAAGCCGGATTGTGTCGTTCGTATACACGGAAAATCTACACCCGGCGGAATCGGTTGCGCATGTACATCATATCCATGGTCATACTGCGGAGCGAGCCGCCGTATGTGTCGTGGTATGTCGTCGTGGCAATCATTTTCTGCTTTCGGATGTTTTCCTGTGTGCAAATATAGGAATTTTTCGGCTCATGCTTGCGGTCGGCCCGATTTTTTTGCAAAAAGATGGATAACTTTTCGTTCGCAGGCGTTACCGGCATGTCGAGCCGAGCCGCTTTTACCATATCATTCTTGCCGTGGTTACCAAATGTTTTGGTGGATCCTCTCCTCCGTACGAATCTCTTTCTGCCTGCTGAGATGGGCGTTTGGGGCTGCATGGCCAATGGCAAGAAAGCAGGTGAATTCGTATCCTTCGGGAGCGTTGACCAGTCGTTTGACGTGTTCCGGTTCATTGCCGATGGGGATACGGAACGCACAGGCCAGCCCCTCCGCCGTTGCCGCCAGCAGGATGTTCTCGACTGCCGCCCATGCCGAAGCAAAATAATTGAGCGAACTTTGGTCGGCGGGTTCGCATAGCGGACAATCCTTTTGCCGGAAGAACGGCAGGACGAGGCATCCGCTCTGCATGAGCATCTTTTGCTGCTTGGGCAGTGCGTCGGTAAACATGGCGTGCTCGTCCCTGTCCATCACACCGGCGGCAGCCTCCAATCCCGCCTGCTGAATATTTTCGGTGTTTTCGGCAACGGGCGAGATCATGCGGGAGATGTTCTCCTGCCCCCGCACGACTACAAACTCCAACTGGCGCAGGTGATCGTTTGTCGGAGCCTTGAACGCCGCCGCCAAGATCCTTCCCAATACTTCGTCCGGCACTTCCCTGTCGGAAAAGTCGCGGATGGTTCTCCTTTTCTCCAATACTTGATAGAAATCCATAACAATACGTTTTTAGGTTGCACTTGTCGTTTACAGTTGCAAAGTTACGCCTCTTTATTGTTGTGTATTTGTGGTATTGTTTCATACATTTGTCGTAGATTTGCAGGAGCGTTAATTTACATGCCATGATGGAAGATACCGCTATCCCTTATGAATTGCCCGAAGTGAAGGATCATTCGTTCTTCTTCATAGACCAATGTGTAAAAACAAATGTCGAAGCCAAGCTGCACCGGCACGATGCGTGGGAACTGTATTATGTCGTTCACGGGTGCGGCAGGCGGATGGCGGGCGATACGTTGCAGCCCTTTGCGGCTGGTGACGTGGCGTTGATACCGCCGTCCATGCTCCATCGCTGGGAGTATGCGCCGGATTCGGCGGACAAACGGGGATATGTCCGGTATCTGATGGTGGCCTTCAGCCACTCGTTGGTGGAGCGGTGTGTGGACGTGTTTCCTGAATTGCGCAACCGTCTGGCTGGAATCCAGTTTCCGACCGATGCACGGAAGTTCGGTTCCGAAAGCTCCCGCATCATTCGCAAAACATTGTCACGGATGAACGACCTGGATGAATTGGGCCGTTTGTGCGAAATGTTCCGCCTGCTGCCTGTCATTTTCACCTCGTCCGACCATACGTTTGCGGGGAAGCCGATGCGCATCGAGCGGGATGTGCGGCGCATGCAGCAAATCAGCGCTTATCTGATGGCGCATTACGTCCATACCATCTCTCTGGATGAGATTGCGGCCGAGGTCGGCATGAACCGCTCTGCGTTCTGCTCTTATTTCAAGCGGTGCAAGGGAATGACTTTTTCCGAGTTCGTTACCCGGTATCGTTTGAATACGGCTTGCGAGCTGCTGGTACATTCGCAGAAGCAGGTGTCGGAAATATGCTATGCCGTAGGATTCAACGATGTCCCGCATTTCAACCGTATCTTCAGGAAGATGAAGCATATGTCACCAAGGGAGTATAGAAACAACCATTCATGTCATTGAGCCGGCATCCGCGATAATTGCCCGGTCTCGGAGTGCCCGCCCATTGCGGCAAGGTTTCCGCCGGTTTTCCCTGCCCGGTATTTAGGTTAAGTTCCTGTTCCGCAATTCTGTGCCCCTGTCCTGCACTTTTAATTAGCCCCAAGGCATTTCGCCACTCCCCTGAAAAGGCGGTTTTGCGGCCGGGATTTTGCATGCCATATTTGCGAAGCTGGCCTTTTTTGTCGAATAAAAGGGCGAAAAAGTTTTAAATTGGAAATTAATGTTTATATTTGTGTCGAAGAAAGTGCGCAACGCACGATGGGATGGATTAAAAATATCAATTTATGAAACGACTTTACGCTGTTGCAGCTATTGCAACGACGCTTTTGGCCTTTTCGTGCCAGAAACACATGGGCACCGGCAGCGGCGAACCGCAGGAGCCCTCGTCTGCAGTTCCCGCTGATTTCAAATGGGAAACGACCCGTGACCTGGATATTTCGGTCGGCATGCCGAGTGTTACGGGCAGTGCGCCCCAATATGCCGTTATCCGTGTTTATTCCTCTCCGATCCTCTCGGACGGCAATATCGTGGCGATGGGTGTGGTGACGCCATCCCGCCCCGTGTTCGAGACCGCGGTGACGATCCCGGCCGGGATCGGGAACATTTATGTCCAGACCACCCTGCCCGACGGTACGGTGGCCGTCTCCATGGAACCGGTCGCAGCGTCGGTGAACGTCGCCGGTGCGCGGATGAAGGCCTCAGCCGGGACGCCCTCACTCCGGATGGCCGGCATGACGCGCGCCGCGGCCGACAGTTCGATGCCCGACTACCCGCGGCTCGCAGCGAAGGCCGAGGGTGATTTCGCCGAGGGGGCCATCATCCGGAATACGCCTGCCGGCAAGATCGACCTGGGTGCGAGCTGGGCTCCTTTTGCCGCTGCGGAGTATTATATCCCGGCAGGAGCCGAGGTTACGGGCAATATCAGCCTGAACGGAACCTTTAGCCCCAACCCCTCGCCGATCCTCTACGTGGCGGGCAAACTGACGCTCGATGCCTCCGTTACGATCGGCCAGGCGACGCTCGCAGTGCTTCCGGGCGGCGAGGTATACATCCGTGAAGCAAGTGCGAACATGCAGCAGAACGCACCCAACCCCGCGATTTTCGTTTTCGAAGGCGGTAAGTTCACCACCGGGAAAACCAACTTTTCCTGCAAGGCCGTGGTCAACGAAGGGAAATTTATCGTCGACGGAACGTTCGACATCAATAATTCCTGTGCGTTCTACAACGGTGCCACCGCAGAATTGGAGGCCGATGACATGGAAATCACCAACCGGGCGAAACTTTATAACGACGGCAAGATAGAGAGCGATGATTTGGAGCTCAACTCCTACGCCGAACTGTCTAACTGCGAGAATGGTATCGTTAATGTCGACGGGACTTTTTACGTGACCAACCAGTCGGTTACGTTCCAGAAGGGCGTGGCCACGATGGATAAGCTCGAAGCCCGCGGGGGTGGCACGCTCTATGTGAATTGCCATACCGTAGCCGAGGAAATTGCCGCTGAAGGTGCCCGATTCTATATTGCATCCGGTGCGGGGCTCGATGCCGGGACGGTCTATTTCAACAGCAATACGGAGTTGTACGCCGCTGCCGGAGCGATCTTCACCATGGACGAATATAATGCCCATAAGTCGGGCGGCAATGTGCGTATCGTGAGTCAGGCGGCATCCGACCAGCTCATGGCCGTGGTCATGATCCGCGAAAAGGGCGTAAGTTCGCGCTATTACGGGACGAAGTTCGACGGGCTGATGGAGGTCGTATACGACAATGCGGCCGATGCGAAATATGTCATCGACGAGAGCAGCCTCACCGGCGGCGCCGTGATGCGCGCCAAGCAAACGGTCGTGATCCCCGAGGCCATCTGCAACGGCGGCAGGCCGCCCGTTACTCCCGATCCGGAACCCGAACCCGAATATATCGAGGTCAAGGGTGCCCCTTATACCTACTGCTTTGAGGACGGCTGGCCGTGGATCGGCGACTACGACATGAATGATGTCGTGGTGGTCGTAAGCGTCGACCGCCGCAGCGACAAGGAGACTGGGAAGGTCGAACTGATCCGCATCAACTGGGAACTGAAGGCCGCAGGGGCCGCGCATCTGAATGCTTTTGCCATCCAGTTGGACAAGGTTCGTACCTCGGAGGTCGCCGGCGTGGAGACCACCAATACGACCTTCGGCTGCGGTGCGTTTGCGGGCTCCGGCCCGGAATCGGGCAGCGAACTGGCCGTGATCCCGCTTTTCAACACCTCGCAGGAGATCCTGGGCGAAGGGACTTACATCAATACGACCAAGGGCGTGGCCATACCGACCGTGAAACACACGACGACGGTGACCTTTGCGCAGCCGGTCGACCCCGCAGCCGTCCGCGAATCGGCGCTCAATGCGTTCATCGTTGTGAACCAGAAGAGTTCGGGCACGTTCACCCGCGAGAAGGAGATCCACATACCGGGGCGCAAGCCGACGCAATTCGCGGTCGTATCGGGCAACACCTTCCTGGAGTCGGATCCCTACCGCTATTTCGTCACCAAGGGCGACGGTGTGAAGAACAACTACATGATGTGGGCGCTGTGTATCCCGGGCGAGTTCCGCTATCCGCTCGAACGCAGCGATATCCGGGATGTCTATACCTATTTCAACGCATGGGCGGCATCGGGCGGCCGGGAGCATGTGGACTGGTATCAGGACGATGCCGACGAGGCCCTTCTCTATTAGTCAGCGTTAAATGATCTAAAAGAGGTTGTCTAACAACTCTTTGAAAATGAAAATCACCCCCGTCGGAACTGACTCTGACGGGGGTGAAATCGTTAAAAATCGGACTTGACGGACTGCCCTCTCCTCCGGATTCCCGCCCCCCCCCTCCAGCCTTCCCCGTATTCTGATTCTGCTCCCGACGCCGGCCTTTGGGCTTTGCCTGCCGGCAGCCCTCCTGCGCGGAAATAAAATCCCCGCAGGAGGGAGCCCTGCGGGGATTTCCGTTGTGTTACAGAATAATTATCGGTGGCTGTCGATCCGCTCGACCCCTTCGCGGGTTGCCGCACCGCGCAGGATCGTCCTGCAAAAGAGGTAGGACTCCTCGCGCGTCGCGTTGTTTATCCGCATTTCGAAGATCGTTTCCAGAATCCGGTCTGCGAAACTCTCGGCATCGATTTCGGGCAACAGGAGCTTTTCTTCCCGGCTTCCGCGCAGGTGGGCGGCCAGTTCGTTGCGCCAGAATTCCCGGTGTTCGTCGAAATGTTCCGCGTAGGCCACCTTGTGGCGCAGGTCGGACAGAAAACTGCTTTCGACCGTATACAGGTGTTCGATGTATTCGTATACCAGCTTGAAGGCCCGTTGCAGCGAACTCCTGCTGCGGCGTTTCCTGTAAGCCGTGATGCGCTCCTGCTGTTGATGGCACATGAAATCGAGGCAGGCGCTCACCAGGTCTTCCTTGTCAGCGAACATTTCATAGAGGGTGCGTTTCGAGATCCCCAGCGTTTGCGCGATCTCATCCACCCGGACGGCACGGATGCCGTTCCGGGTGATGAGTTCCTGCGTGATGCGGATGATCTCCTCTTTGGTCGCTCCCCTTTTCATTATTTCGCCTCCGCTGCAATGTCGCGGCCGCCACCCAAAGCCTGGTAGAGGTTCACGATACCCTGGATCTCGTCAAAGCGGTCTGCTATCTGGTTCAACTGTGCCGAAAGCAGCGACTGCTGGGCGGTCAGCACTTCGAGGTAGGTCGTGCTGCCGTGTTTCATAAGCAGTTCGGTGCTCTCCACGGCGCGCTCCAATGCCTCGATCTGCTGTGTCCGCAGGTCGGTTTTCGCGCGGGCCGACTGGCACTGCGTGAGGGCGTTGTTGACCTCGGCACCCGCGTTGAGCAGAGCCTGCTGGAATGCCAGCTTGGTTTCTTCCTGTTGTGCCTTGGCGATTTTCACGCGGGCGCGGTTGGCGTTGGCATTGAAGATGGGTTGCAGGAGCGATGCTGCGGCCGACCAGAGGAATTTCCCGGGATCGACGATCCGGGCCCCGCTGTTGTTCGTCCATCCCAACGTCCCGCTCAGCGTGATCGAAGGATAGAGGGCCGAGCGTGCCTCGCTGGTGGCATAATAGGATTGCATCAGCGAGTATTCGGCGCTGCGGATGTCGGGGCGGTTCGAAAGCATCTGCACCGGTATGCCGACAGTCAGGTCGTCGGGCAACTGCTGGCTTTCGAGGCGGCCGCGCTCGATGGGGTGCGGGCCTTCGGCCAGCATCGAACAAAGGCTGTTCTCGGCCTGGCGGATCTGGTATTCCAAGTCGTGCAGCGAAGCCTCGATGGCGAGGCAGTTGCCTTCGTACTGCGCTACGGCGGCTTCGTTGGCCATGCCGGCCTCTTTCAGCGCGCGCATCGTGCGGACGCTCTCTCGCCATTTCCCGGCAGTTTGCTCGGTAACCTCGTATTGCCCGTCGAGCATCAGCAACGTGTAATAGAGGTTTGCGATGCCCGAGATCAACTGCGTTTTCACGGCCTGTTCGTACTCCTTGCTCTGGAGGTAGAGCGCCTTGGACTTGCGTTTGGCGTTGGTCAGGCCGTTGAAGATGTCGATCTGCCAGCTTGCCGTAACCGGGATACTGTACGTTTTGCCCGGCGTGGCCCAGTCGAAGCTGCTCATGCTGCCCTGAGGTGCGAAGTTGAACGACGGCAGGTAAGCCAGGCGCGCCGATTTAAGCGTCGCCTCGGCTTCCTTCACCCTCCATTGCGCCGATTGCAGGTCGGTATTGTTCTCCAGCCCCTGGCGGATGAGCGTCCGCAGGTAGGGGTCGGTGAACATCTCTTCCCAGCCCAGGTTGCCGATCGTCGTCGTGTCGGCGGTCTCGGCCGTGCCGTACAGCCCGTCGGTTTTCACCTCGGGACGGGTGTAGGGCTTGTAGATGCCGCAGCCGGTCATGGCCGCTGCGGCCAGTATGATAATAAGCTTTTTCATCTTGTTATTCCTCCTCTTTCTCGTTTTTACACTCTTCCAGTTCCGCCTGTACGGCCCACTGCGGATCGGGGTCGAACTCTATGGGCTTGACTTTCTCCTGCAAGGTCTGGAAAGCGATGAACAGTGTCGGTACGAGGAACAGCAGGGCCAGTGTCCCGACGATCATACCGCCCACGACGCCCGAACCGAGGGTCATGTTACCGTTGGCGCCCACACCGTGCGAGAGCACCAGCGGGATCATACCGAATACGCAGGTGAGGACAGTCATCAGGATCGGGCGCAGACGGACTTTGGCTGCCGATACGGCGGCTTGCGTCAGGGTCATTCCCGCGCGGCGCCGGTCGGAGGCATACTCCGTGATCAGAATGGCGGTCTTCGAGAGCAGGCCGATCAGCATGATGATACCCGTTTGCAGGTAGATGTTGTTCTCCAGTCCCAACATCTTGGCGAAGAGGAACGAACCCAGCAGGCCGCACGGTACGGAGAGGATGACGGCGAACGGAAGCAGGAAGCTCTCGTACAAGGCACTCAGGATGAGGTAAATCAGCAGGATACAGATCCCGAAGATGATCGTCGTGTTGCTGCCGGTCTGTGCTTCCTCCCGGGTGATACCGTCGAAGTCGTAGCCGTAACCCTTCGGCAGTACCTGGGCGGCCGTCTCCTGGATGGCCTTGATGGCATCGCCCGACGAATATCCGTCGGCTGCCGTTCCGTTCACGGCGATCGAGCTGTACATATTGAAACGGTTCAGCACTTCGGAGCTGTATACCCTTTGCAGATCCACGAACTCGCCCAGGGGAGCCATTTCGCCGCCGTTGGTGCGGACGAAGACGTTGTTGAGCGACTCGGTGTTAAGACGGTATTTCGGGTCGGACTGGATCGTCACGTAGTACATTTTCGAGAAACGGTTGACATTCGAAACGTACTGTCCGCCGTAGTAACCCGAAAGCGTCGAGAGGATCGTGCTCGGCGATATGCCGGCCCGCTTGGCCTTCGCCGCGTCGATGCTTACGACATACTGCGGGAAGTTGATGTTGAAGGTCGAGTAGGCGCGTTCGATCTCCGGGCGCTGGTTCAGCGCACCGATGAACTGCAGGTAGATGTTGTAGAAGTCCGTCAGGCTGCCGTCCGACTTGTCCTGCAGGTGCATGGAGAAGCCGGTCGAGGTTCCGTAACCCGAGATCATCGGCGG
>ERZ773147.2762-NODE-2762-length-14498-cov-11.625632_pt1 | contig 14498 bp, 10 predicted proteins | sample MGYA00580851_ERZ773147 | MGnify/ENA primary metagenome ERZ773147 (study PRJEB29015, sample SAMEA2737818) | human gut metagenome | biome: human gut; feature: human-associated habitat; material: faeces | place: China | collected 2012 ... | reverse complement strand
CTGAATTCAATGTGTTAGCAGAGCGAGTGTTAAATTATGATGATGGTTTGGAAAACTTAAAAAATGTGGAAGAAATGCTCGATAATGCACCCGAATATCAGCTCTCCGAGCCGCAAAGTTTTATGTCCGCAAAAGCGTATAAAACCAAAATTGCAGAGCCGCTTATTCAAAAGTTGAAAGCGTTAGTCAAGACGGCATTGGCTCGTTGCTTTGAAGGTTGGGACAGTTATCATAGGTTAAACATCACAAACGGCAACCTATATCGTGAGAACGAAATGCTGGCTAAAATCAACAGTAAGCTGAAAAGCGAAAACGAAAATTTACGTTCAGAGGTCAAGGATTACAAGCTTTTGCGTAAGGTTTTCGGGCATAAACAGATTGACGAGTTGCTTGAACAGGCAAGAAATATTAAAGGCCGTAAGCGTGAAAACTCACGCTCAAGATAAATAAATTTTTGGAGGTAAAACGAAATGGCAAACACAATTTTTGAACAAACAAGCGGTACTTATATGCAAGTGGGCGACTATATGTTGCCTGATTTATTACCGGCGGAAGAAGAAAAGAAAGCGAATATCGGTATTTGGGCAATGAGGCATAAACGATATTTGAAGCAAAATCATAAAGTGCGTTACTACAATTTGCTGACAAGCGATAAGCTCAATTCATATCTTGCTGACATCGAAGAACAGGCTCAAAATCTTTTTTCTCGGTTGGTAAAAGACCTTGCCGAAAAAGAAAATGTTACGGAAAAGTTGAAATCGGATAACCCAATGTTATGGGTGCAAAAGATGAACAATATCCGCAACCGAGCAACGAAAATTGTAAATTCACAAATAATATTTAACTGAGAACAAGGCACAGCCGACGGAATATTTCCAGAAAGCTGTGCCTTGATTTTTGGTTGTGAGGTTACGATGCATAATCTTAGCAAGCAGACCATTTGGATATCCAAACGGTATTTAACTCATTAGGGACACCCTAAGACCTATGCATGCAAACATATTTAAGAACCATTACTCGATTTCTCTTACAAGACCTTCAATAATATTTTTAGCATATCCTCGTTGCAATTTACTGTGATATGCTTGATTATAATAGTTTCTGAGACAATTATAGCATGATGTGTTTTCGTCACAACATGATTGAGATACTTTGTTATGAGCAGCTTTAAGTGATTGCATCACGGCATCTTTACTTGTTAGGCGCTTAACATGACCTGCACCACCCGGAACATTGTCGTAGATTAAAACATCATAACTATGCAAATCTAAATTTGGTTCAATTATTCCATCAATATCATTTCTGTCAACTTCCAACGCATTGCTTATACCTTCAAGGAATGCATACATAAAGGATAGGGCAGCCGCATAATCATGTGCTGTGGATGATGACAATGACGGTATTTTAAAACGAGCAACATCGGTTTGAAAACGATGTCCTAATTTTATCCGTTCCAATTCTTCGCAACTGCAATCAAATTGTCTATAATTTTTATGTTTGTGTGATTTTATAGGTGCTGTATTGCTTCCCTTAATAATTTCGCTATACCCACATACCGGGCACATATAAAAGGCTGATTTGTTCATAACAAGCAGTTCGTCGTTTGTACTGGTTTCTATTTCAATAGCATCGCCAATATAAATACGAACATCATCTTTTATTCCTCCACCTATGTATGATACTTCTCCGGAATACGAGCGTTTCGGCTTCATTCTTGTGCTTTCTTTTGTATCACCTGTTTTGAATCCGTATATTGGTTCTATATAAAATTCAGCTTTTTCTGATTTGAGAGATTGACCACAGTACTTACACTCGTCAATAGTTCTTTCGCTAACAAAAACATTTATTTTTTTACAGTTTGGACAAACACAAAAATAGTGCCTTGGAAATTTTTCGTCCTTTGGTAATGTGATATATTTTGAAGTATATTTTTTCTTGTCAACGATTATTTCTGAATCGGGTGCATATTCTGAAATTGCAATTTTAAGATCTCTATTCAAATCGTACTCTGTATCAAGTTTTCCTTTCTGATTATAAATTTGAAGTTCAACCAAATCCACGGGAAAACCGTATTTCGGTATTACATTGAATTTTGATAAAGAATCAATCATTTTAAGCTTATGAATATTTTCAATTTGTCTTTTATAATAATCTGCCTCGGTATAGTTTTCTTCTCTTGATGCCTCCTCTTGAGCTTTTTTATATTCTTCAACGGTTTCTTTAATTGTATCTGAAAAGTGTTGCAATTTTTCATCGTTTCCACCCATATCGTCAAACCATTTAAAGTTATGATATTCGGCATATTCTTGGCCGGGAAGAACTTTTTCATTTATATACTGATTTAAATCATTTGGATGGTTTGATATGAATTCGTTAAAGCATTTAATTCCGTCTCCGAAGACGAACTCGTCGATGTTTTTAAAATAATTTGGATATTTACGGAAGAAAAATCCTAAACATGCAGCCATAAGATGCCTTAATATGATTTTGCGGTTAACTACATTAAAATATGGAGGTTTAATTACTCCGCTAATCATTTTCTCGGGTTCACAAAAATATGTATAATCATGTGAACTCGTTCCGCAATAAGTAAGGATATATGCTGCACTGTCCTTTCTTCGGCCTGCACGTCCTGCCCTTTGGACGTAGTTAGCCGGTAAAGGCGGTACATTTCTCAAAAACACAGTTTCCAAATTACCGATATCAATTCCCATTTCAAATGTTGTTGAACAAGAGAGAATGTTAATTTTTTTATTCTTAAAATCTTGTTGGTATTGTTTTGCTGTTTTACGCTCAAGTTGAGCCGTGTGTTCTTTAATTACAATACTTTCAATTTTTTTATTTTTATATTGGTTTCTATAATAATTTGAAGCCAATATTTCGTCCGGGTTTATTTCTCGGAGTTCACCGCCGCACTTGTCATGGACACATTTTCCATGAACATTGTACGGAGTAAGCCTTTTACATTTTGAACAAACATAATATGGTGATGTTTTATAGTTTCTCACAACATACTTGCCTACATCTATCTGATACTGTTCTTTTGAACTATGCTTTTTTAGAACACCACCCTCTACGGCTAAATTATTAAATATTACATGTAAAATTTCTTTGGCAGTTCCTTCGTCACACTCACAAACCTTTTGGACATAGCGAACAACCATATTATCTTTTGCTTTGACAGGCAAAAAACTCCTTACATTGTTTAATGCTCTTGGACATTCATACATTATATAGTTATCAAAACGCCTGTAGTCCAAGCTCTCTCTTTTTTCTTCCGGACTAAGAGAAGATTTAACATAATCAATGGCAGGCGTAGTTTTAAATATACCAAGCACCACTTGCATTATATTTTCCAAATCTTTTTTTGTAATATTGTATTGACCAAATTCAGCAGCTACATCATCTTCGGAAATTAGTGAAAATATATCGCTTAAATCTAAATCAAAATAATATAAACCTAATCCTTCACTGTCATAAGAGCCATCGACTTTTAATAAATCTACAAGAACAGAAATCCATGCGTTTTTATTTGAGTCCATATCATTTGGAAATAAATCTTGTTCTTTAATTCTTTTTGATAATCTGGCTACTAATTCGTCAACCGTTATATTTTTATAATCGTTTTCTTTTATGATTTCCCAAATTAGTCTTTTTTGTAACATTCTTGTATGGTTAGAATCAAAGAATGTTGCGAAAAAGCTGGCTTGTTGGCGACTATCCGAAAAGGCCAGAAATTGTTTGATATTATTTTTGCTATTTTCAGTTACCGGTTTATCTTTGATTTTTAAAGAAATTTTTGGAGTTTCCTTTGCTTGAAATTCACCATCATCAATAGCCTCATAAAGAGTTTGAGCTATCAATGCAGTTCCTTCGTCTTTTCCAAGACTAAGGCTTTTTACTATTCCCGAATGACTTTTGTGACCACAGCAAGGACACTGATTGATATTATTATAAACAATCTCATTTCCGTCATCGTTTGTTTGAATCACTCGATAAATTGAATGAATAAAATTCTCGCCACATGAACACTTTCTTGCATTCAAATTGCTTGCTATATGAATTGCTCCACATTTTGAACAGACTTTGTATTCTTCCAGTGCGCTGTTATCAAGTTCAGAATCGATAACATTGTCCATCAAAAAATAATCTAAACTTACCAATTCATTGTTTCCGTAATTCTCATATATATCGATTTCTTTATTTTGTATGAGGTAGTCTATTCCATCAGAAGAGTTTTTATAAATTTTTCCAATAATATAAGGAGAACTGCAATAACGACAGTTACCCAATTCAAAAGCCTTAAAACCATCAATTATATTTGTCTTTGTTAAACTTAAATTGGGGTTTTCTCCTAAAGTTACATAAGCACCCGACAAAGGGCGAACGAAGGAATGATATTTTAAATCGAATAAACCAATCCCGTTTTTTTCAGATTGGTTGATTAGATCTATTAAATCCACAAGTTGCGCCGACGATAACATGCCGTTAAATTCTTTGAGAATTGTGTTAACAGCTTTACTTCCATTTTTTAATGATTTATATAAATCATATACATTTCTATCATGAACCAGTAATTCATATAAATATTCATGTATGTCAGCAGTTTCTAAATTACAATATGTGGATGCCACTTTTGCAATGGCACTCAAATCATTTTTAGCATTTTTAATAAGCTGATAGTCAGAGCCTGATATTGTATATTTTACAAGATCCTCTCTAAGAGGTATTCTCTTTGAAAATATAATGTCTTGGATGCTAAAGTCAGAAGATGTTAAATTATGGGCGAACTCAATAATTTCATTTTCTGATTTACCCTTTTCACCCAATGTTGCACTCGTAAGAATAAAGCGAGGTTTTTTCGGTGCGAAACCAGTGAGTCTTCGCATAAGAAGGGACAATTCTATCCCTAATGCACCATGATATGTATGGGCTTCGTCTAATATAACAAATTTCCAATTGCTTAATCTTTCAGGCGTAAAAATTGCATAGTCATTAGGCCTAATCAACAAGTATTCCAACATTGAGTAATTTGTAAACAATAAATGCGGTGGATTATTACGAATTTCTTCTCGTGAAATAAGCTCGTTTTCAGGTATAACAATATTATTTTCTTCAGCATGTTTTACTCGATGGTTTTTTGAGACGGTTTCTTCAGTGTCACCTGTAAAAAAGCCATATGTTATATCAGGAAAATCAGCAAGTATTTTTCTTACTCGTTCTATTTGGTCATTAAGAAGTGCATTCATAGGATATAAGAATATTGCTCTTATTCCAATTTCTTGTTTTCCTATTTCTATATCGTTCGTAAGTTCATTTAATATAGGCAAGAGAAAGCTTTCTGTTTTTCCCGACCCTGTACCGGTTGTAATAACTGCATTATGACCGGAGCAAATATGACGAATGGCCTCTTCTTGGTGAGAATATAATGGTCGTTCAAAGTCAATGTCACCGAGTTTTTTGAAAGTTTGGCATACAATGCCTTCACTGATTAGCTCATTTAAATTCTTACCTCGCTTGAAAGGAAGATTCAAGTCAACATACGGACCTTTGAATAAGTCCTCATCATCCAACTGCTTTTCGAACAAAGATTGAAGACGGTCTGACTCAAATTGAAAAGAAGACCTTAGATATTCCTTGTATCGGTTATTGATATATTCCGAACGTTCAATCGGATTTCTTTTACTCATAATTTTTCTCCTCATGTACTGCTATACTATATGAAAAAATGTCTATGGCGGCACTGTCATCCATAGTGTTTTTTATTCCGTGATGTTCAAAATCCATAAGTAGACCATCTCCGTCTTTTGTAACAGAAAGCTCAATTATTCCGTCTATTACATCACTGCATATTTCAACCTCAACGGGATTTATGTTGTCAAGCATATATACTCCACTAAATGATTTTTTATAAATTTCCCCAATAAAATTATCATTATTGATTATTTTTACAAATTTTAAATATGTTGTATTGAAAGAATACTTTTTTCTGATGAAGTTTCCTTTTATTAGTTGATCAAAATACACATCTTTAATCTTAAATGCTCGTCCGATAAAATCTTCTCTTGCATATATTGTTTGTTTATAAGTTGCAAGAACTTTATCTTTTTTTAATGTAAGCCCTTTTTCCTTTTCATAGAAAGTTATTGTATATTCCACAAATGACATTAAATTCTCAATTTGATTTGTAACATTATTTTTTTACAAATTGGCTTTTATAGACCTCTCTATTATCATCAGTAATCGTAAAAAAGACATTTCCTTTTCCGTGAAATTTTGGTGTAATTTCAAGAGAATTACTATTGGCATTGTATATAATTGATGTTTTATTTGCGTCTATTATACATTTGTTATAACACCATAATGCATTTTTAGCTATACCATTAACTAAAAAGAGAATAGATATATAATCATAATTTGTTTTATACGAATTTAAAAATCCAACTTTAACACGGTGATATATAGTACCGGTTTCAAATTTAGGCGTTTCATCAATATACATACCGGTAGAAGTAAGCATTGATATAGCATCATATTTGAAATTATAAATTTCAATAACACTGTCAGGTCGAATGTCACCAATCCAAATATCATTCTTAAACGACATCCATTGTCCGCCGTCGATTCTATACATATCCATCTCAAACGGAATAAAATAGTTGTATTTTTTATCATCACGAGTGATATATAACCAGTTATCATTAAAATCTGAGATAGTAATCTCTTTTATAATTGATTCAGTCATTAAAGAAGAGCTTACATATACTAAATATGATTCTGCATCTATTTTATCAACTTCTGCTTCTAATTCTTTATCAATTGCAAAATGACGCTCAAAAATTTTATTTCTTTTTCCGTTAGCCCAACCATATATTTCGGACATATATATGCCGGATGGCATATTTTCTATGTCAACATATACTTTTGAGCTTGTGGCACTTTTTATAATGGTTTGATTAAATTCTTCCTGTTTTTTAATTTGACCGTTAACAATAAAATCGAATCGTGAATATTTACTCTCGCATTCGAAATTTAAAGATTTTGCCTGTTTATAAACCGGAATTTGTCTTTCAGTGCCTTCTTCTATAAGGAAATGGTTATCATATAACTCGCCTACAATACCGGGTCTTAATAGTGATGAAAAATTAAATATAACATTGCCAATCGAAATGGTATCTCCGATTTTTACAATTTTACTATTAAGATAGAAGTTATTATCGGAGTCTTTCATATAAAAAGTTGCTACTCCGGAATAGTCTGTATTGTTCTTGATTTCATTTCCGTTTTCATCAAAAACAAGGCAATCTCTAAAAAGTTGATTTTTGCTGCTATAAATCACATCCTGGTTTGACATAAGCATGTATGTAATTTCACCTATAGGATTGTTTAAGCGTATTTTACTCGGAGTTACTCGATATCCACCGATAATTTCTCGAATATCAGGCGAATAATTAGAATAAATCTCTTCGTCACCATTTTTTAAAATAATATAAATATCTCTGTAATCGTAGATACCTTTAACTTTGTGAATAGGCGGTACTATGTAAATTTCATTATTTATTAAAGTGTATCTTGGTTCCCATCGTGATTGAAAATCAGAACTTTTTCGAATTTTCTTTTTCTCTCGTTTCTCTTTGATTTTAGAAGCCCATTTTTCATATCCGGATTTCAAGTAAGGGTTTTCAACAACAACTTCATTATCCCATACTTTTTTATCGATTATTTCGGCTACTCTGATACTTAACCGAATGATTTCGTCAGTGTCGTTTGAATTTATTATAAGTTGCTTTGTTGATTTGATTAGCTTATAAGATTTTTTAGTAACATTTATTTGAATATTGTCATCATCTAAAAGAATATTTGAACGCAAACTATCATATATGAATTTGAAATCCTCGTATAATTCATTTTTATCATCAGAAATACTATATTCCAAATTTAGTTTGTAGATATCATAAATAAAATCAAAAAACAAAGGCAAAAAAGCACTTGGTACAATTGTGTTGGTAAGCACAGTATTTATTATACGAGAATTGCTTTTAATTTCATCTTGAGAGCGACGACAATTTAATATTGTGCGAATTCGTCCTTCAATCTTTTGCGGTGAAAACTTTTCATATAATGAGGAGTAGACAAAACCGACATGATCATAAAAATTGCCATCATAATACATCATGGCAATTAAAACCAACGAAATAAAAATGATTTCAGAATCTAACAAATATGTGTTAGAATGCGAAGCTAAATCATTATACAATTTTTCTTCTGCTTGTCGGTGAATTTCATTAATTATATCCGTTGCATTTGGATCATCTAATAAATTCATCAATTCCAATCCAATATTGGCTCTTTCATTTACTTGGTTTTTGAGGTGTTTGATTTTAATTTGGACATGATTATCAATACTATCTGTATATTTATCAAATAACATATAATCACACTTCCTCCCCGTTAAGCTATGTTGATGTCAATTTGCGAAAAGATGTTAATTATTATTTATATACTTATATAGTCATTATAATATAATATTTGACTTTTTTCAATGTTCTACACCAACAGGTAAGTTTATTAAGGTCTTAGGGTGTCCCTAAAGAGCAAAATTACCGTTTGGATATACAAATGGTCTGCTCGCTAAGATTGAACATTCGATATTGGATTCTCATCACCAATAATCTTTACAAATAAAAATCAAGGCACAGCTTACGGAGAAAAATCCGTTTGCTGTGTCTTTTTCTTTTTGCCTATTAAAATTGAATACCAAATTCAAACTAACTTTTCCCCTTCGATTTGATAAATCGGAGGGATTTTTTTGTTTTCGGAAACTTTTTCTCTTCGGAGGGGTACAAAACGGCTCTCCCGGTTTAAACAAGTGAGTGGGTAAGTAAAATTTTTTGAAAATTAGAAAAATGGGTGTGCATTTCGTCACCCTTTGTCCAAATGAGTAGAGAGGTAAATATTAAAAAATATAAATTTTTCAAAAACACCCCCCCAAAAAAGCGTTCTCAGTTCTAACAAGTGAAGGGGTAATAAAAAAATATTGGTCAGAGGGTTAATTTTTGACCGTTTTCGTTGCCTACCAAGTGAGAGGGAAAATTTATTTGCAAATAGGGGGTGCAAAATGCCTCTCCCGGTTCAAACAAGTGAAAGGAGTTTTTACAATGCCGAGATTATCAAAGAAAGCAAAACAAGAATGGGATTTTTTCATAAATCCCAAAACAGGCAGAAGAACATACAACAGCCTTTGTCGTAAATGCAAAAGCAAATGTAAGCAGAGCCATAAGGTAATCGTTGTTTTCTGCCCAAAGTACAAATCCAAAAGAGGTGCAAAAAGCATTAAAAATCGCCGTGAATATGACGACAGCGGTTAATTTGATATAGCGATACTTGTTTTCAATAAAATGTCGATACAAAAGAAAAAATTACCGATTTCGGCACCAAATCAATACAGAAACAGAGATGTAAAGCAAAGATAAATCGATGATTAAAACAAAACGGAGAGCAGCCGTATAAATATATAAATAAATATATAGCTTTTACTTTCCGATAAAGAGAATTTATTAAGAAGGGATATATTATGATTCAAAACAAAGTTTACACAAGAGAAGAAATGAGAGAGGAACACATCATTACCTCCGATTACAAATTTATTGATAAAGAGGGCGAATACTTCGCAAAGTTAATAATGCGAGCAGAGGCAAACCGAAATATGATGCGACTTTTTCTTCGGCTAAGTGACGGAAGAAAAATAATCACACCTGTATTTTGGTGGCTGAGTTACCTTGGCTTTTACGAGATAGATAACGGAACAAACTTAAGATTGATTTATGAGAAAAACCATAAGGGTATTTTCCTTAAAAAAGTTGAAATATTAAAGGAGGCAGAAAAATGATAAAAAACATAAGTATAGATTTGCTTGTTCCTTTTGAAAATCATCCGTTTAAGGAAAGAAGCGGAATTGAGCAGCAAGAATTAACAGAAAGCATAAAAGAAAACGGATTGCTTGAACCGATAATCGTTCGTTCTTTTCCGGCCGGCAAATATGAAATTATCAGCGGACACAGACGAGTTGAAGCGTGCAAGGAATTGAGCATAACCGAAGTACCCGCAATAATCGAAGAACTCACAAAAGACGAGGCAATTGTGCAAATGGTGGATTCAAACATACACCGTGAACATATATTGCCTAGCGAAAAGGCTTTTGCATACAAAATGAAATCAGAGGCACTAAAGCATCAAGGTAAAACTTATGGACAAGTTGTCCACAAGTCAAGAGATAACATATCCGACACCGAAAGCGGCAGAAATGTTCAGCGATATATCCGCCTGACATACTTAATACCCGAATTACTTAAACTTGTTGACGAGGAAAGGATAGCATTTACTCCTGCGGTTGAACTTTCATATCTGTCGGAATATGAACAACAAATATTACTTGACCAAATTGAATTTACCGACGCTACACCGTCATTATCGCAGGCACAGCGATTAAGAAAATTCAGTAAAGACGGCAACTTTTTCGTCGATATGGTTTTTGCTGTTCTCAATGAAGAAAAGCCCAACCAAAAAGAGCAAGTGCGAATATCCGCAGATAAGTTGCGTGATATTCTCCCAAGGGGTATGGATAAGCAAAAGACCGAAGATTTCATAATTAAAGCTTGCGAACATTACAGAAAATATTTAATCCGACAGCGTGAAAGGGAGAGATGATATGAAAAAGCAAATAACAAATTTCAGCTTGGGTACAGGCGAATATATGATAAACGGAGTAAGATATATCGTTTGCGGTAAATTTGAGGATTTTAACATTAAAAAATATAGCGACAGCAATCATTTGAATAATAGATTGAAAAAATATCTCACGAGCGATTTTGCAGAATTGTCTGTTGATAGCATCAATGATAAAATGACAGATGAATATGATTGTTCGATTGTCGGAAAGGAGGATTAAATGCAGTCGAAAAACAAAAACCAAATAGGGATAACGGCTCTTTATTGTCGTTTGTCCCGTGATGACGGAACGGAAAGCGAGAGTAACTCCATAGGCAATCAAAAGAAGCTGTTATCACAAAAAGCAAAAGAAATGGGTTTAACGGATACAAAATATTATGTGGATGACGGATATACCGGAACAAATTTCAACCGTCCCGGATTTCAACAGCTTATTGACGATATTGAAATCGGACTTGTTTCTGCCGTAATGGTTAAAGATTTATCCCGCCTGGGTCGAGACTATGTTTCGGTAGGTAATTATACCGACAGCTATTTTCCCGAACATAATGTTCGTTTTATCGCCGTGAACGACGCCATTGACAGCGATGAGGGAGAAAGCGAAATTGCACCGTTCAAGAATATCTTAAACGAAATGTATGCAAGAGACATTTCAAAAAAGATTCGTTCATCCCACAGGCTCAGAGGCAGTATGGGAGAGCCGTTATCACAACCGCCTTACGGATATATGAAATCTCCGGAAAACAAAAAGAAATGGATAATTGACCCGGAAGCCGCAACCGTTGTGAAAAGCATATTCAAAATGTGCCTCGACGGTAAAGGCAACGAAACCATTGCAAGAGAATTGCAGGAAAACAAAGTGCTTATTCCTATGGCTTATTGGCGGTCCAAAGGACTGAACAGAGGCGGAAAGAAAACACAAACCAATCCGTACAAATGGTGTAAGACAACTATTCAAAAAATTCTTTCTCAACAAGAGTATTGCGGAGATATTATCAATTTCAAAACATATTCCAAGTCATTTAAAAACAAAACAAGATATGAAAACTCCAAAGAGAATTGGGCTGTATTCAAGGATGTTAATGAGCCGATAATCGACCGAGAAACATTTGAAACCGTACAGAAGTTTATTTCAAAAACAAAGCGTCGGACTCCGAAAAAAGAAAATGGCGAACAGAGTATATTTAACGGATTGATATATTGCGGAGATTGCCACAGTAAAATGAGATACCACACAAGCACTTCGAATAAAGAAATTCACTATTTCACTTGTTCCGACAACAAAGTTGATTATCGTGGAAAGTGTCCGGGAAGACATTATGTCAGAGCAGACGCCCTTGAAGAAGTTGTTAAACTCGAATTAAGGCGACTTGTTGAAGTGTTGGAACTTGACGAGTCATATTTTGCACAACTGCTTTTACGGAAAAACGATGAAGAAAGAGAAAAAGACAAAAAGTTTTTGGAGTCGGAACTGCAAAAAGCAATTGCTCGCAGCAACACGGTATCGCAACTTTATGAAAAACTATATGAGGATAATGTTATCGGAAAAGTCAGTGATGAGTGGTTTGTTGAGCTATCTCATAAATACGAAAAAGAGCGTATGAACTTAAAAGCCAAAATTGCGGATACTCGACACCAAATCGAAGAGTTGAAAAACACCAATTCGGAATATGGAAAATTCATATCGGCAATTCGCAGGTTTATGCAAATGGATAATCTGACATCACCGCTGCTTCGAGAACTGATTGACCATATCGATATTTTTGAAACAGAGGGTACCGGCAAAAGTCGAACGCAACGAATCGTTATATATTACCGTTTTATCGGATATATCGAATTGCCGAACGCCACAAAACAAACCCACATTGCGGATACACGCAAAGGCGTTGCCGTAGAGTATATAACCGAGCAATTCACGGCATAAAAAAGAGCAAGGTATTACCCTTGCTCGTACATACGAATTATATGATAAAACAAAAAGAGTGTTCATAAGTCAAATCCCTTATGAACACTCGATATGGTCGAGGTGACAGGACTTGAACCTGCGGCATCTTGGTCCCAAACGCATTTATGATGGCACTTTCCGCTCAAAATAGCTTTTTCCGCCCCTTTCCGCCTGGAAAACCGTGCTCTTTAGCACTCTTGTATCCACTGTTTCCGAGTGCTCCGAAACGGTAGGTGGTCTGTTATGTGGTCAACAGGGATTTCCCGCAGAATAATACACACTACACGCCTCTCGTTATCATGCGAGAGGCGATTGCTTTTTATACGGTTATTATAACTCTGAACAGCAGCCTGTTTAAGTTAATTTTGTGCAGACTATTATTAGCCACCGGTTGCGCAGCAACCAAATATGGTGTATTATATTATCAATGAAATCGTTTTGGAGGAAAGTTTATGCCAAACGGCAGTTTTTCCAGTCATTATGTTCCGCGGTTGGTTTTGCGGAAGTTCAGTAATAGGCTTTGTACCTACAACATAAAAACCGGCGAGCTGCGCGAGAATATTGCCCCCGAGCATGCCTTTGCGCAAAACGCTCTTTATGACCACAACACTGAAAGAGCACTGAATACAAAAGTCGAATCGCAATTCGGCAACCTGCTTGCCAATATACTGCTAAAAGCCGACCATACGGTTTCTCTGAACCGTATGCAGCTATTACAGGTCAAAAAATTTCTGCTTGTTTCAGAATTGCGGACTATGCAAAATGAAGAATGGCTGCAAAAGGAACGGCAAATGAAGAATTTTTTTGCTCCCGACTTTAAAGAACGCCGTATCGAAGGCGAAACGCCGTATGAATATTGGATGCGGACTGTTAATACTGTTTTGAATTCCGACGGTACACCTGCATCTATTCTGCAAAATTCCAATAAAACCTATCCGGCATACCGTTGGGCAAGCATTGTTAACAGCGGATATATTGCCTTCTGGGATGCGCCGGAAAGCGGGGATGAATTTGTCATTACCGATATCGGTATGACATCGGAAAACGAAAAAGACTGGGACGGCATCACAAGACATAATGATAAAAAGCTCTCGTGGCTGACAGACATATTAAACCGCACGACAAACGATGAAGAAAAAGATGTAATTGCAAGTTTAATAAAGTCTCTCATACATTTCAGTGAAAACTTCATGATGTTTCCGATTTCGGCTAAGAGAATGATCGTGCTCATCAATCCGTTCTATAAATTCAGATATGCAGGAATGAAATCTGGGTTGTGGAATGAAATCTGGGTTGTCGTGTGTGCCTTTGACGGAGCTGACGGTGATCCCCAACGAAAGTCTTTTTGAGCCAAACCACAATTATTATGAGGCAACGAAAGGTGAACAAAACAGCGGCGTTTATTCGGAAAACGATCAATACATTTATGATATAAAGAAACTAACTTCCGATGAAATACAGTATTGTAATGCGCTTTTTATGGACAGGATCAACGAATATCTGGGCTTTTCCTCACTCGACAGTGCATTCGGCAGTATAATCAAGTATAAACTGCTTAACGATCCGCCGTATACGCCGCGAGTAGATTATACACCACTTTACAGAATTGTCGAAAAGCGATATTCCTGCAAATTGATTTTTCCCTATTGATTTTTTCAGGAAATAGGCTATACTTATATTACATATTTAAAAAACCTTCGGAGCACTGCGTTGTCTATGCAAAGGAGGTTTGCGAATATGAAAAAAGCAAGGATAATCGCTGTTATATCGGTATTGATTGTTTCTTTATCGGGTTGTTCAAACGCGGATCGCCCGCAGACGATAC
>ERZ773147.2761-NODE-2761-length-14507-cov-2.792416_pt1 | contig 14507 bp, 10 predicted proteins | sample MGYA00580851_ERZ773147 | MGnify/ENA primary metagenome ERZ773147 (study PRJEB29015, sample SAMEA2737818) | human gut metagenome | biome: human gut; feature: human-associated habitat; material: faeces | place: China | collected 2012 ... | reverse complement strand
CTGAGCCAGTCGGATTCCGCGTTCGCCACCAAGCTGGGTTATTCGGGATTCTATCCGATGCCGGAATCCTTCTACAAGGATCCGAAGGCCTTCGGAGAGTCGCCGGTTTCCGATGGCCCGTACAAGTTCGATTCCTAGGACCATGACAAGGAAATCAAGCTGGTCAAGAATCCCGATTACAAAGGCAATCGCAAGGTGAATAACGGCGGTGTGACGTTCAAGATCTACACGGATGCCAACGCGGCCTATGCCGATGTTCAGGCCGGCAACCTTGATGTGATGGATACGGTGCCGTCCGCCGACAGCAAGACCTTCGAATCCGATTCCTCCGTGGTGCCATACAACAAGGCCGGTTCCGTGATTCAGACGTTCACCATTCCGTCGGATCTTGAACATTGGAAGACATCCACCGAAGAAGGACAGTTGCGCCGACAGGCGTTGTCCATGGCCATCGACCGTCAGGCCATCTGCGACAAGGTACTGAATGGTTTGGGAACTCCAGCGGTCGAATTCACGTCTCCGAAGACTCCGGGCTACTCCGATTCGCTCAAGGGCAACGAGAATCTGAAGTACAACAAAAAGAAGGCCAAGGAACTCTGGGAGAAGGCCAACGCCATCAGCCCGTGGACTTCTGACGACAAGCTTACGTTCTCCTATAATGCAGACGGCGGAGCCAAGCCGATCTTTGAAGCCGTGGTGAACTCCGTGAAGAACACGCTCGATATCGACGTGACCACTAACCCGGTGCCGACCTTCCAGGAATTCCGAAACGACGTTACCGGCCGCAAGATGACCGGCGCGTTCCGTACCGGTTGGCAGCCGGATTATCCGTCTCCTGAAAACTACCTGTACCAGCTGTATTCCTCTGACGCTGCTGATGGCAATGGTTCCAACGATGGCGATTACAAGAATTCGGAGTTCGATGACCTGTGCTCCAAGGCTGCTGCCGCGCAGACCACCGATGAGGCCAATAAGCTGTACCAGCAGGCTCAGGAAGTGCTGCTCAACGATCTCCCGGCCGTTCCGCTGTACTACGCCAACGCCTACGGTGTGGCTGCTACCGGCGTTTCCGGTTTCGAAATGAACTGGCAGAACCTGCCGGTCTACGAGAACATGACCAAGTCCGGCAAGTGAGCCGATCTTCGTGAGTGAATCTCGCTGAGCCAATTGCAGGAAGGGGCGGATCATATCCGTTCCTTCCTTTCCATGTAATACGCACCGTTTCAGGGTGACATCAGTGTGGCCAAGAGGCGTCAGGGGGTAGATGCCGGTAGCCAAGCATTTTTCCCAGCTGATTCCCATGAAACTGCAATATAAAGCAGTTTGTTGTGTGTTGCCACAAAACTTGCGGGGTAAATCGTTAACCTTCCCCGATGATTATGAGTAATAATCTGAAAAAGGTTGACAATGAATAAGCAAAAAAGGAGAAACCAATGGGCAGATATCTTCTGCGACGCATTCTGCAGATGATCCCTGTGGTTCTCGGCACGACGCTTTTGGTGTACGCCCTGGTGTTCGCGTTGCCGGGCGACCCGGTTAAGGCGATGTTTGGCGATAAGCCGGTCAATGAGGCCGTCGCCGCACAGATTCGTGCCGAATACAATCTGGATAAACCGTTCATCGTGCAGTATTTGCTGTTCCTGAAAAATGCGCTGACTCTTGACTTCGGCAAGACTTTCTCCGGTCAGCTGGTCATCGACCAGATCGGACGTGCATTCCCGGTCACCATCAAGCTTGCGCTGATGGCTTTCGTGTTCGAAGCCGTGTTCGGCGTGATCTTCGGCGCGATTTCCGGCCTGAACAAGGGCAAGTGGTGCGATACCGTGATCCTGATTATCTCTCTGTTGCTCATCTCCGTACCGACCTTCGTCACGGGCTTCCTTGCCCAGTATTTCTTAGGCGTGAAGTTGCGTCTGCTTCCAGTTACGGCCGGTGCCAATCCAGGATTCATCGACCTGCTGATGCCAGCAATGGTGCTTGGATCTGTGTCTATGGCATATATCATCCGATTGAGTCGTTCGGAGATTTCTTCCAATATCGCGCTTGACTATGTGCGCACCGCACGTGCCAAAGGCATGGACAACAGGTCGGTCATGAATCGTCACGTTTTGCGTAACTCCATGATTCCTGTCGTCACTTACCTTGGTCAGGATCTTGGCGCACTGATGGGCGGTGCCATGATTTCCGAAACCATCTTCAACGTGCATGGCATTGGTTACCTGACTTATCAAAGCATTCTCAAGGGTGAAGGCAATCTGGTGGTGTCCATTGTGACTCTGCTTATGCTGATCTTCGCAGTGTGCAACCTGCTGGTCGATATGCTCTATGCGGCGCTTGATCCGCGAATCCGCTACGCGTGAGTTGGGAGGATTGAACAATGACTGATATGAACGAGACGAATCTTTCTCACGCGCTTCCGGGACAGGAACGATATGTTGCTCCTCTCGAGGAGACGCCGCTTAAGGACGTTGACTCGGTAGATGAGTCCGCACCGGCTTCAAGCCTTTGGGCTGACGCATGGCGTACCCTGCGCAAGAACCCGATGTTCATCATTTCCGCTGTGCTTATTGTGTTCATTATCTTCGTGGCGCTGTTCCCAGGAGTGATGACCAAGCAGAATCCGAACTACTGCACGCTTGAGAACTCCTTGGAACCGGCTTCGAAGGGACATCCTTTCGGATTCGATCTGCAAGGCTGCGATGTGTACTCCCGCGTGGTGCATGGTACTCGTACCTCGCTGAGCGTCGGCGTGTTCGCTACGGTGCTGGTGGTGCTGTTGGGTACGCTGATCGGTGCGTTGAGCGGTTTCTTCGGAGGCTGGGTCGACACCATTCTCAGCCGTTTGACCGATATTTTCCTGGCTTTGCCGATTTTGCTTGGTGCCATCGTGGTGCTGCAGATGTTCAAGACCAACGATTCCATTTGGAAGATTATTCTGGTCATGACGTTATTCGGCTGGACATCCGTTGCGCGAATTGCGCGAGGCGCTGTTATGGAAGCTAAGAATCTGGAGTTCAATACGGCTTCCACCGCACTTGGCTCCACGCCGTGGCGTAACCTGTTCCGCCACATTCTGCCGAATTCCTTGGCACCGATCATTGTGGTGGGCACAACGTCTCTGGCTACATACATCGTGTTGGAAGCAACCTTGAGCTTCCTTGGTGTGGGTCTGCCGACCACTACCGTCAGCTGGGGTGGCGACATCTCCAATGCGCAGTCCATTCTGCGTACCGATCCGATGGTGCTGTTCTACCCGTCCGCGGCACTTGCCATCACTGTGCTTGCCTTCATCATGATGGGTGACGCCGTGAAGGATGCGCTTGATCCGAAGAGCCGTACGTGAGTGTAAGTGAGGGATATTCGATGACTGAAATGAATACCGAAAACAAGCTCGAGGCCATGCAACGTGCCAACGGTCCGCTGCTGGAAGTCAAGAACCTCCAGGTCGACTTCACCACTGATGATGGCCAGCCGGTACATGCGGTTCGCAACTCCTCTTTCAGCGTATACCCGGGTCAGTGGGTGGCTATCGTTGGTGAGTCCGGCTCCGGCAAGTCCACGTCCGCTATGGCGGTGCTTGGTCTGCTTCCGGGCACAGGCCATGTGGTCGGAGGATCCATCAAGCTTGACGGCGAGGAAATCTCCGGTTACAAGCAGAGGGATTTCGACAAGTTGCGCGGCAACAAGATGGGTCTTGTCCCGCAGGATCCGATGAGCAACCTGAACCCGGTGTGGCGTATCGGTACCCAGGTGAAGGAGGCTCTGGCCGCCAACAATATGGATATCGCCCATGAGAAGCGTTCCTCGCTGTCGAAGGCTCTCGCCGATGCCGATGTCGAACTTAAAGGCAACGACGATGAAACTTTCCTTGGCTCCAAGGAGCTTCCTGAGCTGTTGTCCGCGGCGAAGGAAGCGCTGTCCAAGATCGGTAAGACCGGCGACGACTTCGACAAGACCGTGGCGTACTTCGAGTCGGAGTGGGTCCCAGGATCTGAAACGCGTTGGCGCGTGGCCGACGACCTGATCAAGGTCGGCGTGGCCGAGGATGACGCTTGGTACATCGCCAAGAAGTATGTAATCGGCTCCACCATGGATGACCGCATCGCAGGTCTTCTTTCTGAGGCTGGTCTGCCGGATGCCGCCACTCGTGCACGCCAGTATCCGCACGAGTTCTCCGGTGGTATGCGCCAGCGTGCGCTCATCGCCATCGGCTTGGCATGCCGTCCGGAACTGCTGATCGCTGACGAGCCGACCTCCGCGCTTGACGTGACCGTGCAGAAGAAGATTCTTGATCATCTCCAGATGCTCACCGATTCGTTGGGAACCGCAGTGCTGTTCATCACCCATGACTTGGGTTTGGCGGCTGAGCGTGCGCAGCACATCGTGGTTATGTACAAGGGGCAGGTCGTTGAATCCGGCCCGTCTCTGGAAGTGCTGCAGCATCCGCAGCATCCATACACCAAGCGACTGGTGGCGGCGGCGCCGTCGTTGGCCTCGCAGCGCATCATCTCCGTCAAGGAGCATGGTGGCGATGCCAGCGGCGTGATGGAACACAAGGTGAATGAAGATTCCCTGAAGTCCGGCGAATCCATCATCACGGTGGATCATCTGACGCGCGAGTTCAAGCTGCCGCGCAAGAAGGAAATGTTCAAGGCCGTTGACGATGTGAGCTTTTCCGTCAAGAAGGGTACCACGCTGGCAATTGTGGGCGAGTCCGGTTCCGGCAAGTCCACGGTGGCCAACATGGTGCTGAAGCTGCTTGAACCGACCTCAGGCACCGTCACTTATGAAGGCAAGGACATTTCCGGCTTCCAAGGCAAGGAATTGCTTGACTTCCGCCGCCACGTGCAGCCGGTGTTCCAGAATCCGTATGGCTCGCTTGACCCGATGTACTCCATTTACCGTTCCATCGAAGAACCACTGCGTATCCACGGCATTGGAGACAAGAAGAGTCGTGCTGCCCGCGTGCGTGAGTTGCTCGATATGGTGGAACTGCCGTGGTCCGTGCGTTTCCGCTACCCGAACGAGCTTTCCGGTGGTCAGCGCCAGCGCATCGCCATCGCACGAGCCATGGCTCTCGATCCGGACGTGATTGTCTGCGACGAGGCCGTATCCGCTTTGGACGTGCTGGTGCAGGATCAGGTGTTGCGATTGCTCAATGACCTGCAGACGGAAAAGGGCCTGAGCTACCTGTTCATCACCCACGATTTGGCGGTTGTGCGTCAGATCGCCGATGAGGTTGTGGTGATGCAGCACGGCAAGCTTGTGGAGCACGCCACCACTGACGAGGTCTTCGACCATCCGCAGAAGCAGTACACCCGTGATCTGCTTGGCGCCATCCCCGGCGGCAAGCTGCAGCTCGGTCTTGACTGATTTGATGCGATAACATCATCAAGATAAGCCTTCGGCATGTGCCGAGGGCTTTTCTTGTATGCAAGCTAGGCTAGAACGCTATGACGATCACTATCACGACTTCCAATGTGAACGGAATCCGAGCGGCAAAACGCAAAGGCATCGAGGAGTGGGCCGGACGCAACACACCTGACGTGTGGTGTATGCAGGAGGTGCGTGCCCCGCAAAACGAAATCGATCCTATTTTCGACGAATTCGGTTTCGAATACTCAACGGCGGGACGTATTTCCGATCAGAGCGAACTGCATCGTATGAACGAGATTTGCCGTATCAAGGGGCGTGCCGGCGTAGGTCTGTTGTCGGCATTGCCGGTTGTCGACAAACGATATGGATTGCCGGGACTTGAGGATGACGTCGATTCCGGCCGTTGGATCGAAGCGGACATGCAAACTCCACAAGGCTATGTCATTACCGTGGTTTGCGTGTATGTGCATGCGGGAAATACCGATGATCCGGAAAAAATGAAGCAGAAATACCGTTTCCTCGACACCATGCTGATACGCATGGAACAGTTGCGTGACGAGGCAGCACACGGCGGAAAACAAGCGGTGCTCTGCGGTGATTTCAACATCGCGCACACGCCGCTCGACATCAAAAACGCCAAAGCCAACGAAACGCATGCCGGATTCCTCCCCGAGGAGCGCGCATATGTCGACAAATGGTTGGGAGAACTGGAGTTTGTGGATGTGATGCGTAATCTCGCCGGAGACATCCAAGGACCGTACACATGGTGGAGCCAGCGCGGTCGTGCATTCGACAACAATGTCGGCTGGAGGATCGACTATCAGTTCGCAACACCGGAACTGGCGGAAACGGCCTGCGGATTCGTGATCGATAAGGCTCCGACCTACGACCTGCGCTGGTCCGATCATGCGCCGCTCAGCATTATGTATGACATTTAAGCCACTTTTTATCGTGAACAGACTGGGAATTGGAATATCACACCCCGATTCCCAGCCCATATTAAGCATAGGTGCTAGGCTATTCACGGTTGCAACTGTTATGAAATGAGGAACATCATGGGATTGTTTGGATTCGGTAAGAAGAAGCATCAGAGCAAGGAAGCTCTTGAAGCGGCCGCCGGAGAAAACGAAGAGGCTGTCGACGCAGCTGAAAACGTTGACGAAGCTCAGGAAGTCGTGGCGCTTCCGGAGCCTTCCGCTGAATACGAGGGCCGCGGTGACGAGCATGGTCCGTGGGATGTGGAAGATGAGAACGTTCCCGACTACGACGAGTACCTCGATATGGGATCATATTATCTGCCGTTCCTGAAGGGCATTGAATTGCGAGTGAAGGCCAACCGTGCCACCCAGCAGGTTCTTGGCACCACCATCACCTACGGTTCCTCCAGTGTGGAGATTGAGGCATTCGCGGCACCGAAGACGCTCGGATTGTGGGATGACGTTCGTGCCGACCTGATTGAAGCCAACAAGGACGCGAAGGAAGTCGAAGGCGTATTCGGCACCGAACTGGCATTGCCGGTTACCGTCAAGGGTGGACGCAAGGTGCTTACCCGCATCGTAGGCGTCGACGGTCCGCGTTGGATGTTGCGCGGCATCTTCTCAGGCAAGGCTGCCACCGATCCTGAGGGTGAGGAAGCAAAGGCATTGAACCAGTTCTTCGCTGATATTGTGGTGGAACGAGGCGATGATCCGTTGGCGCCACGCGACCTTATTCCCATGCATCCGCCGGTCGCTCCGGCCGAACGCAAGGCTGCGAAGGCAGCTGCGGAAGAGGCTGAGCAGAAGACTGAGATTCCCGGCAAACCGAAGGGTCCATTCGACTCCGACCAGCAGGTTGAGGTCAAGACCACGCTGTCGCGTGGACCGATGTTCTCCGAAGTGCGTTGAGCCGCTTGAACCGATAGCTAATACGTATGGCTGAAACCGAAGCGAAAAAACGAACTGGTCTTGGTGCGCTTGCCGACGCCGGTAATACTGGCGATTTTTCCGTGATCGACGCCATCGGCGGTCCGAGAGGCGTTATCGAATCGATGCTGCCGGGCGTCGTGTTCGTGGCACTGTTCGTCATCACGTCCAATTTGCAACTGACCATCGGCGTGTCCGCTGCGTTGGCCGTGCTGCAGGTGATCGTGCGCCTGTGCCAACGACAGTCCGTCATGGGAGCGGTATCAGGCTTGCTGGCAGTAGGTATCTGCCTGATCTGGGCATGGAACAGTCACGAGGCACGTAACTATTACATGTTCGGATTTCTCACCAACGCCTTTTACGTTGTTTTGCTGACGATTTCACTGCTGGTCCGGGTGCCTGGCTTAGGATTGGTCATCGAGTTCATCCGAACGTTACCGACTGAACATTTTCGTGCCTGGCTTGCCGATTGGCGAGGTGACAAGGCGCTCAATCGCGCCTATACCATCATCACCGCAATGTGGGTTGGAGTGTTCGCGCTGCGTCTGATCGTGCAGGTGCCGCTCTATCTCGGCAATCACGTCGGCTGGCTGGGAACAGCGCGTCTGCTGATGGGCATTCCGTTCTGGGCGCTCGCGATTTGGGTCTCGTATCTGATCGTGGCGACGCCAATGCACCGACATAAGATGATGCAGGAAGTTTCTGAAGACGATGCTGAGGCAGCACAAACTACCGAAATGAGGGAAGAGCACTGATGGAATCGACCATCCGCATTGAACGGTACGCCGACCAGGGTCGTTGCGTCGGTCATATTGACGGACGTGTTGTGTTCGTGCGATTCGCATTGCCGGGCGAACTGGTCCGTGTCGCATTGGACGAGCCGCATGATCGTGAGGATCGCTTCTGGACAGGCGAAGTGGTGGAAGTACTCGAAGCGAGCGAAGACCGTACTGATCCAATATGGTCGTTAGCTGGACCCCTTGCCATGGGCGGTGGTGTCGGCGGCGCTGACTTGGTGCATGTGTCGCTTGCAGGGCAACTGAAATGGAAAGTCACGTCGGTGGCCGAACAGATGGCAAGACTCGGCCACGTCGACGTGGAAGTGCCCATTGAGCGTATGTCGGAAGACGATGCGGAGCGAGGTTTGCATTGGCGTACTCGCATCGAGATGATTGCTGATGCTGATGGGCGTCCGTCGATGCACCGTCGAGGCACGCATGTGCGCGTTCCGATTGATACCATGCCGTTGGCCAGCCGTACGTTGCTGGAAGTGGCCGAACGTGAGCATGTGTGGGAAGGGAGCTTCGAACCGGGTTCCCAGATTCGTCTATCCGTTCCGGAACCTCGCGATAATGCGCCGATTTCAGACAATTACGCCGTGCTTGTGAACGGCGAGGTGGTTGCTGGAAGCCGTGAGCTTACGGAAAAGGTGATTGTCGCCGGCCGTGAATTCGAATACAACGTGGATGCAGGCGGTTTCTGGCAGATGCATAGGCATGCGCCGATCGCTTTGACCAACCATGTGATCGATTTGGTACGCGGCGAGCTTGACGGTGCCAAATCCGCATGTCTGTGGGATTTGTATTCCGGTTCGGGTCTGTTCACGCTGCCGTTGGCCACGCTGACGGCGGAGCGCACTCGCATGTTGAGCGTCGAAGGCGGCAAAACTGCGGTAAGGAACGCGCAACGTAATTTGAGGCACATTCATCTGGGTAATGTCGATGCGCGTGTGGGCGACGTGGCGAAAACACTTGCCAACGTGCGCAATGATCTCGCCAAGCCAGATGTGGTGGTGCTTGATCCGCCCCGTGCCGGCGCTCGCGCGAAGGTGTGCAGGCAGATTGCCGAAGCCGAAGCGAAAAGTGTGGTCTATATCGCATGCGATCCGGCAAGCCTTGCCAGAGATACCGCCACGCTCGTGTTACTTGGCTACGAATTGGCGGATATCCGCGCGTTCGACATTTATCCCATGACCCATCATGTGGAGACTGTGGCGCTGTTCAGAAAGCACGAACAGTGAGCATGCCGTTATTCGCAAGTCGTGCGTTTTTTGGAATGACTGCGATTGCGTTGTCTTGCGCGGCGCTATCTGGTTGCGTGCCGTCGAATGCCGCGGTGGGGGATACGCAATCTCCCAATACTGCGGTGGCGCACTCCACGGAGGATCGTGACAGCCTGTCCATCGCCATGATTGGATCGGATGATGTCACCGCCGATTCCATGGCAATGGATGCCATGGAAGCCGGTAAACTCAAGCCGGTGTACATTACCGTCTCGGGCACTGTGGACGCGCAATCCACCGCGCAGCAAGGCGTGCGTGACATGGCGCAACGCAAGGCCGACCTCATTATCATCGCAGGAATCGACGCGAACGAAGCCAATGCCGAAAACTGGAATGATGCTTTGGAAACCGCAAGAACAGCGGGCGTTCCAGTGGTGCTTCTCAATCCTATCGCCGTGCCGAAAGACAACAAACTGTATGCGGCTACCATGACGGTCAACGATCGTATGACCGACGCGATACCGCTCGACGATGCTGCTGTGGCCGTGGCCAATAATGATCCTCACGACCGGGAAATGCTGGTAACCACGATTACCCACTGATATGGTTTTGCACCATGTCGGTATGAATGACCAGCAGTTCGTCTTTTGATGAAATACCCTGAAAATTCCCTGATTTTTACCTGTGTTTCACAAGAAGTTGACCGGAAAACGGGAGTGTGACGGTAGGCTGGCAATCATGAGCGAAAGTCGAACAATGCCCCTCATCGAAGAGACGGGGCTGACACAAGGCGAAGTGATCGCCCTCAGGGAAAGCGGATTGGACAATGTGGTCAAGGCATCGACCTCACGTTCGCTTATCGATATCGTGCGAGCCAACGTGTTCACCTTGTTCAACGGCATCATCTTTGCGGCCATGGTTATGGTATTGATCACTGGATCGTGGAGAGACGCGGTGTTCGGCATGATCATCATCATCAATACCGGCATAGGCATCTGCACCGAATTGAAAGCCAAGCGTACTCTTGACAAACTGTCGATTCTGGTGGCTTCCGACTATCTTGTGCACCGCGACGGCAAAGACGTTGAAATACCGCACAACGATATCGTGCTCGGTGATTTCATGTGGATCCGTTCCGGCGAACAGGTGCCCGCGGACGCGCAGATCGTGCACACTTGGGGACTGGAGCTGGACGAATCCATGCTTACCGGCGAATCACGGACCGTACGCAAGGGCGAAGGCTGCGATATTTTCTCTGGATCCACCGCCATCTCCGGCATGGCGTTGGTGAAAGTCACCGCCGTAGGAGAGCACAGTTACGCGGCCAAACTTACCGCACGGGCGAAGGTTTACAGGAAAACCGTATCCGACCTAAACAAGGGCATCAACACGATTCTGAAATTCATGACCTTCCTGGTGGTGCCGCTCTGCGTACTGCTCATCTGGTCGCAGGTACGCACTGTTGGCGGCTGGAATGTGGCCATTTCGACCGGCGAATGGCGTTCCGCGGTCATTTCCGCAGTGGCCGGTGTGGTCGGTATGATCCCTGAAGGCCTGGTGCTGCTCACCTCGCTGAATTTCGCGCTCGCAGCCATTCGTTTGGCACGTAAGAACACGCTGGTGCAGGAGCTGGAATCCGTGGAGACTCTCGCTCGTGTGGATTGCCTGAACCTTGACAAAACCGGTACTGTCACCGACGGCACCATCCGACTCGATTCGTTGGAATTGCTGGGTGTTTGTGGCCCCGACGACATGCGAGGCACCGTGAACGAGCATGACGTCAGACAGGCTCTATTCGACCTATCGAACGAAGGACAGCCCAACGGTACAGGGCAAGCGATTCTGTCTGGACTACGGGAACAGGGATTTGCGGACGGCACTGTCGAGGCACGAGTACCGTTCTCGTCGGCGCGCAAGTGGAGTTCGATCTATGACGGCAATGCAGTGTGGACGATGGGTGCGCCGGAAGTCATTCTTTCCCAAATCAACGGCGACCATGCCGACATACTCAAACAAGTCAATGATCTCGCCAATGACGGCAACCGTGTGCTGCTGGTCGCGCGAATCTACGGTGCAGCGCCCGACGATTACGAAACCGATCCAAAACTCAATCCGGCATCGTGCCCTGTCGCATTGGTGTGCTGTTCCGAACATATTCGCGCCGACGCCGAAGAAACGCTTGCATGGTTCCGTGAACAAGGCGTGCGTTGCCGCATCATCTCTGGTGACAATCCCGTAACCGTCGGCGCGATCGCAAGAAAAGTGCATCTGACCGGCGAACATGAACCACGATTCATGGATGCGCGTGAGCTGCCCGCTGACATTACGGAGCTGGCGCAAGTACTGGAAAACGTGGATGTGCTTGGGCGTGTGCTGCCCGATCAGAAAAAGGCGATCGTGGAGGCATTGCATGCAGGTGAGCATGTGGTGGCGATGACCGGCGACGGCGTGAACGACGCGCTCGCCATCAAAGAGGCCGATCTGGGTATTGCGATGGGCAATGCTGCGCCCGCCACCAAGGCCGTGGCACAGGTGGTGGTTGTCGATTCGAAGTTCTCACATCTGCCCGATGTGGTGGCGCGAGGGCGTCAGGTTATGGCCAATATGGAACGTGTGGCAAGCCTATTCCTCGTGAAAACCGTGTATTCCGCACTGATTTCGTTGGGTGTGGTGCTGACGCAGATACCATTCCCATATCTGCCTCGCCACATCACATATGTGGGTGGATTGACGATTGGCATGCCGGCATTCATTCTTGCGTTGGCTCCGAACACGCGTCGTTATATTCCAGGATTCCTGAAACGCGTGCTGCATTTTGCTGTGCCCTGCGGTGTGGCGGTCGGATTGTCGATTTTGTCCACGTCGTGGCTGCTGCCGATATTCATGAAGTGGAATGTGCAGGATTCGGGTGCGCAGTTGGCGATGCTGCGTGGCGTTAACGCGATTATTCTGCTCATGATGGGAGTGTTCGTGCTTGCGCGGGTGGCAAAGCCGTTGCATTCGTGGCGTGGCATATTGGTATTGGCCTTTGCCGCAATTGGATTCGGGGGCATGCTCGTAAAACCGGTGGCGAATTTCTTCGCGCTGGTGGTGCCGACCGGGCAGATGCTGGCTGCGACGGCGGTGGCAATGGTGCTTTCGGCACTCGTGTTCTTGGTGTGTTTGCGTTTGGTGCCGAAAATTCCGAGTATTGTCCCATACTTTAAGAAGACACGCCAGAGCTGAATTAACTTGGCTGTATCGTAGGCGACGAATAATCAGCTGTGTTATACAGCCAAAAAGCTCGGAGGTAGCATGTCTGTGCGCGACGACCAGCTCGACACCCTGAAGGTGGACGGCAAGGATTATGAATATTACCGCATCGCAGATCTGCCGGGCATCGATCATCTGCCGTATTCGTTGAAGGTTCTCGTCGAGAACCTGGTACGTAACATCGATGGCGCCAACATCACGGATGATCATGTCAAGGCACTGTTGGATTGGGATCCGGCTGCACAGCCGAGTCATGAGATCCAGTTCACCCCGTCCCGCGTGGTCATGCAGGATTTCACCGGCGTGCCCTGCATTGTGGATCTTGCCACCATGCGTGATGCGGTCAAGGATCTTGGGGGAGATCCTGAGGTCATCAACCCGCAGGTGCAGTCCGACATGGTCATCGACCATTCCGTACAGATCGACAAGTACGGCATCGCCGACGCGGTCGAACAGAACATGGACATCGAATACCAGCGCAACGGCGAACGTTACCAGTTCCTGCGTTGGGGTCAGCAGGCATTCAAGAACTTCCGCGTGGTACCGCCGGGAACGGGCATCATCCACCAGGTCAATATCGAATATCTCGCCAAGGTCATCATGACCAAGGTCGAAGAAAACGGTGGCAAGACTCTTGCCTATCTTGATTCCTGCGTGGGCACCGACTCGCACACCACCACCGTCAATGGCTTGGGCGTGCTCGGTTGGGGCGTTGGCGGCATTGAAGCCGAAGCGGCCATGCTTGGACAGCCGATCTCCATGCTGGTGCCGCGTGTTGTCGGTTTCAAGCTTACCGGTTCCATTCCTGAAGGCGTCACCGCCACCGACGTGGTGCTGACCATCACCGATATGCTTCGCCAGCATGGTGTGGTCGGCAAATTCGTGGAATTCTACGGTGATGGCATCGCCTCGGTGCCGCTGGCCAACCGTGCCACCATCGGCAACATGGGTCCGGAATTCGGCTCCACCTGCGGCATTTTCCCAATCGACGGCGTCACTCTCGACTATCTGCGCTTGACTGGCCGTTCCGAAGAACAGATCGCATTGGTCGAAGCGTATGCCAAGGCGAACAAGCTGTGGGGCGACACCACCGATCCAAACTACGTCGAACCGCAGTATTCCGAATACCTGGAACTCGACCTCGGTACTGTCGTACCGTCGATCGCTGGCCCGAAGCGCCCGCAGGATCGCATCAAACTGTCTGAATCCAAAGCGAAATTCGTCGAAACCTTGCCCGCGTACGAAACGGACAAGACCGTGCAGGAGCCGGTTGCCGTTTCCACCGACTTCCGCGGTGACTTCGACATCACCAACGGTGATGTGGCGATCGCATCCATCACCTCGTGCACAAACACATCCAATCCGTCCGTGATGATCGCAGCCGGTTTGATTGCACGCAACGCGCATGCCAAGGGTTTGAAGCCCAAGCCGTGGGTCAAGACCTCGCTCGCACCGGGTTCCCAGGTTGTGGCCGACTATCTTAAGGCGGCTGGCTTGCAGGACGATCTCGACGCGCTCGGTTACCAGCTGGTCGGTTTCGGCTGCGCCACCTGCATCGGCAACTCCGGTCCGCTGCTGCCGGAAATCTCCGAAGCCATCAACGCCAACGATCTGACCGTCACCTCAGTGCTGTCGGGCAACCGCAACTTCGAAGGCCGCATCAGCCCGGACGTCAAGATGAACTACCTGGCATCTCCGCCGCTCGTCATCGCCTATGCGCTCGCTGGCACCATGGATTTCGATTTTGAAACTCAGCCGCTTGGCGAGGATCCGGACGGCAATGATGTGTATCTGAAGGATATCTGGCCCACCAATGGCGAGGTTGCCGCCGTGGTGGATGGTACCGTCAGCCGTGAGATGTTCCTGAAGGATTACGCTTCCGTATTCGAAGGCGACCGTCGTTGGAAAGGACTTGACGTTCCAGAAGGCGAACTGTTCGCATGGAATGAGGATTCCACCTACGTGCGTAAGCA
>ERZ773147.2758-NODE-2758-length-14514-cov-11.678954_pt1 | contig 14514 bp, 19 predicted proteins | sample MGYA00580851_ERZ773147 | MGnify/ENA primary metagenome ERZ773147 (study PRJEB29015, sample SAMEA2737818) | human gut metagenome | biome: human gut; feature: human-associated habitat; material: faeces | place: China | collected 2012 ... | reverse complement strand
GTGACCGAAAAACGTACAAAAAGGCAATTTCCGATGGGGTAAATGTGTCGGTTGTATTGGATAGCGGCTTCGGAAACACATCAAAGGAAAAGTAATACTTTTATCATTCAACAGAATAAAAGAAACGTGAAAGACCGTTCATTTTCAAGAAAAATTGAAAGTGAGCGGTCTTTTTTATACCTCTAAAACGGATTTTTATTAAGATGTTTTGAAGGATTGATTCGATGTGTTCGAGAAAGGCGATATTATGGAGACGATCCGGAATGTAGATGTAAACAGATTGCATGATTTCAAAAATCATCCATTCAAAGTAGAGATGAATACAGAATTGTGCGAGCTTATGAGAAGTATTGAAAAAGAAGGGGGGCTTGTACCACTTCTTGTAAGGACTAAGGTGTGAATTTGTTGCCTTAAAAAAAGTCTTTGACTGCCCGTAACGTGCAGTCTTAGGCTGAAGGAGGTAATGTATGAGCGAATATAAAACGCTACAGGAAATATATAACACGTTGGGAATAACCAGACGTGCGATACAAGGATATGAGGAGATTGGTTTGGTGAGGGCATCTGACAAAAATAAGTATGGATATTTGCTTTATGGGGAAAGTGAACTGAAGCGAATAGAAAAAATCAAGATGTATCAGGAATTTGGCTTTAAGCTGAAAGAAATCAAGGAGATTATAGATGCCCCAATCCTATCGTAATGGCAGCTCTGGAAAGGCGGGTTGAGGAACTGAAAAAAGAGCGGGAAAAGCTTAATACATTAATTTTACAGGCAGAAGCACTGATTAAGGAGCTTAGCGAAGAACAAACTACAGGAGGCATAACATGAAAAAGATTATTATGATATTGTTTACTATGTCTATGATATTATCTTTGGTGGCATGTGGTAACAGTAAAGAAACAGGCAGCAGTGAAACGGATATTGAAAACAATTCTACAGTTGCAAATGAATCAACGGAGAAGGTGTCGGAACAGGAAAGTGAAAATAACGCTACGGATACAAGCAACAGTAAGGAAGACGTTGAAAACAGTAATCCCAGTCTGGAACTAACTGTAGAAGCTGATTATGAAAATCTTCCTGAATCTCAAGGCTTTGAATTTGAGAGCAATGGGGATGGTACCTGTACCCTGAAAAAGATTGGTTCATGCAGTGACAAAGATATTGTTATCCCTGAAAAATCTCCGGCAGGAGATACCATAACAATGATTGCAGAATATGCATTTTATGGAGCAGAGGACATCAATAGTATTGTAATTGCCGGAAAAACAATGGAACTTGATCAGAAGGCGTTTCAATCCTGCGAAGTAGAAAAGATTGTTATAACCGGATGCGATTTGACAGTCGGTGAAAATGCATTTTCTTATTGTGATGATGTAAGTGAAGTTTATATTAGCAACAGCAAGCTTGATATGGAAGCTTATGCATTTTATGATACAGGCAAGGATATGGGCGTGAAAATAATAAACTGTACCGGTGTCTTGGATGATAAGGCGTTTCAGTCTTGCGGCGTTGGAGAGCTTATCATAAGCGGCTGTACTTTGGAACTTGGTGAAAATATTTTTTCTTATTGTGAAGATTTAGTCACAATAACAATGGATAGCAGTACATTGGAAATTGGCAAATATGCATTTTATGATTCCGGTGACGACACAATAGTAACATTTACCAATTGTGGATTGAATATAGATGATAAAGCTTTTCAAAGTTGTGGCTTAATTACGTTGAATATAACCGAAAGTGATACGGTAATGGGTGAGAACTCGTTTTCCTATTGTGAAGATTTGACGGATGTTGTTATCGGAGCAAATAATATCGAGATAGGTACATATTCCTTCTATGATTGCACATCCCTTGTAAATGTATCTATTGCAGCTGATTCAGAGGATGATAATCTGGAACTGTTTATTGATGATGAAGCGTTCCAGAGTTGTTCTGTGCAGAATGTAGTAATTGGTCGTGGGAAAGTGGAGATTGGAGATAGTGCGTTCTCGTATTGTGAAGACCTTGTGAGTGTAGAAATCAAAGGTACGTTATCGGATATAGGAGATTATGCATTTTATGATTGCCCGGCGGAGCTGGTTATTAGCTATAATGGTGGGAGTTATAACAAGGAAAGCATTGAAGATGCAAAGTAGTATGTAACAGTAATTATTAGTGGGGCAGTGTGGGCAATTTTTGCCTATACTGCCTCTTTAAATTCGATAGTATTGTCCATCAAATAATTAGTAGCAACGCCAATAAAAGTGTTGACATCCTTGTATTAGAGGATATTGTAATACTAAAGAATCTATTGTATTATTTTCCGTTTTGAAAATGGAAGGAGATTCAAGTGATGACATATTATTCTATAAAAATAATTTGATTTCAATGGCTGAAGATTGGGAAGAAATGGGTGATATTAAAAAATTTATTCCTATAGGATGGCTTGGTTATTCTGGTGGATACGTTCTCTATGAGGTGAGCAGCCATAACATTTTTTTGGAAAATATGGATGTAGATGGAGAAGTAGATGATAAGCCAATTGCCCAGTCTCTAAAAGAACTTATTAACAATATAGCAGTGTTCTAATAGTACAAAAAACGGAAAACAGAAGAAGGAGAATATATATTGAGAGTTATATCTAAAGATGAAGAAATCATCTTATGGGATAAATTAAATAATGAATTTAAGTTTAGACCCGGAACAGACATCTCTGGTGAATGGATTATAATACCGGGCGATACAAAAAAGTATCATAAAGCAATTCCCTGGAATAAAGAACAAGAGAAAATAATCAGTTCTATTTTGAAGGAAATAGGACTGGAAAAAATGTATGCCTTAGATTGGCAGCATGATTGTTTTGAATTCTCACCAATGGAAGATATTTCAATGAATTATAACTATTATGATTCTGATAGAAAATGCCAAGTGTATTTTCCAACATATTATCCAGATGGAGATTATTATTTTTTCTTTGATAGCACATGGAATTGTGGGATATTCGGTCATCCTTGGCGAAACGAAATTATAGTAATGGGAGCAGAACTTATTAAAAGGTTTGAAAAAAGCAAGGAAAAACTAGGACTTTTGGAACATTAAATGAGACATTTTATTTAAAAAAGAGAAAATATGAAAACGCTATTATAATAGTTGACCCTCGACTTTTTCATTGACATTTACACAAGCATGATTCTTTGATAGAATCAATGCAACAGTTTTACAATCGGAATTTCATGAAATGTTAAGAGGAAGCTAATGAGAATGATGGTAGAAAAAAAGAAATCAATAGCATTAATTATTATTTTACTTACAAGTGTTGTTATTTTTATTTGTGGTCGATATTATTTTGCACACAATAAAAGCTATAAAAATGAGGCAATTGATTATGCAAAATGGGAGAACTTTGCAAAAGTAATTAAAAGAGCAATGATCGCATGTGAAAACAGCGGGCACAGTATTCCAGACATACAGGCAGGAGGTTGCTGACCATTTTAATGAACTGGACGAAGATAACAGAAGACTTGTTGTCAGGGGAGACATCAAACAGTGGAATCAAATGTTGGCAGAGACAGCACATAATGCAGGAGTTATTACGAATGAGGAATTTGCGATTTTTCAAAATGCCGGATATATGGGACTATATGGTGGATTAGATGTTGAAGGTATTTTGGCAGCAGTTTATCAGAGTGTGTTTGGTGGAGATGTATATCTGTCATTAGAGGAAAAAGTAGCTAATTTATTATTTAATGAAATTGGTAACTCGCAAGTTGTTTAATGGAGAATGTATGAAGAAGAGAATAACGCTTATTGTTTTTTCGGTGCTAATAATTGTTGCTTTATATGTGTTGTATTGTTTTAATTATATTCCACATAAAAAATATACAAATGCAGATTTCAATATAGAAGCTTACAAGAGCAATATTGATAAAGACAATGATGGCATAGATGACCAAACAGATATATTAAATAATGCAAATAATTACATAAAAACTAATCCAAAATATAAAAGCAAATATTACAACACAGGTTATCCAGATGATGAATATGGGGTTTGTACTGATGTAGTAGCTTTTGCTTTAAAAGATGCAGGATATGATTTGATGGTATTAGTAAATGAGGATATAAAAAACAATAAAGAATTATATGATATAGATGCCGTTGATAAAAATATAGATTTTAGAAGAGTTAAAAACTTAAAAGTATATTTCGATAATAATGCAATAAGTCTTACTACAGATATAAATGAAATAGAAGAATGGCAAGGTGGAGATATTGTTGTATTTAAAAAACATATCGGCATTATATCTGACAAGAGAAATCGAAAAGGTATATGTTTTGTTATCCATCATGCAAATCCATATCAAATATATTATGAAGAGGATATACTGGAACATCGTGATGATATCATAGGACATTATAGAATCAGTTAAACAACTCCCAGTTTTTGAAACTGAGAAATCGGAATTTTCTAAAGGAGATGGTAAATATGTGGTGGTCTATTGGTGGTGGAATCATAATCTTTGCGTTAGGTATGTTTATCTTCTTAAAGCCGGGCTTAATATGGAAATTAACAGAAGAATGGAAATCTTATCGTGCAGATGAACCATCTGAGTTTTACTTGAAAACAACAAAAATAGGTGGTATTCTATTTGCCCTATTTGGAATTATTATGATTATGCTTCCGGTTATTTTGGAGTAATAAATTCTTTAGGTTACAATCGATGATGGGGTAAACGAAAAAGCAGTTTTGACATTGCAGAGAACTGCCCCTTCGTTTACACCATTTTCGATTTGACCTAATTGAACAAAGTGAGCGTCCGGGTAGCCGCAACCTATGGACTTTCAATTCTTTGTTCCTGTCCATGATTATATATGATTCTCGGTATGAAAGCTACAACATTTTATAAAAAACAGGCAAATGGGCATGACGATAAAACCTCAGAAACTGAGGCTTTTGAAAGTATTAGATGTTGCTCTTTAGCAGCGCAGTGGCATTCTCATCTGTGGCTTTCCGAGATGCCCACCACATGCCTTACACACACAAACTTTGATGCCATAAAGATGTTCCAATATTTCAGGCATTTCCATGTCACGAAGCTTTGAAAGATACTTCTTACATCCAAGTAAATTTCTGCAAAGGGTGAGCTTCTGGCTTTTAGTACGGGAACATAGCAGTCCGTAGTGCCTGATGCGGACAAAACGCCGTGGTGGTACATGCATGAGAAACCGCCGGACAAACTCTACACCCGAAATAGTCAGTTCCTTCCACTGTCCCTCATTACGGTAATCCTTTACTAAGAATGTAACGGTATCATCATCCATACGGACGATGCGGTGATTGCTGACGGCAATGCGATGAGTATACTTACCAAGGTATTTAATTACTGTTTGAGCACCATTGAATGTCTTTTTACAATGAGGAATCCAGTCCATACCATAACAGGAATCTAAAAGCTCCTTGAACGTATAATGGTTGCGAAATTTTTCTGCAGTACCATGAAATACCAGCTTATCCTCTTCCCACAGCCTCTTTAGTTCCTCCAGATATTTTCCGCGGAACATTTTGGAGATGACCCGGATGGGAAGAAAGAAATTTTCACCATTGTCCTTCCACTGGTTGTTGGAAGCCAGTCCTCCCCCCAGCAGGATGGTATGAATGTGGGGATGAAAGTTCATTTCAGAACCCCATGTATGTAAAATGCAGATGTATCCCACCTTTGCGCCGAGATGTTTTGGGTCGGCAGTCAGTTCGCTGATTGTGGAAGAAGCTGCATGGTATAAGGCATCATAAAGAAGTCTCTGGTTGCTGTAAATGACAGGGTTTAAAATATCAGGAACCGTAAAAACCAGATGGAAATAAGGAGCATCAAGGACATCCTCTCTGCGTGCATCCATCCACATTTCTTTCGGAACAGCCTGACACATTGGGCAGCAACGGTTACGGCAGGAATTGTAATGAATCTGTACGAAGCCACAATCCTCACATACACATACATTTGCACCATAGGCACCGGTCTTGCAGTTCATGATGTTATGTGCAACCTTTGCCTGTACAGGGGAAGGTGAATATTGATCAAGGTATGCCGGATAAAAACGATGAAAAATATCCTGTACTGTGGGCTTATCCATTGGCTGTACCATCCTTTCTGTCAAAAGGACTGCGGATGCCCATAATGGATTTGTTGCTGACATGAAGATAAACTTCTGTGGATTTCGGATCGCGGTGTCCAAGCAATGCCTGAATATTCCGCTGTTCCACTCCCTGCTCCATAAGGTGGGTGGCAAAACTGTGACGGAGGCAGTGAGGAGTAACACCGGATAACCCAGCAGCCGATGCAGAACGTCGGATAACCTGTTCCAGTGTACTTACGGTAAGATACTGCCCTGTAAACTGATTCGGAAACAGAATGCCCTTTGGTCTGCCTTTCCGGAACCAGTATTCCGTAAGAAGTGCAAGGTTTCTTTTAGACAGAATGGTATAACGGTCCATCCGGTTCTTGGTATCCCGGACATGAATCTGCATGTTTGTGCGGGAAATATCATCATAATGAAGATGAATCACTTCCGAGACACGCATTCCGGAAGAATACATTGTGGCGAACATGGCTTTATATTTCAGGTCATCCGTAGCATCAAGAAGCCGGTCAATTTCATCAGTAGAAAGTACGGTTGGGAGTTTGTGCTCTATTATCATGCGTGGAACAGTGATATCATCCCACAGAACGTGAAGTACATTCCGATAGAAAAAACGGATGGCTGAATTATAAAGGTTGAGGGTGGTCGCTTTCAGACCATTGTCCTTCTTGGCAAGAAGAAAGTCCCTGACATCCTGACAGGTAAGCTCTTCCGGGTGCTTTTCCATGTAATTAAGGAAATAAGAAACATAGTTTTTGTAGCAGTTAATGGAACGCTCTTTAAGGTTACGGATTTTTCCAGCTTCCTCAAGCTGTAGTAAATATTTTTCGTACATAATAATTCCTCCATGTAAAGTCAGTAATTTCGGGTATCACTGCTTACATGGAGGTGCATTGGAATAATAAAACCGCTTGCTAAAAGAACGGTTAGGTGTTAATCTTTTCATAGGCAGTGGTAATGTCGATCCTGTTTGATTGTTGGTTGTGGTGACTTAACAATACTACTATTAGGACTTGGTTTCCACTGCTTTTTATTTAGGAAAAGAAAAACTGCGTCACAGCCTTGGCAGGCCATCGCGCAGCGATTTTGTTCAATCCCTATTTATTTATCTGTACTCAACGATTTCTTCGAATGGTTTCCTCGGTCTTTTGTCCGGAGCTTCGTCGGCAAAGCCAACCGCAACAATTCCTGTCAACCAGTTTATCTTTTTCTTTCGATCTCATCTGGCTTATATTTTCTTATACTTCTTCTATTCTCAATTTCTCGCATCATAGATTTCTCTCTCCCTTGGAGCCTTGCCCTCAAGGCTCATTTTCTCCTATGATTTCCAACCTATCCATCCCAACATGACATTTCAGGGAAAGCACCTCAACACCTGCGTCCTTTGCCTCTTCCAGTGCAATGCCAAATTCGGGATGCATTGCCGTATTCGGCCTGACTTCACTGATTTCCTCCATTTGAATCACAAATGCAATCAAGCATTTATATCCTTGTCCGCACGCAGCTGCAAGTTCCCGTAAATGCTTAACTCCTCTTTCCGTCGGGGCATCCGGAAAATATCCAATTCCGTCTATATCAAGGGTGCAGCCTTTGACTTCCATTAGATATTTTTGCTTTCCTTTTTCCATATAGAAATCCATCCGGCTGTTTCCAAAGGCATACTCTGGTTTAATACAATCATACCCCTGTTTGATCAGCCATTCTTTTACCACTTTATTCGGCGCCTGGGAATCAATGTTAACCCACATCCCATTCTTTTTAACCGCAATCAAATCATAACGTGTCTTTCGATTTGGATTTTTTTCTATGCAATCTTCCAAAATCACTTCCGCCCCTGGCAACAGTAATTCACGACAACGGCCCGTATTCTTTACATGAACCAATTCTACCTCTTCCGCTCCGTCAATCTTTACCCGCGCAATAAAACGATTGGGACGTTCTATGAAAATTGCTTCCACTATCTTATCATATTTCATGTGCTGTTTCCTATTCTCTTATCATTCGATAGAATGTTCCGGTACCAATTCCTGTTGTCAACTCATAAGCTTGTCCATCAATCCTAAATCCTGCTTTTTGATAGCACTTTATCGCTCTGATATTCCATGTACGAACTTCCAGATACAACGGCTTGTTAGGATATAACTTTTTTGAAATCTCATAAGTAATCGAGAGCATTCGTTGACCATAATGTTTATTACACAAATCAGGATTTACGCCTATTCCGATAAATATCTCTTCTTTTTCCTCCAATATATTGACAAATCCCACCAATATGCTTTCATCCCAAAAACCATAATATTTTTTTTCCCTTTGGGGATTCATGAATCCTATCTGTCGAACTTGCATTTCTTCATAAGAAGGAAGATTATACAAATCGTATTCTCCGCCATATTTCCATGCACATATTTGTCGTTTTGCATCTTCGGATAAATTTCTATATACTAATTCATTCATAACATTTGCCTCGTCGAACTTAAAGTTATCAGTCTGTTTCATCTTTTTTATAGCTTTTATTGGCTCTTCATTAGGATGTGTGGTATAGAAAAACGCTTTGGAATCTCAACTCACAGCAGCAATGTTGAATCAGTCCTGCTCCAGCTTTACCTGCTCACCTGTGTCTGCCTCAAATTCCTCTAGCTGCTTAAGCCAATATTCCTTATCTTTATTTGTTATCGGTCTTATGACTTTACATGGATTTCCTGCCGCTATCACACTATCCGGAATATCCTTTGTGACAACCGACCCTGAGCCTATGACAACATTTGAACCTATGGTCACACCCGGATTGATGACCGTATTGCCACCGATCCATACATTATCGCCTATTGTAACCGGCTTGCCAAGCTCCACACCGGTATTTCTGATCATCGCATCTATCGGATGACATGCACAGTATATATTGACCCTTGGTCCCAGAAATGCATGATCTCCAATGATGACATCACACTGATCCAGAACTATCAGCCCTGTATTTGCATAGAAATAATCTCCCACGTGTATATTGGTTCCATAGTCACAATAAAAAGGTGGCTCTATATAACACTCCTTTCCCATGTGTGCAAATAATTTTCCAAGATATTCTCCGGTTCTTGTCATAGTCTCAGACCTCGAAGCACTGTTGAACTTATCTACCAGATCCTTCGCCTTACCCTCCGGATCCCAATCTACACATCTGTATAATTTACTTGCTTTCATTCTTCCAAGCATTTTCTCTACTCTATCCATAGCATTTTCTCCTCGCATTTATAATATTTACTCATCATGTTTATGACTGACTAAAGGATACCATTGTTTATGTCTGTAATCAACTTCTAGCAACAGAAAAGTGGACTGTGAAAATAGGCCCATTTTTATCTATCTTTTATTAATACACATAAAGGTACATTCCAAACCAATGCAGCGCAGCCCCCAGCATCACAAAGATATGCCAGATAAAGTGCATCCCCTTGGTGTCCTTCACAAATGGAATCATGCCGAGCGTATAGACAATACCACCGCCCACGATCCATCCCAAGAGCGGCTTGTCATTTCTGAACCAGTCTGGAATGAACATGATGGCGCTCCATCCGATGACGAAGTACAGCGTATAGTGTATCGGTCGGAACCTGCCTGGTCCGAACACACATATGATGGTGATCCCCGCTATGATGAGCGCCCACTGCACACAGAACAACACTATTCCAAGCACATTTTCCCAGTACACAAGGTACATCGGAGCAAATGTTCCGCCTATCAGCAGATATATCGAGGAATAGTCAAATCTTCTCCAGATACGCTTGACTGCTAGCCCGGATTTGTATGAGTGATACAGGCAGCTCATAAGAAACATCAATATCAGTGATATTCCATAAAAACACGATGCCATCACTTTGAGCCCTGTGTCTGACTTCAGGAGAAGAAGGACAAAGCCGGCTATGGCAAGTCCTGCTCCTATTCCATGGGTGACTGCATTTCCCACTTCCTCAAGCACGGTGAGTTTTGGTGGCTCATTCAGTTCCCTGTAGTGCTGCCTTTTTGCTCTTTTTGCCTCTTTCTTCTCTTCTTTTCTTTTCTCTTTGTCCAGCTCAGCTTTCTGCTGTGTGCTCATATCTGATTCCGAGTTCTTTATTTCTGCCATATTTAATCCTGAAACTCCTTTCTATCTATAATTCTATCTATAATTTATTCTGCTATCTATAATCTACACTGTCTTACAACCGCAGTTTCCTGCACCGTACAGAGTACACCCTGGGTTCATCATCGCAGATTGCTAAAGTGCCTCAAACACCTGCACGCTACGTATCCCACTACAATTACTATAATATACACAAAATTTGATAAAAGAGCAACAAGTACTCCCATGCTCTGCTTCAGATTCGAGATTCTTATCCGAAAATGATTATTGACAGAACCAAACATCCCCAATATAGCTATGAAGGAATCGAAATTCCTTCCAGCTGCATAAAAGAAAAACGAGACGACCAAAATATTGACTCTTCTTATTCTGGATGTTTCTGTGATATACTTATATGGGGTCGTATCAGACCGGAAAGGAAATATTATGTTACAAAAATTATATGTTTTTTTCAGGAAAGAAACCGTTTTGTCAATTGCAGTGATCCTGGCGCTTCTTTCTATGTTCTGGGTCAGACCGGATAAGGCTTATTTTACTTATATCGATTTCAGGACTCTCGGGCTCCTCTTCTGTTTGATGGCAATTGTAGCTGGTTTGAAGGCTGTTGGTGTTTTTGATATACTTGCCCAAAAATTGCTGATGGGAACATCGGGAACTGTGGGTGTGATCAGGCTGTTGGTACTCTTATGTTTCTTCCTGTCAATGGTGATCACCAATGATGTGGCATTGATTACTTTTGTTCCTCTTGCACTGATCATTGTGCATAAACTGCCAAAGGAACTGGGCAATTACTGGCTTCTTAAAATAGTAGCCATGCAGACAATCGCTGCTAATCTCGGAAGCATGCTCACACCAATCGGAAATCCGCAGAACCTTTATCTATATGCCAGAGCAGGGATGTCCGCGGCAGAATTAATAACCCTGATGCTTCCCTATTCCGCCACAGCACTTATCCTTCTTCTGATATGGATACAGGTAGCCGCTGCCAAAGCACCTCACGTATGCGGTTCCGAAAAAGATAAAACTCTTTTGGGATTCTCTGACAGAAAAGAACTTAACATGGAATACCTGGCCGCTTACCTGATCTTATTTACAATCTGCCTGCTCACTGTTGCACGTATCATTCCATACCAGATTCCTCTTGTATTGGTTCTTATATATATGCTGCTAAGAAACAGGGAAAATATAAGCAGGGTGGATTACTCCCTGCTTGCCACCTTTATCGCATTATTTATTTTTATCGGCAACCTTGGAAGGATTCCGCAATTCAGCAGTTTTCTGGAAAGAATCATGGCAGGAAGGGAAACACTTACTGCTGTTCTTGCCAGTCAGATTATGAGCAATGTTCCCGCTGCGCTTCTTTTATCCGGCTTTACAGATAATTACCGGGCTTTAATTGTCGGAACAAATATTGGAGGTCTCGGCACACTGATTGCATCCATGGCAAGCCTGATAAGTTTCAAATATATTGCAAAAGAAAACAGGAATCTGAGAGGGAAGTATTTGGGAATATTCACAGCCTCCAATATTATATTCATGATATTCATGTTAATATTGTATTTTTTTCTTAGATAAAGGTTTTCCCGGAATTACAAAAGCTATAGCAATTCTTTCTTCGCAAAAAATTCTCCGCGGCACTCTCCCATCCTGGAAGAAAAGCCGCGGAGAAATAAATATATTTTCGGTGCCAATACAAAGATCATTAATCTTTACACCACTTTACAACTTTTTCATAAAAAAATATCGTACAGGGCTTTCTGATGTATAATGAGTTTGCTCCAAAACATTACAAAGGAAAGTGACCCTGTACGACAAAGACATTATACAACGAAAAGACTCTGACTGGTAGACTTCACAAATATTTTTTGATTTATTTTGAAACTTTTTCTACTCCAACAGCAGATACTTTGTTTTTACTCGTTTTATCAATACTAACATTGGAATCTGGACATTCCATTCGATTTTTATATCAGCACTTTTTGTCTGGGATTACCACAAAATCCCTCAATACCTTTTACCACACATGTTCCTATGCAAAAGTTGATTATTCCCATTTTATGAATATCACAGCTAAAGTTGCTTTGAGAATGATACCGGATTCACTGGCAACACAGCCGATATTTCTTTGTGTGGATGATACCATGGTAGCAAAGGTCGGAACTCGGTTTGAGAATGTTTCAAAACTCTTTGACCATGCCGCACATAATGGTTCCAATTATCTGAATGGACACTGCTTTGTAAGTATTATGCTTTGCATACCTGTATGGAAGAATGACAGGATGAAATATATTCCGCTGTTTTTGTACTCGTTCCGGTGGAATATTGAAACAAGCTACTATGAGCAGAAAACCTTCTGGTCACTTTGCAGGTATATGGTACGAAGCTGCAAGGGTATTGAAATGCTGGTAAATCTGATCAATATCTGTTATTGTGCAATGACAAAGGCTTTAAAACAGCTGATTCGTCAGCAAGTCTATTAATTATAAAGTTGTAAACTGGTGTAATAAACAGAATCAAAAAAATTCGTCTAAAGAGAATAAGATATAAAAACAGAATATAAAGCGTAAGAGCATGTAGAATCTATCTATGTGCTCTATTTTTTATGTTTTGTGAATCAACAACTCTATCCTCACACGACTGAAGTCGCGTGCTTCCGGACGCTTTAGGCGTCAGACTAAATATCGGCGGATACGCCTGTAACTTAGGTGTGCAGTCATGCACATTTCCCGTGCCGGATACGGCAGGTTCCCACATGACAGGTAGTCCGCTGTATATCTGCCTGCGTTTATGCTACTCTTAAGTTCATTTCTGAACTGAGTTTTCTCAAGTCCGCATAAACACATGAGGTTCTACGCTTTACTGCAGGGACTTTTGCCTCCAGCAAAGACCTTTCCGTTGCCGGAAGGGGTTTTAAAAGTTCACGGATAAAATATCTGGCCCCGATATTATAAGAAGCTGACAAGTCACAGTTATATCTTTTTCCCGTCTGAAATGCGCAGAGGCTGTGATTTCTCCAGTCACGCAGGACTATCCCTGATCCATCATACGCAAGCCTGCTCGTATTCCATGCACAGATCCTGGATATGCGCATCCCTTTCCTGTGTGCCTGATGTTCACACCGTTTCTGGATATCCCGTTTTCTCCAAAGCTGCAGTTTCTGCCTCTTACTTCCCGATATCTTTCCGTTCATTTCCAGATACTCAAATACGATCACATCTGCATGATTCTCCCATGCATATTCTGCAACTGCCCCTGCGATCTTTCTGCTTAATTCTATATTCAGACGTCTGGTGTATGCCCACCTTTCTCCTGCCTGCGCAGATCCATGTTCCCTCTGGAATCTCCGGATTCGTCCCAGTGTGCGGTACATACGGTCTTTTTCACTGGGGAAGTCAATAAACTTTCTCCCCAGGACAGTTCCGTCTGCCCGCATGATGGTACAGACTGCATCCGTATTGATTCCCAGATCCACGCTGCAGATGATCTGTTCCCTTACAGGTGTCTGAGTAAGTGCCACTTCTTCTGTATAGGAGAAACGCAGGAAATATTTATGGTGTCTTTTCTCCAGTGTCGGGGCAGATGCCTTTTTCCCATACCAGTTCCTGCGCAGGTATTCCATATCCGTATGGCTTAAACACACACGGAACCATCTCCAGTCATGCCCGTCATACAGTTTCAGGTATGCCTCATCTTTTCCCTCTGTCCCTTCGCGGTACATCACATCCCGGTAAAAGACCGGCATGGCATGGTTTTCACAGGTAAAATTCGGTTTCCCGGAGAGTTCTCCCGCTGCCTCCCACTGTTCCATCCGGCTTTCATAGGACGATACACTTCCCAGTGCATGCTGGATGGCAGCTCTCCTGAGATAAGAAGGCATCTTCGGAAAACGGATGTCAAAATCAAAGTGGGCATGGTTCTTTTTCGTTGTGTGAATCAGATGTTCTGCTGCATTAAAGCGTTTTTTTGCTTCCGGGATCATTTTCAGTTCTGCCCACACCTGTTCATAGATTTCCGTCAGATAGCTGACCGCCTGACGATAGATTTCCAGTGTCTGGCGGATTGGGATATTCTGTTTTCGTATTTCCACACCATAACTGGATACCGTCTGCATTTTCTTCTCCTCTGAACTGTTTTTTTATTTTGTGCTATGAACAAATTGTACCATAGATATCTTATTCTGTAAACATACGTTCTTTTTTTAACAAAAAAATTGCGCGTCTAACTCATCACTGAAGTAACGAGAATGCGACGCGCGGTCATTCAAGCATTAAAAAAAGCTGATGAC
>ERZ773147.2753-NODE-2753-length-14536-cov-5.376908_pt1 | contig 14536 bp, 11 predicted proteins | sample MGYA00580851_ERZ773147 | MGnify/ENA primary metagenome ERZ773147 (study PRJEB29015, sample SAMEA2737818) | human gut metagenome | biome: human gut; feature: human-associated habitat; material: faeces | place: China | collected 2012 ... | reverse complement strand
AAAGCTGGCAGTCTTCGGAAACGCTGATTTCCTGGATGATACCCACTTGCAGGACAGTCGCTATCTGGTTGCCGTTTATCTGTATTTGAGCACCATCAGCTGGATGTATGATACCGATGTGGATATGGGTATTGACAGCAAATCCACGGTTTATGATGAAATTTCCCTGCCGGATGCAAATTCTGCCCGTTCGCTGATGATTGTCTTTGCTGCTCTGCCGGTCGCTATCATTATCATTGGTGTTGGCGTTTGGGTAAAACGGCGGAACAGCTAAGCGGAAACGGAGGAAGCGGTTATGAAAAAACAAGTGATTGTGATTCTTTCGCTGGTTTTGCTGGTTGCAATTACGTTGGGAGCTTATTTGTTCGTTCGGAACAACAACCAAGAAAAACAAAAAAAAGAATCGGAAGACGCTGCTGCATTGCAGCTGGTGGATTTTAATTCTTCCAATATCAACAAAATTGAAATTCAAACACCAGATGGCGATGATTACACCGCTGTGATCGGAGCAGAAAGCAATGTCTGGGAGTTGACAGAAGAAACCGATTTCCATATCAATGTTTACTTCTTGAACTCTGTTGTCGGTTCGCTCTGCAATCTGACTGCTACAGAAAATTTAGGCGTTGCCACCGAGGATATCAAGAAACAATATGAGTTGGACAAGCCATATACCATTACCCTTTCCACAGATGATGGTTCTCGTACACTATATACGGGAAAACTCACCGCAACGAAGGAGTACTATTATATAATGTCTGACAAATCTGACGATGTTTTCTTAGTGGATGCCAAGTATGGCGATTACCTCCGCCCAAACAAAAATTCTCTCAAGAGCATTTATGTGCAGACCAATCAGGATTCCCAGATTGACCAGATGAAATTGATTCACAATGGCGAAACTGTTTTTGATTTGAAGAAAAAAGATGCAACTTCTTGGAAAATGGTCAGCCCGATTGAATCGGATTTTGTCAATGTTCTGAACATCAACAACCTGCAAACCAATATCATGCAGCTGATTATTGACAAGTTTGGCGAAGAACATGTTACAGAAGACCAATATGCAGAATATGGATTTGATGACCCTGCCTATACCTTCTATTTCTCGCAGGAGGATGGCACGGAAACCACCATCTATGCAAAGGATTATGACACAGAATCCGCACAGTTTGTAGAATGTCTGCAAAAGGAAACCGGACAAAGATAATGCTCCTCCCAGCATCGCTGCCATCAGGATCCTCGGAAGGCGGATCCTCCAGATAATGCTGTATTCCGTTGCCGCCCCGTCACGCAGAAAAAGAATCCTGAGGATCTTAGGAACGGAAATATGCACATTTCCTGTGTTGATATTGAGTACCACTGTCACTGCAAATGCAATCACCAGCCCTGAAAATACAGCTATGTATCTGGATCTCCGTCTGAAATTTTCTCCGTGAAAACTTGTATCTTTCATAGTTTCTCCATTATTTCATCTTCTCAAGAAAGGTCATTTCTTTAGGATCCCCATCTGTCAGCATCAGATGCATATCTTTGATCAGCTCTCCGACTGTATCTGTTGCCTGATATAAGTTCTTTCCGGTATACCAGACATTTCCGTCTTTCACCGCCTTGAATTCAGAGAACAATTCATTCTTTGCTTCCAACTCACTGATACTATTTATCTGTCCGTCGATCGTCCCGTTGTAGATCAGATAATCTGCATCTACAGCAGTCGCATAGAATTCCTCCATCGTCAGTTTAACAGATGGTGCGTTGCTGTCCGGATTCTTCAGATCTTTGAACGCATATCTTCCACCTGCGATTTCGATCATTGACGGAATATAATCGTCAGATTTTCTCACAACAATTGAACCATCTGTACTCACATAGAAATAAGCAACCGTCTTTTCCGTGTTCTCGAATCCTTTCAGTTCCTCGATCACGTGAGCCTGCTGGTCAAAAAATGTATCCGCTTCTTCCTCTTTATTCAGAAGTGCCCCATAAAGCTTGATCCACTCGGTTCTTCCAAGCGGATGTGACTCATAACTGGAGTAGTCTACAAATACCGGAATCCCAAGATCTTCAATCATTTCCTGTACCTTCGGTGTATGAAGGATCATCGTTGATTCGATTGCCAGATCACAATCTCCGTCAACGAGAGTCTCATAATCCGGTTCGCTGTATTTTCCCGCAAATGTCATCGCTCCAGATTCCATTGCTTCCTTTGCACTCTCTACATACCAGCCGGAAGCCTCAACCCCGGAGAATTTCACCTTGTCAATTCCACCGATCGCATCAAACAGAGACATGGATGCTGTCGCCGCCATATAAATATTCTCTGTCGGCTGCTGGATCACAACAATATCATCCGCCAGATCTTCCGGTTCTTCTTTTCCTTCCGGAACAATCAGATATTGCTTATCTTCATGGACATCGATCAACTTATATCCGTCCTTATAATAGTATACATCGAATTCTGTCGCGTAAGTCAGATCCATTGTAGATTCATAGGTAAGCCCTTCGATCTCCGGTGCTTTTTTTGTCTTGTCGGCTGCATCTTTGGTCTTATCCTTTGTTACATCTGTACCTGCTGAATTATTACCGCTGTTTCCACCGGAGGCTGCGGTAGAACCGCAGCCTCCGAGCAGAAGTGCAGCTGAAAGCATTAACGCTGTGATTCTGCATCTTCTTATCTTCATTCTATTTTTCTCTCCTATTTCTCTGCCGCTGCTACTGCCACATCAAACTTCTCGTTCGTCAGCTCTTCACATCCGTAGAGAACACCGTAAACCTTGATCCACTCCTGCTTTCCAAGTTCTGTCTTTTCCTCGGAAGAACGATCAACGAGTACCGGAATTCCAAGCATTGCAAGCTTTTCTGTCAGCTCTTCGAACTGTTCCGTCTTCTCTTCTACTGTCAGAGTCTCTTTTGTATCTTTACTGTCTTTATCTACTATTTTGTCAGTATCTTTCGCTGCATTTTCCTCAGAATCTTCTCTTGGAAGAATATCTCCTGTAAACAAAGCAAGATTCACTTCACTCTTCACAAGGTTCTTCAACTTCAGCTTGTCCGCTGTTCCTGCATATGCAACTTCAGCATTCTTCTCTCCGTCTTTTGCTTTCATCTTATCAGCAATCTCGGATACTGTACAGTCTTTGCTCTTCATTCCAACTGCCGCAATATTATCAAGAAGATCGAGATCTTTCATCATATTCAGAATCTCATCAGACTCTGCATAAGTATGATCTGTCGGTTTTTTCACAATGATCATATCCTGCTCAAGACCAACCGGAACTTCCACATCCTCCGGAACGATCAGATATTTCACAACATTTCCCTTGTAAAGCTCTGCTGCCAGTTCCTGTTCGCTTGTGCCGTTGTTATCCGAAGCTGCGGATTCCTCGGCAGAAGCATCTACTTTGCTTTCTGCATCTGAGTTCTTAGAATCTTCTGATCTATTGATTGTAACAGAAGCTACTTTCTTCTTGGAAGACTTCTCTTTATCTTCTGCAGACTTCTCATTTTCAGACTTTGTTTCCTCTGCTTTTTCAGGGTCTCTTGCTGTGTCCTTCGTCATATCGATTTCAAGAAGTACAATCCCCTGATCATAATGATAAATCTTGAAATATTCTGCATAGTCAAGCTTTGTCTCTGACTGATATTCCAAACCTATGATTTCAGGTGCTTTTTCATCCAGCTTCTGGTTACTGCTTGTTGAAGCATCTGTTCCGTTTGCAGATGTTCCTCCATTCGCCGCTGCAAGATAAATGAAAATCGTATATTCTATCTCATGTGCGACAGACATTTTATCTGTCATTCCAATAATCTTATTGTTCTGATTCAATGCAACCGGGATAACAACTGTCGCTGACCCGCCGCCCTTTGTTGTGTAATACTTATTTCCGTTCGCTTTCACATACTGATAATGATCACTGCTGAACACGAGCGTTGCATAAGCCTGTCCGTTCTTAATCGTTACTTTATTACAAGTGATTTGAACCTTACCTGTTCCACCTGACCAGGTAAAACGATCCGGAGTATATACACCATCTTTCAGTGTTGTTCCACTGTCTACATGAGAAGTAGAGCCGCTTGTGTCGGATTCGTATTTTGATACATTATCTGCTTTTCCGTCATTTCCATCTGTTTTTCCTGAATTAGTTCCAGATACAGAACCGCCTGGGAAAGCAGAATTGTTCGTTCCTGTATTACCAGTATTATTGGAACCACCAGTAGTTCCGGAATTTCCTGTGTTTCCGTTGTTTCCTGTATTTCCGGAATCACCTTTATTCTCTGAGTCTGTGGAATTAAGATCGGCAATCTTCTTCATTGTCTCTGACTGGAAAGTCAGCATTCTGTCATACCAGATTCCTTTTTTAATGGAATATGCTGCTACTGCGATTTCCTTATCCAACGCTTCTACCGGAACAGTATAAGTATATTTTCCTTCTTCATTCACCTGATATGGAATCCAGGATGACTGATCTGCGCTTGCAGCCTCTTCCTTTGTTCCCATGTACAGATAGCCGTAACCGGTTCCGCTTAATGTAAGCACGGCACTCATTTTTCCGTCTTTTGCTGTCAGAATACAATCCACTACTTTAAACATGGAAGAACTGGAAGTTACGTCCATACTGTAGATTCCGTTTGCTACTGTTGCTTCCGGTGTCGGTGTTGGCGTTGGTGCCGGATCCGGTGTTGAAGTTTCTCCCGGATTCGGAATGTACATCCATAAGTACTGTTTGTCATACCAGGTCTGATCTTTTGACTTTCTCAAAGATACCGGAATTGTCTGGCCTGCCTTTTCTTTCGGAACATTGAAATGAAATGTCCATGCACCTTCTTCATCCTGTGTTCTTTCTATAACAGATGCCTTCAACAAATCATCTTTTGAACCAAGATATAGCGCATCAAATCCTGTGTTGTTTGTCTTGATCGTAATATCAAGTTCGCCATCCTTTTCAACAACTGTTGATTCACTGACCTTGAACATCTTGAACTCTTCGGCGTTTTCTTTTACTACCTTCACAGATTCTCCTGTTACAGAAGGAGCCTCCTGCAGTGGCGGAAGTTCCGGTTCCGGAGTAGTCGTAGAATCGTTAGAATCCGTAGAAGGTTCTGACTTTCCTGTCTCATCTTTTATCTGTGTATCCTTGTTATTAGCTTTTTCGTCTGCAACCTGATCTGAGACAGTTGTGCCTGGATTTTTCCCGGTGGTTTCTGTATCTTTCTCTTCTGAATTATTTTCTGAGTTATTCTCTAAATTTGGTTTTGTTTCTGCTTCGATGGAATTCTGATTATCTGATTTATCCGAAGAATTATCAACTTTATCAGATTCCTCTGTCTGATCTTCTTTTGTTAAATCGTCATTTCCTTTATCTTCTTTAACATTTCCTGCGTCTTCTGTCTGACTCTCATCTTGTTTCTTATCTAAATCAGCTTCTTCCACCTCTACAGTTTCCTGTAAATTTGTCTCACACTGCTGCTCATTTTCTGCCGCATATGTTCTTGTATAAGACAATGGTGAAATCACCATAGAACCTGTCAGCATAAGCGCAAGCCATCTGCTCTTATTTTTCATTTCTTTTTTGTCTCCTCTTAAGTTGTGAATTATAAAATACGGAAAATGGATAGAATTATCCTGAATCGAATGAATGATTTTTTCGGTACAATCAATTACTCGTGATCTGGAATTCGTATATTCCCCGCACCAACGGCCGGCAGGTTTCCTGACTTACAGATCTTCTATACAGAACACCTTCCCGGTCTCCCAGTGGATGTGCGGACTCTCCACACTTGTCTGTATAGGAGCGGTCTTCTGAAATCTAATTTCTAAGAAGACCGCATCTCTGCTCACAGTGACGAGTTCGTACAGGTCTTGCACCTGTTTCCCTTTTACCTGTTTCGATCAGGATATGGAAATATATTCTCTGATCAAACAGCACCGAACGCTATTATTTCTGACTAACTATAACATTTCATTATATTGAAGTCAACTATTCCGCCTTCACGGCCCAGCGCATCTTCGTAGATCTTGCTCTTCCGTTCTGTGCACATTCCTGTGCTGACGGACGCACAACATCTCTCGCATATTCGGAATAGATTCCTTCTTTGTATCCTGCTTTAAGTGCTTTTTTTACAAGCTTGTCCTCTCCGGAATGGAATGTAAGAATTGCCACTCTTCCGCCCGGTTTTAATGCTCCCGGGAGTTTCTCCATGAATTCATACAGCACTTCGAACTCATTATTGACATCTATGCGAAGTGCCTGGAATGTTCTCTGGCAAGTCTTTTTGATAATGTCCTTCTTTTCTTTATTATTTGGAAGGAAATCTAAAGTCTTCTCGATGACATTTCTAAGCTTTGTTGTTGTATCGATGCGATTGCCTCTGCGAATCTCATCCGTGATTGCTTTCGCCAGTTCTTCGCAGTATGGCTCATCTGAATTCTCGTAAAGCATTCCGGCGAGTTCTTCCTCGGAAATGTTATCAAGGCGCTCTGCTGCGCTGATTCCCTTCTCCTGGTTCAGTCGCAGATCCAGCGGTCCGTCAACTTTGAAGGAAAATCCTCTCTTCGGATTGTCGATCTGCATAGAGGAAACTCCAAGGTCCGCAAGGATAAAATCAAATCCTCCAACTTCTTTTGCAATCTCATCGATCGTGCAAAAATTCTGCAGACGGATACTTAAAATGTCTTCTCCGAATCCCTGATCTGCCAGACGTTTTCTTGTCTTCGCAGACTCTTCCGGGTCAACATCTGTTGCATAGATGTGCCCCTCACCTTTCAGACATTCCAGCATTGCTTTCGTATGTCCACCGTATCCGAGTGTCGCGTCGAATCCTATCTCACCCGGCTGGATTTTCAGAAAATCAAGGATCTCATTTACCATGATGGAAATGTGCATTCCGGCAGGAGTATTTCCCTTCTGGATTACATGCGCGATTGTATCCTTGTATTTCTCCGGCTGTAACTCTTTATATTTCTCCTCGAATTTCTTCGGGTATTTTCCTTTATATCTCACACGACGCTTGTGCGGTGTCTGTGATTCCTGTGTGTTCTGATTGTTCTGTTCGCTCATTTCGCTCTCCTGTTCTTATCTTTACAACGTATGTACAGTATATCATGAAAGTTATTCACAATATACCATGATCTTTAAAATGTTTTCCACATAAGTCTTCATATTTTTCACCTATTCACATTTCTTTACCGGAACCTGCATGGATTCGCTATTTTATCCGGCTGCATATCTTACTGCCACGTTCATCACTCCCGCAAGCATCATCACAATCACCGGATTCAGTTTTGTCTTACGAAGCAATAACAGACAGATTCCAAAGATCACCACCATAGACCATTTTGTCGCCGCAAACTGCACAATTCCATCTGTCCAAAATGCAGTGTGCAGAATTGCGATACCTGCGGATGCGATCAGTGCAACAACTGCCGGTCTTAAGGATTCCAGCACGCTCTGGAACATTTTCATTTTCTTATATCTTAAATAAAACCATGCGATCAAAGTTACGATAATACAAGACGGCAGAATGCACCCACAGGTCGCCGCAACAGATCCCGGAACTCCCGCAATCTTGCTGCCGACAAATGTTGCCGCATTGATCGCAATTGGCCCAGGTGTCATCTGGGAAATCGTGATCAAATCTGTGAATTCTGTCATCGTAAGCCAGTCGTGCTGCGACACTACCTGTTCCCGGATCAGAGGCATCGCCGCATAACCGCCACCAAAGCTGAACAGTCCAATCTGAAGAAAGCTTAAAAATAATTTCAAATAAATCATTTCTCTTCACTTCCTTTCTTCGTGATCTTTTTCTCAATTAATGCGCGGAGTACTCCGACAATTCCACAGATCAGAATCACATAGACTACATTTACCCCAAATACGCAGGAAGCTATAAATGCCCCGACCATAAGTACGTATGACAAAGCATCTTTCTTCTTAACGATGCTGGCTCCCATGTCATATGTCACAGATGCGATCACGGCGCCCACTCCGGCCTGCATTCCTTCGAGCATCAAGCTGATGATCTGGTTATTTCGAAATGCCTGATAACCGGCAGAAAGTATCGATATAATAAGAAATGGTGGGATTACTGTCCCGGCAATTGCTGTCAGAATCCCCGCAATCCCAGCCAGTTTATATCCGATTACGATTGCTCCGTTCACTGCGATTGCTCCCGGTGCCGACTGCGCGATCGCCACAAGATCCAGCATCTCCTCTTCTTCAATCCAATGATATTCATCTACGAACTTTTTCTTCATCAGGCTGACGATCACATAACCTCCACCAAATGTGAACGCACTTAAGTAAAAGGTTGACCAGAAAATCTTCCACAATTTTTTATCTTGTTTTTTTCCTTGCGTTTTTTCTTGTTGTTCTTCCATATATATTGTCCTCGTATATTATGATTATGCGAATTGCGTAGCACTAGAACTCCCGCCACACTATATGCTATTGGCAGGCAAAATTCCCTAACTATGATATTCTTTCTCTTGTAGTCTATCGCAATCAAAATGATTATGCAATCGCCTTGAATTTTTTACATTATATTTTCCTTTTTGAAACCTTAATTTTATCTGAATTTTCCCTATTTGGAAAATGATTATGATACAATGAGAACAGTAATACTTATCATAAAGGAGATTGAAGTTGAAAAACCTATTTTTTCGATTCTCTTGTGCCGTTCTCCTGTGTTGTTGCCTGACCGGATGCGGTAGCATACAGCACAAATCCAGTACGGACACGGCGCAGGCGCAGGGTACTAAGGCACCACCCAAGACAGCGGATGATTTTTCTATCTCATCAGATTCTGAAAATGAAACTGTAGATGAAACTTCTTCTGCTGATGCCGCCACCCCATCTGCTTCTGAATCTGAATCCGTAACTCAGCAGGAACTGCTGACCGGCGCAGCGGCTCTTTACAGTAATGGACAGGAGATCAGCTTTGACCCTTCCTGGCAATACGCAAACTTTTCTGCAATCAATTCTGGAACAGCTACTATTTATCTTGCAGATTCTGACCGCAAGGATATCGTCGTTGGCGTGAATGCCGGACATGGAACTTCCGGTGGTGCTTCTGTAAAGACACAGTGTCACCCGGATGGTTCTCCAAAGACAACCGGCGGAAGCACTGCTCAGGGTGCAACTTATGCGACTGCAGTTTCCGGGGGAATGACATTTAACGATGGAACTGCTGAAAGCACTGTTACACTTCAGATGGCTCAGATTCTGAAAGATAAGCTGCTTGCTCAAGGATATGATGTCCTTATGGTGAGAAATAGCGACGATGTCCAGCTTGATAATGTTGCCCGCACCGTACTCTGTAACAATGTAGCTGACTGTCACATCTCACTCCACTGGGATGGAGATGGATTGGGATATGACAAAGGCTGTTTCTACATTTCTGTGCCGGATGGTCTGAAAAGTATGGAACCTGTCGCTTCCCACTGGCAGGAACATGATGCACTTGGGGCCTCTCTTGTAGAGGGACTTCGTACAGAAGGAATGACCATTTACCAAAATGGTTCTATGAATATTGATCTGACACAGACTTCTTATAGTACAATTCCGTCTGTTGATATGGAACTTGGAAATGCAAGCTCTGACCACAGTGATTCCACACTAAATAGTCTGGCTGATGGTCTGGTTCTTGGACTCAATGCTTATTTTGGAAATTAGAATTCTTATTGAGTTATTTATTTTATTTTTTAAGGAGGTTATTATGGAGCCACTCATTCGTGTTAAAAATATGTACAAGATCTACAATCCTGGAGAAAATGAAGTCCGCGCACTGGATGATGTTTCTCTTGAAATCAACCAGGGGGAATTTATTGCCATTGTCGGACATTCCGGTTCTGGTAAATCTACATTTATGAATATGCTCGGCTGTCTCGACACACCCGATTCCGGGGAATATTTTCTGGACGGAAAAGATGTTGCCCATCTCTCAGACAATGAACTGTCTGATATCCGCAATCACAAGATCGGCTTCATCTTTCAGGGATTCAACCTGATTCCAAACCTGGATGCACTTGGAAATGTAGAACTTCCACTGATTTATCGCGGACTTGGAAAGCAGCAAAGAAAAGAGATTGCCGGGGAAGCTCTATCGAAAGTTGGACTGGAAAATCGTATGGATCACAGACCGAACCAGCTTTCCGGTGGACAGCAGCAGCGTGTTGCTGTAGCCAGAGCAATTGCCGCACAGCCGCCGATCATCCTTGCCGATGAGCCGACCGGTAACCTGGACAGTAAGTCGACTATTGAGATCATGAATATTCTGAAAGATCTTCATGAGTCTGGAAGAACAGTTATTATCATTACACATGATGATGAAATTGCTAATCAGGTTGATCGTGTTGTCCGCATTATGGATGGAAAGATTGTGAGTGATAGTGTAAATCCGTAGCAATTTAAATCTTTACCTGCAATTACAGAGAGAGGGCAGTACTTCACGATTTCTCAATCGTTGAAGCACTGCCCTCTCTTTATGTTTCTTATTAGATATTTCTTAGTAGAATTTCTAATTACTTCTATTCACTTTTTATTCTACTGATACAAGCTCAATCTTGAAGTTCAGTTCTTTTCCTGCCATCTCATGGTTTGCATCGAAAGTGATTGTTGTCTCTTCCTTAGCTGTTACCTTTACCGGAAATGGCTGTCCATACTGATTGGACAGGTAAACCTGCTGTCCCACTTCAAGGTCTTCAGATCCCGGAAGTTCTGCAATCTCTACTGTGAAGATAGCTTCCGGATTCGGCATTCCATAAGCTTCTTCCGGCATCAGATGGATGTCCACTACCTGACCCACTTCCATATCAGCTACTGCTGCATCAAATCCTTTGATCATCTGTCCTGCACCACATACGAACTCAAGCGGCTCTCCACGGTCATAAGAAGAATCAAACTGAGTTCCGTCATTGAATGTTCCTTTGTAATGTGTACGGCATTTCTTTCCAACATTCTTTCCTTCCATTGTAGTGTGTGATCCGCATCCGCCACCGCAGCTGCTTCCACAAGAATGTCCCTCTTCATGATCCCCACAGGAATGTCCTTCCTCATGGTGATGATGATCACATGTAGCTCCTCTGGATACAAGCTCGCCTTTCAGGTATGCCTCTACTGCCTGATCCGCATCTCCCTGCGCTCCTGAACATAATTCAACACCAGCTTCTGCAAGTGCAGTCTGTGCACCTCCGCCGATTCCTCCACAGATCAGAACATCTACGTTCTGTCCTGCAAGCAGTCCTGCCAGTGCTCCGTGTCCTTCCCCATTAGAACCGATCACTTCACTGGAAACCACCTTATTATCTTCTACTTCGTACACTTTGAAAGTCTCTGTCTTTCCAAAATGCTGGAAAATATTTCCGTTGTCATAAGTTACTGCAATTTTCATTGTAAAATCCTCCGTTTCAAAATTCCCTGTCAGACTAGTATAATCCATTACGCAGGTAAAAGCAACCTTTGTGTAAACGCGGCGTTGCGCTTTGTAGCAGTTACTGTTCACACGGTGTGCGACCAGCAACGCAAACAGTATCATTGACACAATCTCCTCAAGACACTATACTTGTTATAAAACTTACTCCAAACCATCAGAAAGTGAGCACAACCATGGAATATGAACACATTACCCATTCCTTTGAACCAATATATAATGAAGACTCCGAGATTCTGATTCTTGGAACTCTTCCTTCTGTAAAATCACGGGAAAATAATTTCTACTACGGACATAAACAAAATCGATTCTGGAAATTGTTGGCGAAACTTTGTGAGGTGGAAACTCCGCAGACAGTTGAAGAGAAAACGGCCATGTTGCTCCGCCACCATATCGCCATCTGGGATGTTATTCAAAGCTGTGACATCAAAGGCTCCAGTGACAGCAGTATCAAGAATGTGACACCAACTGATTTGAAACAAATCTTAGATCATTGTCAGATTCGACAAATCTATGCAAATGGAAATAAAGCCGGAGCTCTTTATAAGAAATATCAGCAGCCGCTGACCGAAAGAGACATCCTTGTGCTTCCTTCCACCAGCCCGGCCAATGCCGCCTGGTCACTGGATCGTTTGTACGAAAAATGGAGTGAGATACTGAGGTGAATTATATTGCCTCAGTTCTCACTCCATTTTTATTCGAATAAATTACTATTTCAAACAACTTAGATTATTCACTAACCTGTTCTCTTCTCTGCTCAAACACTGCTGCCAGTCTCGGCAGAATCTTATTGCAAGCCATCGTGTATACCGCACCAAATACATTTGCCCCAATACGAAGCGCTACCGCATACGGCATCCCAAACAAGCCGGACGCGATCGATAATGCTCCAAATGTATTAAATGCTGTCTGCCATGCATACCCTGCAGAATATCCGACTCCAATTCCTCCGATCATTCCGATGTATGGATACATTGACTCCGGAAGCACCAAATACAGGACAACAAATAACAGACATCCTACTATATTAAATGCAGCTCTCTTTCCTGCCCGCTCTTTACAGTCATCCGGAAATGGAAGACAAACAGACATACTTGCGATCCCCGCCCACATTGCTCTCGGAAGTCCAAGCAGTGACATGAATAACATTGCACTGGAAACAACCAGTGAAAGACGAATGTACCATCTGTTTCTTGCGGAGCTGATATCAAACTCGCGGAACAAATCAAGAAATGATCTTCTATACGGTCTGTTCTTCTGATTCTTATAGAAGATTGCCATACACAATACCATTCCAACCAAAAGGCCAGCCACACGATACAAGTACTCCTGTCCGGTCACATCATATCCCTGGAGAAGAAGATATCCAAGAACAAATGTAGAATGATTGTACATGATCACATTGTGACATCCCAGAATCATAAGAAGCAAAATACATACTATATTAATAAAGAATGCCGGAACCGGTGACACCATATTCGAAAGCTTCGGTCCTGCAATCAATATTCCAAAGATTCCGACGATGGAGGCCAATCCGTGCGTTGTACGAATCCCAAAATCTGCCTGTCGAAGAACAAGCACCGCAAGAAGCACTGTAACGCCTACTACACTGTTGTTATTCCCGGTGAAATGACTGTATAAAGAAACTACCGCCACACAAAATGCCATTACAAGATAGACTTTAAAATTATAAATAAGAATGTGGCGATACCTTTCCTTCTTGTCTTCTGTCGCTTTGATCAGCTGCTTAGATGCAACTGAACTGAGCTGTAATTCCTGATAAAATGTCATATATCTCTTCCTCCCACTGTTATTTTTTCTTCAAAAGATCAACGAGAAACTATAATACAAATCCATCTCGGAGTCAATAAAAACTTTATTAAAGTTTTCTGATAAATCTGAATTATTCAAACAATATATAGAATTTAATTTTTAGACTTTACAAAACGCAGGCTCTATGATAAGATAGTTTGTGTCGAGCGGAAGTGGCGGAATGGCAGACGCGCTAGATTCAGGTTCTAGTGGGAGTTTTATCCTGTGGGAGTTCAAGTCTCCTCTTCCGCATTGATAAGAAAAGAAATCCTTGATTTGAGGATTTCTTTTTTTGTTTGAAATTTGACCGGGAATACTTACCCGACATCATTATATTTATACCAACAAATGTAATTTCCTCATAATCTCTTAATAATTTTTATAATTCTTTTTCTTTCCCGACACACCCCGGACACAATTTCCCTCTATAATAAAATCATCAAATAAAGAAGACGGCGATTGTATTAATTGCTTTTTATGATTGCCGGTCTTCGCCTAAAAATTACGAACAGTTTACATATATTACAGCCCGGAGCAAAAGCCCCGGGCTGATTTTATACTAAAAAATCTGCTTTGGATCCTGTAACAATCTACAGATCAAAGCAGACTTTCCTCCCCATTTCTCTCAAGCTATCTCATACAGATATACACCATATAACCTAAATAGAGCAACAGCATGATAATGCCTTCTCTTCTGCTCAGCCTTTTCTTTGTCCACGCCATCAGCCATACAACGATACTAAAGCCGACAAGAATCACAATATCAACAACATTTTCCATTAAAAATGCAATCGGACTGATGGATGACGCAACCCCAAGTACCAGCAGTATATTGAAAATATTAGACCCTACTACATTTCCCACCGCCATATCCGGCTCGTTCTTTTTTGCCGCAACGATGGATGTGACCAGTTCAGGAAGGCTTGTTCCCACTGCAACGACCGTAAGACCGATCAAAGTCTGAGTCAGCCCGAAACTTCTTGCCACCATTGTTGCACCATCCACGACAAAATCTCCGCCAAACTTGATTGCTGCCGCTCCTCCAATGATATACACGATACATTTCCATGCCGGAAATGTATCAATCTCCTCTTCCCCAGCTTCTCGTCTCGCCTTTAATGCCGAAAAAATCATCCACAAAAGATAACATGCAAAAATCACGATCAGGATAATTCCCTCCATACGACCAAGATTCATTTCCCAATAACCGAGGACAAGCAATAACAATGCACAGAAAACAGAAAACGGAAACTAATCAATGCAAAATTATAATGGAGAAGAAATTACTCTAAAAATAGAAAGA
>ERZ773147.2752-NODE-2752-length-14537-cov-11.560696_pt1 | contig 14537 bp, 9 predicted proteins | sample MGYA00580851_ERZ773147 | MGnify/ENA primary metagenome ERZ773147 (study PRJEB29015, sample SAMEA2737818) | human gut metagenome | biome: human gut; feature: human-associated habitat; material: faeces | place: China | collected 2012 ... | reverse complement strand
GGGCCATTGTCCCTCAAATTGCCATGTCGGCAGGAACGATGATCGCATGTGCCTGTAAAAGTATTGCTATGGGTAAACAATCCAATCTGGGACCGATAGATCCGCAGTTCGGTTATTATCCTGCTCATGGATTACTGGAAGAATTTGAACGGATTATGAAAGATGTGAAAGAAGATCCAACTCGTATCCATGTTTGGCGGGAAGTTCTGGCTAAATATCATCCGACTTTGATAGGAGAATGCGAGAAGGCCGTAAAATGGTCGGAATCGATGGTTTCGGACTGGCTTAAAACGAATATGTTTGAAGAGGATCCTGACAGAGAAACTATTGTGGCCGATATAATCCAATATTTAGGCAGTCATGCCATGACATTGTCTCACAGCCGTCATCTGCACATGCCAGATTTAATGGATTTAGGTTTGAAAATAGAATCTTTAGAGGCTGATCAAGAGTTCCAGGATAAAGTTTTAAGCGTGCATCATTCTGCCGTTATCAGCATTGCACAAACCAAGGCCGTAAAAATTATTGAAAATAACATCGGAAAAGCCTATATACAAACTGCATAAAAGAAACCACCTGACATGGATTTGAGCCATTTGTCAGGTGGTTTCTTGTTTACGGTTCCCCGACATGGCCGACAATGAGTTCGACCTGGCGCGGGGTGAGTATCTTCTGGCCGGCGGCATATCCGGCATCTTTGAGCCTGGCGAGCAGTTTCTCTTTGTTCATCCATTTTTTCAGTTGGTTACTGGCGCTCTGGGGAGTGCTGTTCGGAAAATAAAGCATGGCCAGTTCTTGCAGGCCGTACGCGCGTATCTTGAAATTACCCATGAGATTTATTTGGTTGATGTAAATGTAAGCAATAAAAGCAAAGGATGCAACCTCTTGCGAAAAAGCATACACGCTATTTCTGCAAAGGTCGCATCCTTTTTTTAATTGTCAATTGTCAGTTGCCAATTGCTCAAAGTTCCCCCGGACGTTCCTCTTCGCCCCCGTCGCCGTCGCTGCCGCCGTTCGGCGAGACGTAGATCGCCTGTTCGGTCGGCTCCTCGGGTTCGGGTTCAGGGTCGGGATCCGGCGTGATCGGGGTGACCGGCGTGGAGGGCTTGGACGGCTTGCTGCCGTTCTTTTCCTCGTCCAGCAGGTCGCGGTACGCCTTCTCGGTGAACACGCCCTTTTCGATCAGCATCTCGGCCAGCGTCTGCTTGCCGGACTTGAACGTGAGCTTCAGCAGCTCCCAGATCACGTCAACGGCGTTGCCGCGCGTGTAATCGCGCTCGCTGCCGACGACCGGCAGGCCAAGCTCACCGGCAAGCTCCGCCGACTTGCTCCATGTAAAGTCCGTGCCGTCCTCGTATTGCAGCACACGGAGGAGCATCGTCAGGAACTGCGCCTCGGTCACGAGCTGGCCGTAGCCGAACGTGGTCCCGCCCATGCCCTTGACGAGGTTATTCTGGTAGCCGTAGCCCACATAGGGGCTGGCCCATGCCCAGACATCCGTAAACGGATGCTCGGGATTCTTTTCCTTGGCTTCCGCTTCCGCGCCAAGCAGGCGGACGATCAGCGTGACCGCCTGCTCACGGGTCAGCGTACCCTCCAGCTCGAAGCCCTTCTTGGTTCCCTGGAAAATACCGAGGGTCTTCAGCGCCTCGGCCTTCTGCTGCGTGGTGAAGCCGCGGCTTCCGGCGGCGATTGCCGGTACACAGCTCAGGAGCATCGCAAGCAGCAGCAGGACTGCTACGCAGGAACGATGGATTCGCTTCATGTTTTTTCTCCTTTTCAAAAAATTAACGCGCCGGGTATCGGCCGAATTGGCGGACATCCGGCGCGATTGCGGGAGATGGTTTGAATTGCTCTTAGTCCAGCGGGACGATGGTCTCCACGTCGCCGTTCAGGCGGGAGCGCTCGGCCGCGAATACCAGCCGGGTGTTTTCGCAGGAAATGCCGATCTCGCTGACCTCGTCGGCGGTCTTTGCGCCTGTCATGTAATCGTAAAGCGCGTTCACGATGCCGGGGTCGCCGCCGCCGTGTCCGCCGACGAGCGTTCCGTCCACGCGGCCATTGGTGTGGATGGTCTCCCACCAGCGGCCCTCAAAGTGGAAGATGCGGATTTCGTCGCCCTCGAAGTCAAGGAACATCTCGCCCTTTGTACCCATGATGTTGGACTTTCTGCCGTTGTAGTTAAAGCAGCTCATGGTGAACGAGGCTGTGGATTTGTCGTCAAACTCCATGTTCACAACCTGATGATCGACTACGTCGTTGTCGCACTTGAAGACACATTTGCCATACTGCGTATGACGAAGCGTAAATTCCACATCCGCGTCGGTGGGGTCGACCTTGCCGGTGGACGTCGTGCGGAACCACATATTGTTCTTGTCGTCCAGATACAGCTTGACCGAATTATACGGGCAGGTATCCGCATGCGGACAGCCGTCGATGCAGCGTTCCGGCGCGTCAGACGGGGCGTTTTCACGGCGGAAGTACTTGAGCGAGCCGAACGACTGGATCTTCGTGCATTTTTTCTTCATCAGCCATTGCAGCAGGTCAATGTCGTGGCAGGACTTGGCCAGCAGCATGAAATTGCTTTTGGCCGTGTTGCCCCAGTTGCCGCGGACAAAGCTGTGGCTCTGATGGATATTACCGAGTCCTTCCGTATGGACGATCGTCACGATATCACCCAGCACGCCCTCGTCGATGAGCTGCTTGACGCGCGAATAGAACGGCGTATAGCGCAGCACATGGCAGACCATGAACTTCCGGCCATACTTGCGCGCCTGATTAAGCAGATCGACGCATTCGTCCTCTGTGCGCGCCAGCGGTTTTTCCAGCAGCACATCATAACTGGCCGCCAGTGCCTTCATGGCCGGCTCATAATGCATACTGTCTTGTGTCGCAATGACCGCAAGATCGGCAAGCCTTGGCTGCGCCAGCAGCTCCTGCCAGGTATGGAAAACGTGATTGTCCGGGAGGTTATGCTTATTCTGAATGTTTCTGCGATGGTTCTCGTTCGGATCAGCAACGGCAACAACGCGAAATTTTTCCGGCAGCGTCTTCATGATATCGGTGTAAATTTCGCCGCGGTTGCCTGCGCCAATCAGCGCAACGGTAAAGACTTTCATTGAGCTCTCTCTTTCGCTTTCTTCTTTTCTTCTGCTTTCCCACGCGGAAGGATCGGGATAATCTATACCGTACATCCGGCCAACCAGCGTATAGCGCTGCATCGGATACCGATTCTCCTCCAGATGTACCAGCCGGTCGGCCTCCGGCGTATTGACCGAGTAGACGGCCGCGCCATAGGGCGCATCGCCGAAGGTATTCCGGCAGAGCGCAAAATGCTCATTGCCGGTCGCGTGGGAAATACGCCACAAAAACACATGGTGGCCCATCGGCTGCGGCCAGATCTCCGACCGGCGCGGCATCGTCTCGCCAAGCCTGGAGAAGCCCTCGCCGGCGTCCTCGCAGACGTTGTCTGTGAACTCCGCATATGTCGGCAGAAGATCGCGCTGCTCATAGGCAGCCATACCGCAGCGGCGGAAGGTGTTGCTTCGGATCAGGAAGTGGTACGCGGGCTTGCAGTCCGCGCCGCCCTGATGCGTGACGGCGGAATCGTAGATATCGTCGAACACGCAGTGCTCGACCTCAACGTTTTCCGCCACGTTCCAGCACTCAAAGGCGTTGCCAAAGCGGATCTTCTGGTCTTTATCCCAGACGGCGCCGCCGATTTTGGCAAACCGGCAGTTTTCGATGCGCAGATTCCGGCCGCCCTCTTCGCCTGCGATCCCGTGCAGGCCGTTGTTGCGGAATTCCAGATCGGAAATGACCATGTCGTGTCCGCAGTGCGCCAGCCAGCGGTACTGCGAGGTCGCGCATTCGATGCTTCCGTAGAAGGCCGCGGGATTTTCCTGCGAATAGACCAGCAGCGTATGATCCTCCGCAAGCGGGGGATGCTGAATGGAATATCCAAGGCAGGAATCAAACCAGTCGCCCTGCTCGCAAAGCTCCTCGCGTGTCCAGCGCAGCGCGCCGCACGTTCCGTCGCCGTAGATCAGGTTGGCCGTCTCACCGGAAAGCATGCCGGTAAACCGCCAGATGCTTCCGCCGACGTTTTCCCATTGTGCCGGGTCGGAAAGGCTTTGGGAGCCGCAGAACACAGGCGGTTCACCCTCGCCATACGCGCCGTAATGGATGGGATGCTCCCAGCGGCCGGACGGATTTTGCAGCGGCCCGCGGAACACGCTGCCGCGCCGGAACAGAACGGTATCGTCTGGCTGAAGCAGCTCCGGGTGCTGCGTCCGGAACGGCGTTTCGGGACTCAAACCGTCATTTTCGTCGCATCCGTTTTGAAAATCAATAAAATATGTCGTCATTTTTACACTATTTTTTCAATAATCAGGAAAAAACTTATAGGAAAAGCGGAAGAGACGGAATGCCTCTTCCGCTTTTGGTTAGATGCTTACCAGGAAGTGATATTGTTGGCCTCAATGTAGGCGTTGAGCTGGTTCTGGAACTCGGTGACAAGCTCTTCGATGCCTGCGTCCTTACGGGCAGCCATATAGTTGTTATAGAGTTCTTCCCAGTTGTCGCCTGCAACGCCGTTGTCAAGCTGCGGGCCATACTCGTAGTACACGTTCAGGATGCTCGCGCAGATACCCTCGACATTCGTTCTGTCGAACGTGAAGTTCAGGAACGGGTTGACGCGGGCAGTCTCCTCCAGCGCTTCCAGATCCGCATAGTAGTTGGGATCGGTGCCATTGTTGATGAGCGCGTTCTTGCAGGAGCCGATGATCCATCTCTGGATGCCGTAGCTGTCGTCCGCCGTGGGGCTGGCGCCGACATAGCTGGTGGTGATGGTGCCGTCGGCGTTCTTGGTGTAGTCCTCGCCCTCGATGCCGTAGATCAGCGTGTTGTACAGGTCGGGCTGGGAGTAGATCGCGTTGAGGACCATCATGGCGCGCTCGGGCTCATCCGCGCAGTACGGGATGGCGTAGGAGGTATCGCCGCCGAGAATGAGGTAGGCGTTCTCTTCGATGGGCAGGTAGGTCATGTCCATACCGGCGTCTGCAATCGCTGCTTCCTGATCGGCCTCGGTCAGATACGGATCGCAGCTGAAGACATAGGTGGTGTCGGTGATCTCACCGTTCTTCGGGGTCGTCAGCGTGGAGGTGTCAACAGACATGATATCGGAGCGGATGTAGCCTTCCTTGTACCAGTCGGCCATCGTCTTGGCGTACAGCTTGTAGTGTTCGCCTGCAACGCCGTCCTTTACGGTGAAGGTGCCGTCGCAATAGGTGATGCCGATCTCAGCACCACCAACGCCGAGGAAGGAATACATGCCGTTGTACATGGACCAGCCAAATGCACGGCCGGTGTTGATGCCAGCGCCGAGCTTGCCGGCTTCCTTCGCAGCAGCCAGATATTTGGTCGCCTGATCCAGAACAGCCTGGAAGTCTTCAATGCCGGAGTAGTTGTTGCGCCACTTGTTCAGCGCTGCCTCGGTATCCTCGATCCAGGTGTCGCCTGCGAGCTCTGCGATCTCAGTCACGACGAGCCAGCCGCGGCGCTCGCCGCACAGGCCCTGCCAGCTGGGGAGGTAGTACAGCTTGCCGTCAGCCGCATTGCGATGGATTTCAACGACATTTTCGCCGAGGATATCAACAATGCCCTGGCCGTACTCTGCGAGCAGATCGTCGAGCGGCATCAGGTTGCCGTCGGCAATGTTCTGCGGCTTGTTGATCAGCCAGCCGGTCCATGCGAGGTCAACGCCTTCGCCGGAAGCCAGAACCTGGGAGAACTTCTCGCTGTACTCTTCAAACGGAACGTCAATGAACTCAACGGTGGTGTTGGGAACGTACTGCTGGAGCTGCTCATTGAAAGCGGCCCAGACCTTGTCGGAGTTGGCCTGCTTGCCGGCGCCGGTGATCATGAGCTGAATGGTCTTCTGCTCAAGCGCGGGCTCGGCAGTCTCTTCGGGAGCTTCAGGGGTTTCGGTGTTGTCGGTGGTTTCCGCCGGCTCAGTCGCGGCGGGGGTTTCGTCCGCAGCGGGAGTCTCAGCAGTCTTGCTGCAGCCCGCCAGAACGATGCTCAGAACCATGATCATGGCAAGGAGCAGGCAAATGGTTCTCTTTTTCATGATATCCTCCTTAGATTTTAGGTGATATGGGGTGTCGTTTTCTCTTGTAAACGCCTCAAAACGCGGTACCATTCGTTTTCAGGCATACAATTCATAAAACAGGCTGTTCTCTCAGCCCTTGACTGCGCCGATCGTCAGACCCTGCGCAAAATACTTCTGGAAGAACGGGAACACGACCAGCATGGGGCCTGCGGCGATGACGCACATGGCGAATTTCAGCGATTCGCTCGGCAGCATACTCGTGTCCAGCGAAACGCTGCCGGACATCATGGGGTTGTTCGCAAGATTCTTCATGAATTCCGCCTGATCCATCATGCGCTGGAGCAGGTATTGCAGCGTATAGAGGCTTTCGTTGCGGATGTAGATCATGGACGTGGTATAGTCGTTCCAGCGGGCGACCAGCGCCATAAAGCCAAGGGACGCAAAAACGGGCGTGGACAGCGGCAAAACGACCGAAAAGAAGATGCGCAGCTCGCTTGCGCCGTCCAGATACGCCGCCTCAAACAGCGTCTCGGGCAGGCCCTTGAAGAACGTCCGGAATACCATGGTGTTCCACGCGCCGCCGGTGATGCCGGGCAGAATGTAGATCCAGATGGAATCCGCCAGCTTATAATACTTGGCGAAGATAATGTAGTTCGGAATCATACCGGCGCTGAAGAGCATGGTAAAGAAGATAAAGACCGTGATGGGCCTGCGGTAGCGGAAATTGCTCCGGGAAAGGGGATACGCCGCCAGCGCCGCGACCAGACTGCTGAGGACCGTACCGACCACAGCCTGAAAGATGGTCACGCCGTAGGCGCGCAGCACGCGCGTGCCGCTGGAGAATGCCGACTTGTACGCGTCGAGCGTAAAATCACGCGGCAGCAGGGAAAAGCCGCCGGAGGTCAGGGCCTGTTCGCTGGTGAACGAGGCGGAGATAACCACGATCAGTGGAAGCACGAAGCAGGCGCACATCAGGAAAAAGAAAATATACAGGATGATGTTGAACGTCTGATTTCGGCTGAGTTTGCTTTTTGTGCTCATAAGACGATCCCTCCCACTTAAAACATCGAGTTGTCCGGGGAGATCTTCTTGACGATCCAGTTGGACAGCAGAACAAGGAACATACCCACAACGGACTGAATGAGGCCCGTCGTTGCGCCGATCGCATAGCTGGATTCCTGCAGGGAACGATAGACGTAGGTGTTGAGGATATCCGTCGTTGCGTACAGCGTCGAGGTATTTCTCGGGATAACATAGAAAAGGTCGAAGTTGCCGCTGATGAGCGTGCCTGCATTCATGATGGTGAAGATGCAGATCAGCGGGACAAGGTGCGGCAGGGAGATATGCAGCATCTTCTGGAAGCGCCCCGCGCCGTCGATCTCCGCCGCTTCATAGAGCGACGTGTCAATGCCCATCAGGGCTGCGAAATACATCATGGAGCCCATGCCGATGCCTTTCCAGAGGTTTACGACAGTCAGGATGAACGGCCAGTATTTCGGGTTCATATACACGTCAACGGGGTCACCGCCGAAGAACTGGATGATCTGGTTCATAAGACCGGTTCTCGGGCTGAGGATGGCGTAGACGATGTAGCCGACGATAACCATGGACATGAAGTTCGGGAAGGTGATGATGGTCTGGTAGGTTTTCAGCCGGCGCCTGCTTGTGATCTCAAACAGCAGAAGCGCGATGATCACGTTCGTGACCGGACTGAGCACCATGAACAGAAGACCATAGAGCACCGTGTTGCGCAGCGCACGGTCAAGCGCGACGGACTGGATGATCCACTTGAAGTTTGCAAGGCCGCACCAGTCGCTGCCGAGGATGCCCTTGGAGAATTTATAATTCTTGAACGGAATGATGACTGCGGCTCCCATCGGTATATAGTTGAACAGGATATAACCGATGATTGCCGGGATACAGAGCAGCAGCAGCTGACGGCTGGCTTTTGCATCTGCCCGGCCTTTGTGGCCAAGGCGCGGCCCTTCCTTTTTTCTTTCCTTTGTCATGGTTCGCATGGGTGCCTCCGCTTTTGTTTTCTTCATTTTACGGGTTCGGTTTTTGATTTCCAAGGTGCGATTGTGACAAGATGGCTGGCGATTGTGACTGCGTTGATTGTGCATTATTCCTGCATCCAGTTGGTATCTGCGTGTTTATTTTAAGCATTGTCGCCAAAAAATCAGCATTGAATTTGACGATTCGTATTTGCTCTTTTGTTAATATGCACAGAGACGATTGCATGAAATTATGCAAAAGGCACATGCGCTGCCGCATGTGCCTTTCATATCGCTTATAAAAACTTCATGCTGACCAACCATTGACGCAAAAGCTGCCGCCACTGTCCGACGGAGGCATCATCGAGCGCCAGCGCCTTGCCGTGCTGTCCAAACGGGAAGATGTGCAGCTCATACGGCACGTCACATTTTTGCAGTGCAGCGGCGTAGAGCATCGAATTGATTGCCGGAACGCTTGCATCCTGTGCTGTGTGCCAGAGAAAGGCGGGCGGAGTGTTTTCTGTCACACAGCGCTGCGGAGAATAGAATTCGATCTGTGCCTCATCCGGCACATCGCCGAGTAGAAAGCGGCGGCTCCAATCGTGTCGGTACTCGCCCATGTCGATCACACTATAGCACAGGACGGTAAAATCAGGGCAGGCAGATAGATTGTCAAGCTCATCCTGCGGCGGATAAAAGGCTTCATCATAGTGGACAGACAGTGTCGCTGCCAGATGGCCCCCGGCGGAAAAGCCCATGATGCCAAGGCGCTCGATCCCACGCTCCATGCAGAGCTTTCTTGCCAGCCGCATGGCCCGCTGCGCGTCGGACGGCTGCGCCGGGGCTTTACTCGGCGCAACACGGTATTCCAGCACAAAGGCTGTTATCCCGATGGTATTCAGCCACGCGCCAACGTCATTTCCCTCATAGTCCGCCCGGCCGCAGTAAGCGCCGCCCGGACACACGACAATTGCCGTCTTTGCGGCGTCACAGTCATATGGCGTAAGATACGGTTCAAACGCATCCTCTACGCAGCGGTGCGGCATGGTTTGGTTCCATAGCTTTATCATGGATGCTTCTCCTTTCGCTGGCTCAAGTTCAGTTTCTGCTGATATTCGCGCATGGAACAGCCCGCGAACCTCCGGAACACGGAATAAAAGCTTTTTTCGTCTTTATACCCGACCGCCTCCGGAATGGATTTGACATCCCGACCAGCCTCCAGCATTTGAATTGCCGCCTGAACACGGATGTGGGCCAGATAATCCGTAAATTTCTCGTTCATCTCTGTCTGGAATTTCCGGATAAAATGCCGCGGGCTGATGTGGACATACTCAGCCAGCTCCTGCACAGTCAGTTTTTCCGAGAGGTGCGACTGCATATAGACGCAGGCGCGCCCGATGGGATCGCTTTTCAGCGCGTCCTCCTGCGTGATATAGCCCTTTTCGGAAAGCAGCGCCCAGATGGCGTCCGTGTACGCCGCCGTTCCCTGCGCGGAGGTCAGCATGCCCAGCGGCGCAGCCATCATGTTACTTCGGAGTTGCGCGGCCAGTGCCTCATCCCTGCGGCAAATTTCTGCGCGCAGTTCCTCCATCAAAGAGCGCACCAGCAGAGCCTCCATGCGCAGCGGAGCATCGCTCAGCAGCGGCTTGACTTTGGAATACATTTGCCAGTGATCCTCGTCGATGCCCGGCTTCAGTGCCAGAAGCAGCTTCAGAAGTCTCGAAATGCACTCATCCCAGTTTTGCTGGCCGCACAGATATGCTTCTTCCCGACTTTCCGCGTGCAGCTCCTCTGAAACGCGGATCATCGCGCTGCGCAGCGCGTCGATCCCGTCAGACTTCGGCAAATAGTCATATGCACCGCACCGGACGGCTTGCTGCGCTTCCGCAAGGTTCGGCGTGTCAGTCAAAAAAATCACGCGGAGGCACGGAAACTGTCTGCGGACATGTCTGGCAAGTTCAAACCCAGACATATCCGGCAGGCTCGTATTTGTGATGAGCACGGCCGCAGCTTCACCTTTCTGCATCCAGCGCAGCGTTCCTTCCGCCACACATTCGCCGCGTACCATGCTGAATCCCAACCCGTAAAAGTCAATGCCGTTGATCACCTCTGTGCGGTATCGCATACAGGGATCCGTAAAAAATGCTTCAAACATAAGCTGCCTCACATCCGTCCATCGGTCCAGTATCCTCTGTATCGCATTCTAAAAGAATGCGGGTCAAAAATCATAGGTGGCGAATATGACATTTTTGCGGGTCAAAGTGTCATTTTCGCAGATTGCCTCCCTATATGCGCTGTGTTACGATACGAAAAAGCAGCGAAAAGGAGAACATATATGGATCAATTCGCACAAATCGCGGCAAACGGCATCGGCGGGAACGCTGCGCTTCTGGAGCCGGTCACGCCAATTCCGCATGAAACCGTTATCTGCCGTCTGGAACAGGCAGATGCACAGCCCATCGCAGTCAAGCCGCATCTGTCTACAACGGAAGAACTGAAAACCGAGCTTGCTGCCATGCGGGAAGCATACCGCCCGTTTCTGGAAAATCACGCGCCTGCGTTTGAAAGCCTGCGCCGGCGCATGGATCTCACGTCGTTTCTGCGCGATGGTCAGCCGGTCACGATCCCGGAATACGGCGGGCCTATCGGCGTGTGCAAAAAGACATATGAAACCACGTTTGAGCTGCCTGCGCTTTTGGCGGGCCAGTCGGTCTATATCCATTTTGACGGCGCGGATTACCGTGCAGTCGTTACCGTCAATGACACATTTGGCGGAGAACACGAAGGCTTCTTCTCTCCATTCGAGTTTGAGATTACAGGCATCGTCAAAGACGGCACAAACCGGTTGAAAGTTGAATTGTATAATGACCATATTTATATGGGAAACGATCCCGGCGGCAGCGAAGAAACAGAAGGCGACAAGCTTTATGCCGCCACCGGTCTCGGCTGGGACGGTCCGCTGGACGGCTGGCACCACTGCCCCTCCGGGACGGGCATTTACAACCGCGTCTATGTGGAGATCCGAAATTCCGTCCATATCAGCGACCTCTATATCCGTCCGCTGGACGGGAAGGCAGAAGCATGGCTGGAAATTCAGAACGACAGATATGATACCCTCCCGGTCGAGCTTTCGCTTTCACTCTACGGGCAGAACTTCCCCGAGACGGTCTTTGAAGACCACCGCTTTACGCCGGAGACGACGCGCTTTGTCGGCATGGGCGACAGCCTGACGGAGGCCGCCGTCAAGTCCGAGCTTGGAAAGGGCATTCCCATGCCGCTCAAGCACGGAAAGAATCTGTACAAACTCAAATTTGACCTGCCGGACGCAAAGCTGTGGGATCTGGAAACCCCGTATTTGTACCAGCTCCATGCAGCCGTTCTTGTAAACGGGACGTGCACCGACCGCCTTGCGCAGCAGTTTGGTATGCGCAGCTTTACGCAGGACACAGAAAGTCCGCAGCGCAAGGGGATGTTCTATCTCAATGGCCGCTCCATCCGTCTGCGCGGGGCCAATACGATGGGCTTTGAGCAGCAGGACGTGCTGCGCGGCGATCTTCCGCAGTTGATCGACGATATTCTGCTGGCCAAACTCTGCAACATGAATTTTCTGCGTCTGACGCAGCGGCCGGTGCAGGATGAGGTCTACGAATACTGCGACAAGCTCGGCCTTATGACGCAGACGGATCTTCCGCTGTTCGGCGTCATGCGCCGCTTCCGCGTCCCGGAGGGCATCCGGCAAGCGGAGGAACTGGCGCGCATGGTGCGTAAGCATCCGTGCAATGTCGTCGTCAGTTATATCAACGAGCCGTTTCCGAACGCCAATAACGAGCCGCACCGACATCTGATCCGTCCGGAACTGGAAAACTTCTTCACCTGCTGTGACCTTGTTGTGAAGTTCTCGAACCCCGATCAGGTCATCAAGCATGTGGACGGCGATTATGACCCGCCCACAGACGGGATACCGGATAACCACTGCTACCCCATGTGGTATAACGGCCACGGTATTGACATTGGCCGTCTGCACCGGGGCTATTGGCTGCCTGTCAAGCCCGGCTGGTACTATGGCTGCGGTGAATACGGTGCAGAGGGGCTGGACTCGGCGGAGGTCATGGAGGAGTGCTACCCGCGCGAATGGCTGCGCGAGCCGTTTGACCCGGGCCGCATTGTCCGCAGCCAGACAAAGAGCTTCAGCGGCTTTTTCTATGACGCGCAGGAGGATATGCAGGGCTGGATCAGCCGCAGCCAGCGGTATCAGGCCTTTGCCACGCGCATGATGACCGAGGCATTCCGCCGCGACGACCGCATGGTCTCGAACGCCATTCATCTGTTCATCGACGCATGGCCCAGCGGCTGGATGAAGTCCATCATGGACTGCAAGCGCATCCCGAAGCAGGCGTATTTTGCCTACCGAGATGCACTCGCGCCCCTGCTGGTGTCGCTACGCACCGACCGCTTTGCCTATACGGCGGGCGAAACGATTCAGATCGAAGCGTTCCTGTGCAATGATACCGCGAAATCCGGCGCGTATACGCTTGCCTTTGAGCTTTACAACGAACAAAACAAGCTGATTCAGACCGGGCGCGTCCCCGCGCACGCGGACGCCTGCCGCGCAGCCTATATCGCCAGCGCCGAATTCCCGGCAGAGACCGCGCAAGACCGCGAAACGCTGACGCTCCGCGCCGTCCTGCTGGACGGGAACGGGGACGTTGTCAATGACGCAGAGCAGAAGCTGACCGTATTTCAGGACGTGACTGTCGTACCGAACGACAATGTTGTCATTCTGAAGCTGGAACCGGGTTTGCATACCGTCGCGGGTGAGACCGTGACCGTCAAGCCCTGCGGGATGCTTCCGCTGCATTTTGTCTCCCGCAAAACGGAGCATCCGGCTGTCGACGAATTCAAGGAGCAGGACTTCTCCTACTGGTATGACGCCAAGGAGGACTGCATCACGCCGCTGCTGGACACGACGTTTACCGTCGAAGGCTTCACACCCATTCTTTTGTCCAACAATATGGACGAACAGGGAAATTGGGGGCCAGTACTGGCTGCGGCAGAAAAGCTATACGAGGGCAAGCACTATGTGATCTGCCAGTTGGATCTGCGGCAGGAAAACCCGGTCGCAAAGCGCTTCCTGAGAAATCTCTACAGGTTGGGTACAAAATGAACAACATCGAACAGGCGATTTCCTTTGCGCGGCAGGAATATACCCGTCAGGGTCTGGGCGCGCTCTATCAAAAGGACTTTGAGGAAGCGCTGCTTCCGGCACTTTCTCAGGCCGCCGAAATTTACAGGGCAGACACGCTCCGTTGGAGCGGCGATCCCAAGACGGATCTGCTCGCAGCGCTCCTTTGGAGTCAGAAGCTGCTGAACGATTATCAAAGGCACCAGCTTCCGGACGAGGTATTTTATCATACGATCGACGATATCGGCCGCTGGGCCTCCGAATATTGGAGCTATAGCGGCAAGATCGGCCTTGCCGAAAGCGCATGGCTGACGAATCATCTGACGCTGCGGCTGTTCCAGCTCGGACGACTTCAATTCTGCATGGAGCCGGCGGACTTTTCCGCCCCGGCTTTTGGACTTGAACCGGGCGAGCCGCTGGTGTCTGTGCACATCTGCCGCGGCGGTTCGCTCGATCCTGCGGCGTGTGATGCGTCCTTTGCGCAGGCGCGCGCGTTTTTTCCGAAATACTTTCCGGCATATGCATTTTCGTATTTTAGCTGCCATTCGTGGCTGCTGGACGAAACACTGCTGCCTCTGGTTGGAGTATACTCCAATATTTCATTTTTTCAACAGCGTTTTCAAATCGTCGAGCGCACTGCGTCCAACGCAGCCGCGCGATATGTGCTCCGTTGGGACATTCAGCCGGATGAAATTGCTGCGTTTATCCCGCAAAATCGCTTCCAGTCCCAATTAAAAGCGCAGCTTCTATCCCAGCAGCAGTTTTACGAGGCAACCGGAATCCTTGCCAGATGAATCTTTGCTTTGTATTGTGAGGTAATAAATTGGGCAGACAAAACCCGTCACTCGTGATTATGGCCGAAGGCATGGGCAGCCGCTTCGGCGGTCTGAAGCAGATCATGGCGGTGGATGATTTTGGCCACGCGATCATTGATTTTTCGCTGTATGACGCTTACCGCGCGGGGTTCCGCAAGGTCGCGTTCATCATCAAGCATGAGATCGAAGAGGACTTCAAGGCCGCGGTCGGTCGGCGCATGGAGAAATACTTCGACGTGAAATACGTCTACCAGCAGCTCGACCTGCTGCCGGAAGGCTACAGTGTCCCCGAGGGGCGCGTGAAGCCTTGGGGCACGGGACACGCCGTGCTCTGCTGCCGCGGGATAGTGGACGGCCCCTTCGCCGTCGTGAACGCGGACGATTACTATGGCCCGGAGGGCTTCCGCGAGATATATCAGTACCTTGAGAGCCAT
>ERZ773147.2749-NODE-2749-length-14560-cov-5.210272_pt1 | contig 14560 bp, 10 predicted proteins | sample MGYA00580851_ERZ773147 | MGnify/ENA primary metagenome ERZ773147 (study PRJEB29015, sample SAMEA2737818) | human gut metagenome | biome: human gut; feature: human-associated habitat; material: faeces | place: China | collected 2012 ... | reverse complement strand
TCACAAAGCTGAATTCCGGAGGAATCGCCAGTTCGCCGCTTTCGTCGAGATACCCTGCCAGCCTCGTGCCGTCTATATCGTACACTGCCTGCAAGCCCGACGGGAAATACACGTCCGGCTGGTCGTATTCCGGGAATGTCCACTTCGCTTCGCTGATGATTTCGCCCTGCATGTTCACCCAACCGCAGCGGCGTTGTCTGCCCTTCTCCACAACGTACATGCACAAGCCGTTTTCTTCCGGCGTCCACAGCCGCACGATATTTTCGCCTTGCAGGGTGAACAACTCCTCGCCCGCCACGTTGTACATCGTGAAGCTGTGTTCGCCCGTCGGCAGCACATAGCAGCCATGCCGGACGTCTGCATAGTGCGTATCCGTCGTGCGCATCACAACTTTCCCCGTTTGGTCGATGACACCATAAGTGCCGTCGGTCAATTCAACCTCCGCATAGCCGTCTGCAAACTCGAAGGTATACGCAAACTGCGGTTCAATCACCACTTCACCGCTCGTATTGCAATAGCCGTATAAGCCGTTCTCGTCCACCACCTCAAACAGCCCGCCGCTAATCACGGTATCGCAGTTCGCCGCATTGATGCCCTCCGGCAGGGGATATTCCTTCCCCGTTTCGTCCAGCAGCAGCGTCTGCACAATGTTGTAATCATCGTCCCAGAATGTGACAACGGCGTACCCGTCATAAAAATTGGAACCCATGTTGTCCGAATCATACTTCGCCGGAATCACCATTTCGCCCGTATCGCGGCTGACATAGCCCCACTTCCAGTTTTCATCTGCCACGGGAATCAGTCGGCTATCCGAACACCAGATTCTCACCTGCCGCCACTTCAAGCCGCTGTAAACACCGCTCTGCACATCAAAGAAGCCTTCCATCCATTCCGTGCCGAGACTGTTTTTCCCCGTCACCTCCTTGTATAGCAGCCAAATGCCCGTTTCGCGTCCACCGTAACAGAAGCCGTCATAGCCGCTGTCTGACACTACATTCTCATCCAGCAGCAGCACAATTTCGCCGTCGCGGTTCGCGAAGCCTTCCCGGTCGCCCTGCTGAATCCACGCATAATTGCCCCGGAAGTCGCCCGCACTGTCGAATTTCGGCGGAATCACCCAGTTCCCCATCTCGTCGATGTGTCCCCACAAGCCATTGTCGCCTTTCGCGGCGTACCAATACCCCTCCGCTGACGCGCAGCCTAACAGCATCAGCAGGCACAATATCCCGCACAGCAGTTTCTTCATGCGTTTTCCCTCCTATGGTGATTTCTGCCTTCATGATACCAGCAAAGAGGCTATTCCGCAAGCGTTCCGACGCATTTGTTACAATTGAAAAAAGCAGGAAGAACGAATCCCCCTGCCCATATTGATTGGTTACTCCGCCAGCAGCGGCGCGACAAGCCCTTCCAGCACCGTCAGCGTCACCGACCCGACCTTGTTGTACACAATTTTCCCGTCCGCATCGACAATGACCGTCATCGGCAGCTGCGTCGAGCCGCCCAGCGATTTAATCACCGCGCCCGTCTTGTCCAGCGCGAACGGCATATTCAGGTTCTCCTTTGCGAGGAACTTGTCCACATCGTCCGTCACGAGGTTCGAGTGAATCGCCACCAGCGAGATTTCGTCGCCGTACTCCGCATACAGCTCCGCGAAATACGGCAATTCCGCCACGCACGGCGTACACCATGTCGCCCAGAAGTTGATGACCGTCACTTTCCCCTTCTGCGCCGACAGCGTGAATTCGCCGCCTTCTTCCCCGTACAGCGGTACGGTAAAGTCCGGGCACTTCATCCCGACTTCGTAGCCAACGGGCGTGTCGTCGTCCGGCGCTTCCGTGGCTTCGGGTACAATCGTTTCCGTCGCGGCGGGCTGACTTACCGGTTCTTCCACCGTGTCCGCCTTGTTTACCTGCCACATCACCACGCCTAACACTACCAGCGCCGCCGTCCACGCCGCCATCACGCGGATGCGGCGGTTCGTGCGCTTTTTGTTGTCCTCCGGCTGCGGTTCTTCGCCCGGCTTCATCGGCTGCACTTCGTTCGCTTTCAGCGTAATTTTGCCCATTTTCATGCTGATGGCTTTCGTCGGGCAGACGTCCACGCACGATGCGCAGTGGATGCACTCATGGTCGCCCACATGCCGAATATCCATTTTGCAGTGCGCCACGCAGCGCCCGCAGTTCGTGCATTTGCTCTTCTCGACCTTCACGCCGAGAATCGACACACGCGCGAACAGCCCGTAAATCGCCCCCAGCGGGCAGAGGAAGCGGCAGAACGCACGGTAGAAGAACACGCACGCCAGCAGAATCGCCACCATGATGACGAATTTGCGCGTAAAGAGGATGTTGAGGATGGAGAACTTGCCCGCATTGACTGGGTTCGCCAGCAAGCCCATTGCGCCCTCGAACGTCCCCGCCGGGCAGATGTACTTGCAGAATCCCGGCACGGGATACTGCTGCAGGCTGTACGCCAGCGGGATGATGACCACGAACACCGCCAGCAGGACGTATTTGAGATACGACAGCGCATGGGTAAAGCGGCTTTTCTTCACCTTCGGCGTCGGAATTTTGTAGAACAATTCCTGAATCAGCCCCAGCGGACAGAGCCAGCCGCAGATGGTGCGCCCCAAAATCAGCCCGTAGAGCATCAGAATGCCCAGAACGTAGTACGGCGCGCGCTTATCCGAGGAGGCCAGCGCGTTTTGCAGCGCCCCCAGCGGACATGCGCCAATCGCGCCCGGACAGGAGTAGCAGTTGAACCCCGGCACGCAAAAGTTCTTGATGCTGCCAGTGTAAATGTCGCCCTTGATGAATCCCTTCACATAGGCGTTGTAGAGCAAGGCGGCGTAGACCTGTATGAGCCGCCGGGTGGTGGGCTTATGGGCGCTCCACCATGCCGCAAATTTCTTAGCCAAGGCCGATACACTCCGTACAAATATTGATTGCCTTCACCAGCACATCGAACATGCCGCCGTTCATCACACCCAGCGCAATCAGCACCACCGCCGCCGCCGCGATGATCACGCGGATGACGTTCCTGCCCGTCGTCTTTTCCGGAGCGGCTGCATCCGGCTTGCGCTTCTGGGCGCTCCTGCGCAGTTCCAATTCCTTCATCAACAGGCGGAAATTCCACTGCTCAGCCGCCATCAGGAGGATGAACGCCAGCCCAATCCACGGGAACGTTTCAATCGCCATCTGGCGCACGACGACTTCCAAATCACGCGAGGCAAAATTCGACCAGTCCAGCAGGAATCGCCCCGCCATGCCCCCGCAAATCAGGCACAGAATCGCCGCGCCGCACCATACGCCCGTGCGCTGTTTCTTCACTTTGCGGATTTCGTCCGTCTCCTCCGTCCGCGCGCGCAGCATCAGCAGCTGATTCTCCACCGGCGCGCGAAGCGATTCCTTCTGCTCCGGCTTGCCCGCGATGATGTTCGCCGCCAGCAGCGCCAGAAAGACCCACACGCTCCACGCAATCGAGGCGAAGTGCGCCGTGACAATTTCCCGGCTGTAAATATCGTGAATCCGCAGCCCGTTTTCGCCCATGTTTTCCGGCGCGATGCCCTCATGATAGATGGTCACGCACTGCCAAATCAGCAGCGCCGCCATCAGCACCGTCGCCGCGCTCAGCAGCCACTGAAGCATGATGCGCACCGAGCGTTTGCTCTCTGCCTTCATTCCGCGTTCCTCCCACTTTTCCGGACGCGCAGTACGCCCGGAACGCTACTGGCTCCATTATAGCGCAATGAATGGGATGCGTCAAACAATTCATCGGATTTTCGCTGGTTCTTTTCCGTTTTTCCGATTGGAAGCCGGCGGTATTGTGAAAAAATCATCAATTTTTGTCCATTTTGTGCCGTCCGCTCTTGCTTTTCCGCATCATCTGTGATACCATAAACGCACAGGCTGCTTGTTCAGCCCTTCACCATGAAGGAGGAATTATATAATGGGTTTTCTGGCAGGAAAGACAGCGATTATTACCGGCGCGGGCTATGCGAAGCTCAGCAACGGCCGCTGCGGTTCGATTGGCTACGGCATTGCGACCGCTTACGCCAAGGAAGGCGCGAATCTGGTCATCACGGGGCGCAACGTGAAGAAACTGACCGACGCGAAGGAAGAACTGGAACGCCTCTATGGCGTGAAGGTGGTGTGCGTGCAGGCGGACGTGAATGACAGCGCGGACAACGAGGCTGTTGTAAACAATGTCGTCAAACAGGCGATTGACACCTTCGGCCGCATCGACGTGCTGATTAACAACGCGCAGGCTTCCGCATCCGGCGTTCCGCTGGCTGACCATACCACCGAGCAGTTCAATCTCGCGCTGTATTCCGGTCTGTACGCCACATTCTATTATATGAAGGCGTGCTACCCCTATCTGAAGGAAACGAAGGGCGCGGTCATCAACTTCGCATCCGGCGCGGGCCTGTTTGGCAACTATGGGCAGTGCGCGTATGCCGCGGCAAAGGAAGGCATTCGCGGCCTGACCCGCGTTGCCGCCACCGAATGGGGCAAGGACGGTATCAACGTCAACGTCGTCTGCCCGCTGGCATGGACGACGCAGCTGGAGAACTTCCAGAAGGCATATCCCGAGGCGTTCAAGGCGAATGTCAAGATGCCCCCGATGGGCCACTACGGCGACTCCGAGGTAGAAATTGGCCATGTGTGCGTCCAGCTGGCTTCCCCGGACTTCAAATTCATGTCCGGCGAGACCATCACCCTCGAAGGCGGCATGGGTCAGCGCCCTTAACCGCTCGCATCTTTGCTCCCTTCTGCGCACCGCGGAAGGGAGTTTTTTGTCCCCAGTGGAGGTCTTTTCGCATGAATACCGACCGAATCGCGTATTTTCTCGCCGTCGTCCGCGAAGGCAGCTTTTCCGCCGCTGCGAAGAACATGTACGTCTCCCAGACCGCCATCAGCCAGCAGATTGCGTCGTTGGAAAAAGAAATGGGCTGTGCACTGTTCCACCGTCTGTCTACCGGCGCGGTGCTGACCGACCAAGGCGAGCAGTTTCTCCCCTACGCCGAGCGCCTGATGGGGATTCAGCTCGAATTGCAGGACGCTTTCGCCGATGCGCACCGTGTGAGCGCCATCCACATCGGCTGCAACGGGCCGCTGGAAAAAGAGCTGATTGTCGATGCGTACCTTTCCCTGCATCCGCACCTGCCCAATTTGGTGATTCACCCGCTGTACCTATCGCTGACGGCCATGTCCGACGCCCTCTACCGCGGGCAATGCGACATGGTGCTGACGCTTCCCGGCGAAATCGACCAGCGGAACACCTATCAGGAGGTACTCTACGATGTGCCGATGATTGCCGCCGTTTCCGAAGCGTCGCCATTAGCGGAAAAGTCGGTTGTGTCGCTTTCTGATTTACGCGCGTATCCGCTGATTCTGCTTGCCCTCGACCAATCCCGCAGCGGGCGCGGCGCGATCCACGACTGGGCGCAGAATCTGGGATTTCCGAATCAGTCGATTATTTATGCGGATTCGGCAGATATGCAAATTTTGATGGTTTCGCTGAATCTGGGGATTTCCTTCTTTCCAGCGAGAAAGCCATCCTATTTCAAGGGTGTGAAGCTGATTCCGCTGACGGAGGATATTGGACATCATCGGTCGGTGTTGGTGTGCAGACGGCTGACACCGGCGATTCGGATGATTCGGGACTGCATGATAGAGGAAATGAAAAAGGGCTAAACACGCGGGAAGAGCAGTGTGGCGAAACCAGCTCAATCGCGCGGAGTCCAGCGGAGGCGACCAAAGTGTTTTCTAATCGCTCCCTTGACCCCTTGGGGCGCCACTATCAGAATTAATACTATTTCCAGATGAAAATGCGCCAAGATGCGCCGCGAATTTTTCATTCTGGCTAACGTGAATGAAACGCAGCGTAGCAGCGCTACGCTAAGTGGAATGAGCGGACGCCAGAAGGGAAAAGGCGCAAGCAGATGGCGCAGGTGAATCTGGAAATAGTATAACTTGTTCCGCAGTACAATGAATCACCCCATCCCCGCATCAAAAAAAGCACCAGCCCTTCGCAGCATTTGCCGCTTCGGCCTGGTGCCATTTTTATCAACCGATTACTGCTGGTTCGCCGCGTTTTCGCCCGCAATGCGACCCATCGACAGCGCGTTCAGGAAAGACGAGCCGGACATGTAGACCAGATCGTACAGCGCGCCGTTGGAGGCTTCGCCCGCCGCGTACAAGCCACCGATGACCGTGCCGTCCGCACGAAGCACCTGCGCGGAGGTGTCCGTCACAACGCCGCCAATCGTGCCTGTGTACTGAGGCGCAATCTGCACCGCGTAGAACGGGCCAACCGTCGCGAAATTCATGAAATCCACGCGCGCGCCAAACGCCGCATCCACGCCGGTGTCCTTCGCCGCATTGTAGACCGCGATGCAGTCAAGGAACGCCTGCTTATCAAAGCCCAGCTTGTCCGCCAGTTCTTCAAGCGTGTCCGCAGCGGTCACTGCCGGGTCACCAACGTTGTTCGCCAAAATCGCCGCATAGTCCTCGCGGTCAGAACCGTAGATGCAGTAATACGGTGCCGCATGACGGTAAATCAGGCTCGGATAATTCAGGGAATGGCAGTATTCATTGACGAAGCGGACACCTGTGTTGTCCACAATCGGCGCCTGACTCCACGGGCCGCCCAGCGAGGTCAGCTCCGCGTTCGTGCCGTCGCCCACAACGTAGGACATGCCCAGACGCGCGCCCTTCTCATAGACCGCCGCGCCAATGTCCTCCGCCATCAGAATGCCCTCGCCAGTCTGACCCGCGGAGCCATAGAAGTACGCCACCTGCGCCGCGTCAACGGGCGTGAAGCGTTCCATCATTTCCTGATTGTTGCCGAAGCCGCCAGTCGCCAATACCGTGCCCTTGGCGTAAATGTTGAAGGTCTGGCCGTCCTTTTCGACCGTCGCGCCGATGCAGTTGCCGTTTTCGTCGGTCAGCAGCGCCGTTGCCTTCGTCTCCAGCCAGTATTCCACGCCCAGCTCCTGATTCTTCGCATAGAGCAGGTCGGTGGGCTTGCCGTTGGAGGCATAGTGGAAGCGATCCACGCCCTCAATCAGGTCGAAGCTCATCGGACGGCCGAACTCGAAGCCGTTCTCCTCCAGCCAGTCAATCAAGCCCGCCGCCTGACCCACCACGAAGCGGATGCGGTCTTCATCCATGCCGCTGTCTTCGCGGAAATACTCGTTGTGGTTGTATTCCACCCACAGATCGACGTAGGCTTCACAGGTATCCTCGATGCCGTACTTCTTCTGCTCGGAGGATTCCGGCGCCGCAATGCCGCCGCCCGCCATCGCGGACGTGCCGCCGATGGTCGCCAGCTTTTCAATCGCAATGACCTTTGCGCCGGCTTCCGCAGCCGCCATCGCCGCCGCTCCGCCAGCCGCGCCCGTGCCGATGACCAGCACATCGCAGGTCAGGTCGGTATAGGTTTCCTTCTCCGCCGCCTCGACCTTCGCCAAGTCCGCATTCGTCAGCCCCAGCTCCGCCAGTGCAGCCGCCGCGGCCGCTTTCACCGCGTCGGATGTCACTGTCGCCGCCGTTACGCCATCCACCTCGACGGAGTTGTTTGCCAGCATCTGCTCCGCCAGCACCTTCGCCGCCGCTCCGCCGATGGAATCAGTCTGCGATGTCGCGTCGATTTCCACGTTCACCAGCTTGTCACCGTCCACGCTCAGCGTGACCGTCACGTTTCCGCCGCCAAACCCTTCCGCCGTCGCACTCGCTGTCTTGACCTCCGCCAGCGCCGTCGCGCAGGCCATCGTCAGCACCATACATAGGCTGAGCAGCAGCGCCGTCAGCTTCTTCATGATGAAAAACCCCTTTCCTTTTTTGAATGTCTCCGTGCAGGGAAGACACTCTGGTTGCTCTTCGCAACTTTGTGAAAAATATACCATATTTCTTTCCAAAACACAAACATCAATTCAGGAAGGGGGCTATAAGGATTTCTTATACTATTTCCAGATGAAAATGCGCGGCGCAAGCAAATAGCGCAAATGAATTGGAAAATCGTATTATTTTTCTCCGCAATTTTCCCTTACCCCTGGAAAAACGCACTGCTTTATGCGTCTAATCCATTGAAATCACCCTGAAATTGAAATCACCCTGAAAATGAAAGGAGGGCAAAGCATGGAGCAGCAATCCCCCAATGAACGCCGCTTGGAAGACTGGATGCGCACCTACGGCACCGCCATCCTGCGCACATGCTTCGTCATCCTTTCCGACGCGCGTGAAGCCGAGGATGCCATGCAGGACACTTTCCTCCGCGCTTGGCGCGCCATGGACACCTTCGAGCAGCGCAACGGCGCGAGCGTCAAAACGTGGCTGATGCGCATTGCCATCAATGTCTGCCGCGATTATCAGCGGAAACGGTGGTTTCGGCACATCGACATGCGGCACGCGCTGGAAGACTTGCCGCAGGGCATGATGACCGTGCTGCCAGAGGATCGGGAATTGATGCTGGACATCCTGCGCTTGCCCGACGACCTCAAAAACCCGTTGATTCTCTACTATTATCAGAACATGAACCTTCAGGAAACCGCCGATGCACTGGGCATCAGCAAATCGACAGTACATACGCGGCTGAAAAAAGCGGAACAGGCGCTCAAACTTTCGCTGACAGGAGGTGACTGCTATGTCTGATAAACTCAAGCGGGTGCTGGATACGAATTTAGCCGGACTGCACGTCACCGACGCGCAGGTGAATGCCGTCCTGCGCCGCGTTTCGCAGGATGAACAGCGTCCGCGCGTGATTCGCTGGCAGGCCATCGCGGCGGTGCTGCTCGTGCTGGTACTGGGCGCGGGTGTCCTGCTGCAAACCGGGATTTTGTCGGACGATTCCCCGCAGCTCACTGCCGACGTCACCCGTCAGGGCGATTTCCTGACGGCGGCGCAAGTGAAAAAGCTTCTGGCCAGCGCGGCGGATTTGCAGTTTTCAGTGGATGAAGAGGCGATTTCGGCGCTGATGACGCAGGTCGAAAAGGACGGTGGCTGTTCACTCTCCACGCTGCTGGAAATTCTCTGCCCTGCGGGGTCGTCGCTGGGGCAGTGGGATATCCGCGCGCAGGTGGCGCTCAGCCAGACGCTTGAAAGAATCGGCTATCAGGGGATTCTGCCGGGCATGACGCGCGAACCGCTCTCCACCGAAATCACCGCGCAGGACGCCCTTGCCCGCGCAGTTGCCTACATCCGCACCAATGACGACCCGCAGGCGGATTTCACCAATCTTGATTTCTATCGTGTAGGTATCCGCTTCCTTTCCGGTGTTTATGACGGCACCTGTGAGGGAGCGTATTACTGCGTAAATTTTGATGCGCTGGATGCGTTCGGCACAACGTACGAAGTCGCGGTGAACGCGGAGGACGGCAGCATTTGCCGAATGCGGCGGGAACGCGGTGCGGGCAGCAATCACACGGCGGACGAAGTGACCCGCGGCTTCCGGCGCATTTTCGGCTACGACATGCGCACATGGACGCCCATGCAGCTGCGTGTGTACATTCTGGCGCTTTCGCGGGCGGATCGCTCGTCAATGCAGACGGTGCATGAGCTGTTCCTGAGCGTCGGGCGCGACGGCTTCCCGGATGTTCCGGCGGAAGCGCTGACCCGCGAAGAAGCCATTGACGCCGCGCTCGCCATTCAGGGCGGTTCATCGTCCGACGTGCTGGCGGCAGAGTACCTTGCGGGCGCGTCCGGCGACTTCTGGAAGATTGCCATCCGTCAGCCGAATGCCCCCAGCGGGCAGAGCATCGTCTATCTGGAGCTGAACGGGCTGACCGGGGCGCTGCTGACAACGACGTACTCCGGCAATCTCTACGGTTTGCCGCAGGAGTTTTTCCCCAGTCAGCTGCTGTCCACCCTTGACCGCACGGACTTCTCCCATGGCGTACCCGCCGTGGATGCCGAGACGGCGCAATCTGCCGCCAGTACCGCCATTGAGCGCCAATATCAGCGGAATATGGCGGAAGAAGGCTACACCTGCTTTATTGAAAGCGATTTTGAGGACACGGCAGGTGGATTCTCCTACTACACGGGCGGCGGTGTCGTGATTTTCAGCAAGGATGCGCAGAACACGTCGCAGGGCGACATTTACTGGGCAGCGCTGAACTGGTACGGCGAAGTGCTGGATGTCGGCTGGAACCGCAATCCGCTGGATGCAGCGCGCTTCACGCTGCTGATGCAGGGCTATCTGCCCCCGATTTACCAGCGCGAAACCGTCCAGCAGCTGCAAGCGCTGCTGACCGGCGGCCTGACGGACGAAGCCGGTCTGCGCCAGATGGAAACAGACGGTACCCTGCCGCTGTTCAACGCCCTGCTGGCGCTGGAGGTCGTTCCTGATGCCAGCACGAAATCCACCGCCGATGATGTGACCGCTGCCGCCTTGAAATCGCTGAACGCCCATTTGTGCTATGAGAATTCCTCGTTCCTTGTTTATCGCGAGGATGGTGAGCTGATTTGGCACTTCTGGCTGTCCACCGACATGGGGTACTTCCTCATGGACGTGCGCGACAGCGACTTGTCTGTGGTGGATTCCGTGCAGATTCCGAGCTTCTGCGCCCTGCGCACCAGCATTCTGCTGCCCGTGCGCGTCTGGAACACGCTGGCGGAAAACCTGCGCGTCACCATCTTCTACCGCGACGCGAACACGCAGCCCGGCATCGTCTACGGCATGTACGCCAATCATATTGTTCAGCGCTATGTTGATTTGTACGGCGCCAACATCCTGCGCTGGGATCAGGCGACGCTCCGTTCTTTCCAGTCCGCGATAAGCATCAGCGGCAGCTACGTCGGCGACTGGTCTGTTGCCTGCCTGCGTCAGACGATTTACCCCGACATCCCCGACTACGCAATTTCTCAAGAAGTCGCGGCGGAATACGCTGCCCGCGCGTTGGGCGACGATGACTACTCCCTGCGCGGCGGTGTGCTGATTGACCCCGGCGAGGGCGACCCCATCTGGAAAGTGACGCTGGATTACCCCGACGGGCGCAGCTTCAACGCGGAAGTGGACTGCCGGACAGGCGCGATTCGGACGCTCCGCCAGCAGGACACGCGCGCCATGCCCTTTTACACGGACTACCTTGATTTCCCTGATGACGGGGAATACTGGTTCCGTAATTTTGTGCTGGATGAGGTTATCGAGCAAGTACGGACGCAAATGACTGGTCGATACGGCAATAACGTCTGATTGCATCAATCGACGATTTTGCTATTTTTTTGACAAGTTTGTCTGGACAAACCGGCATTGCTGCGCGTATAATTGTGTTGCTGGCAGAAATTCTGCCAAGTTTCGCAAAAAAGAGGTTGGCTCCTATGAAAAAGTTTTTCGCACTGCTCCTGTCCATCATGCTGCTGTCCACGGCTGCGCTGGCTGAAGTCAAAATCGGTCAGGTTGAGTATGCCGCGCACGGCACGTCCTGCTTCGCCGTGCTGACCGTCGCGATGGATGGCGACACCATCGTTGCCGCGCACATCGACGAGTTCCAGTTCATGGATGCCGCCACGGCGGAAGGCGTTCCGAACTCCGACGCTTCCTTCGGTCAGAACTATCCCGAAGGCAAGGTGCTGGCTTCTAAGGTTGTGAACGACGGTCTGTACAGCACCAACATGACGACCAAGGCGGGCGCAACCACGCCGCTGGGCGTGAGCTACAACGCCATCGAAGCTTTCGTGACCGGCAAGACCATCGCCGAACTGGAAGCTGCCATTGAAGGCAAGACCAAAGAAGAAATGGTGGACGCCGTCTCCAGCAGCACGCTGGTTGATACGCTGGGCTATGTGCAGGGTCTGCTGGCCGCTGCCAAGGCTGCGAACAACCAGACCGGCTACTACACCCTCTACAACAAGACCGGTGAAACCGTGAAGGAAGTCAGCATTACCATCAACGCGACCGGCGAAAAGTTTGTCATGGCGACGGACGTTCCGGCTGACGCGGTGAAGGTGATTGTCTTCTCGATGGACGGCGCGCTGGAAGGTCACAATGCGCTGACCTTCGCTTTCACGACCGAGAGCGGCTATGAAGGCTCTTTCGCGACGCTGAGCATCGAAACGGCTCCCATCACGATGCTGTCCGCCGATGCCATGACCGGTGCGACGCAGATTTCCTTCTTTGCGCCTGCTGCGGAGTAATCCCCCCTCAATTGCATCAAAGAAACGGGTACTGTGTGAGGACGAATCCTCCACAGTACCCGTTTTTATTTTTCAAAAGATGGCGCAGGTGAATCTGGAAATAGGATTATTCCCCTTCTGTCAGAGTCATCTGCCCCGCGATACTGCGGAGGGAGTTTTCCTCCAGCAGCGGCGTGATCATGACGTAAAGTGCTTCCTCACCCTGCGCGTGCAGTCGGATGCTTTCCGCGTTTTCCATACGGATGGAACGCAGACCTGCCAGCGTCGCGCCGAGGGATGCGCTGATACGGTAATCGCCCTTTTCCAGCAGCGCAATTGCCCGCGCGGGATAGATGCTCGTCAGCGTCACTTGAATCGTGTCGCTCGCCTGATACGTCAGCGTGAGGATACGTCCCATGCCATTCTCGAACGCGACATCATAGCATGTGCCGACGACGAGCGGCCACCCGGAGGTGGTTGGCGTCAGCGCGGGCGCGGGGAACATCCGCAGCAGCAGCGGCAAATCATCCGCGCTGGTGATGGTCACAACGTCCTGTCCGGCGGACAGCAGCGGCTGATCCGTGCGCGGCGTTACGGTGGAAGCCGTTTCGTCCTCCTGCGGCTGCCCGATGATAACCGCGAGGTAGAAAGCCGCCATCAGCAGCAGGCACAGCAACGCCATCAGGAGCTTTTTGGCGCTGCGCTTCCAGAAGCCCTTGGAAATGGGGAATCACCGTCCTTTGGGAGGGGAAGTTTTTCGGAGAAAATACATTGGGAAAAACGCGCTTTTATGCTTTTGGCGCAGTTGAATCAAGCAGCATGGAAGCCGATGCCCCAATGCGCAAATAGGAATCAGAACTCGCAGTTCATCGGCGTGCGCGCATACGGAATGACATCGCGGATGTTGTCAACGCCCGTGAGGTAAATCAGCAGACGCTCGAAGCCCATGCCGAAGCCGGAGTGCGTGCAGCCGCCGAACTTGCGCAGGTTCACATACCAGTACATCGCGTCCTTGGAAATGTGCAGCGCATCCATGCGCTCCGTCAGCTTGTCCAAGCGGGTTTCACGCTGGGAGCCGCCCATCAGCTCGCCCGCGCCCGGCACAAGCAGGTCAACCGCCGCGACCGTCTTGCCGTCGTCGTTCTGGTACATATAAAACGCCTTGATGTCCTTAGGCCAGTCATAGACGAACACCGGGCTATGGAAGTATTCCTCGGTCAGGTACTTTTCATGCTCCTTGGCGGTGTCTTCGCCGTACTTCGGCTCGAACTGGAAGCGATCCTTCACCTTGCGCAGAATCGTGATGGCTTCCTCGTGGGTGATGCGCGCTGCGCCCGTCACGGCGAGGTGATTCAGCTTGTCCAGCAGTCCGCCGCCGGTGAACTTGTCGAGGAATTCCAGCTCATCCGAGCACTTCTCCAGCACCGTCTTGACGAGGTACTTCAGGAAGTCCTCCTCAATGTCCATCAGCTGATGAATATCGCAGAACGCGATTTCCGGCTCAATCATCCAGAATTCAGCGGCGTGGGTCTTGGTGTTGCTGTTTTCAGCGCGGAAAGTCGGGCCGAAGGTGTACACCTTGGAGAACGCCATCGCGAACGTCTCGGCTTCGAGCTGACCCGTCACGGCGAGGGAGGTGGGCTTGCCGAAGAAATCGTTGCTGCCGTCCTTCTGCTCCGACGGCGGCAGGGTAGTCACGGTGAAGGTGTTGCCCGCTCCCTCGGCGTCGTTGGCGGTAATCAGCGGCGTATGCACATAGAGGTAGCCGCGGTCTTGGAAGTAGGTATGAATGGCCATGCTTGCGACGCTGCGGACGCGGAAAACCGCCTGAAACAGGCGCGTACGCGGGCGCAGATACGCGATTTCGCGCAGGTACTCCACGCTGTGGCGCTTCGGCTGAAGCGGGTAATCCTCCGGGCAGTCGCCTTCGAGGTGGATGGCAATCGCCTGCACTTCGGGGGTCGTCGGATCTTTGTAGGACGGCACAACCTTGCCCGTCACGGTAATCGCCGCGCCGACATGCAGGGCTTGAATCGCCGCATAGTCTTCGATGGTATTATCGTAGACTACCTGCGGGTTCTTGAAGCAGGTGCCATCGAAAAAGTCGATGAAGCCCATGTTCTTCTGCTTGCGGTGATTGCGAATCCAGCCCTGCAGCATCACCGTCTGTCCCTGCAATTCATTCAGGCGCTCTTTCAGTTCGCGCGTCGTCAATACGTTCATTGGTCTTCCTTCTTTCTGATTCCCCAGCGTCATCTGTTGGGGAACAACTTCGTTCCTATCATATCACAAACTTGTTTTCTCTGCAACCAGAGACGCTGCCTCTGGACTCCGCAAGGGAGAATGAAACGGGACGAAGTCCCTCCCTTGACCCTCTCGCGCGATTGAGTTGGTTTCTCTTTCATGCTGTTTTCGCGTGTTTATGCAGGGATTTCGCGCCTGCGGGCGCG